>Ga0307379_10008818_pt1 | contig 13549 bp, 10 predicted proteins | sample UN2MG_FD_202237 | JGI IMG/M metagenome (GOLD analysis project Ga0307379, IMG submission 202237) | Soil microbial communities from Risofladan, Vaasa, Finland - UN-2 | ecosystem: Environmental > Terrestrial > Soil > Coastal area > Acid sulfate soil | place: Finland: Risofladan, Vaasa | collected...
AAAAGGGGAAGAAAAGTAGTTTTAGAAGTTCTTGACGACCTTGTACACCGAGCCGTCGGCCTTTCGTATGACGGCCTTGATGGGCATCTCGCCGGGCAGGGTGTGCGTGGCGCAGGAATTGCACGGGTCGTACGCCCTGTATGCCATCTCCACCATGTTCAGCAACCCGGGTGAGACCATCCAGTTCTTTATAAGGGCGCTGGCGGCTTTCTTTACCGACATGTTGATCGGGCCGTTGTTGTTGGTGGTGCCGACGATCAGGTTCACATCGGTGGTGATGCCGTTGGGATCAGACTTGTAATGGTGGATGAGCACTCCCCTTGGAGCCTCTATGCAACCAATGCCCTCATCGGGCTTCTCGGTCACCGGAGCTCGGATGTCCTTGTTGGTGATCTGCGGGTCCTGTGCAAACTCGAGTAGCATCTCTGAAGCGTAGAGAAGCTCGATGAGCCTCGCCCAGTGGAATGCCTGTGTGAAGTGGATCGGACCCTTCACACCGAGATCCCTGAAGGCCCCGAAGTAGTTCTCGTACTGCTCCTGGGCCAGCGGGGTGGTGAATCCCTTTGAGGCGTTCAGCCTTGCAAGCGGAGCAGAGCGGTAGATACCTGAGTCAGCTCCATCCACCAGTCCCTTGAACCCGATCTTCTTCAGGAAGGGAAACTTCTCGTAACTCCAAGGATACACCGCCTCGGCGATGTAGTCCAGGTAGTTGTCGGGGTGGAATTTGAAAATCTCCTCTCCGGAGGGGTTCACGACCCTCAGCTCCCCATCGTAGAAGTTGATCTTGTTGTCCTTATCCACCAAGCTGATGTAGTTGGTCTCGTGGTAGAAGATATCGGGGTTGGTGATGATGCTCATGTAATCCTCGTTCTTCAGGACCACATCGCTTAGTACGTTCAGTGAGAACTTGGAGAATTCCACCATCTCGGTGGCCCACTCCTCGATTTGCTTGCGCTCGTCCTCGTTGAGGCCTTTGGTCATGCCGCCAGGCATGCCGCAGACGGGGTGGGTCGCCTTTCCACCTAGCATCTCCTGGATCTTCTGCGCCCGGGAGCGGTTCTTGATGACCTCCGCGCCGATATCCACTCCCACAGCTCCAACCACGCCGAGGATGTTCCTCTGGGCAACGGGTGCCGCTGGCCCCAGAACGAAGTCCGGTGCGGCCAGAGCGTAGAAGTGCGCAATGTGGCTGTGGACGTAGTGGGCCTGGTAGAACAGCTCCCTTAGCTTGTGGCCGGTTTCTGTAGGCTCGACGTTGTAGACGCCGTCAAGCGCCTTGGTTGAAGCAATGTGATGAGCACCGGGACACACCCCACAGAGCCTCGAGGTGATCTTGTTGAGCTCTTCCACCGATCTACCGATGCAGAAGCGCTCGAATCCCCTCAGCTCAGGAATCTGCCAATAAGCGTTCTCAACATTTCCGTCGTCGTTGAGGAAGATCTCTATCTTCCCGTGACCCTCGAGCCTGGTTAGCGGATCAATGGTGATCCTCTTGGACTCGACCTTAGTTGGTGTATCGAAAATCTCGGGACTCATGCCTTCGACCTCCTCTTCTCACGGACAGCCCGCTTGATCAGTCCCACTGGCATAGTGTACTCGTAGAAGGTACCCAGTGGGTCCTTGATTTTGGACATCAGTTCCACGATCTGCTCCTCGGAGAGCTTAGTCTCCGAGTCGTCGATCTTGAAGATCGATGCTAGGGCCGAGAGCATGCTGCCTCCGTGATCCAGTGCCGCACTGGTGGGACCAAAGCAGCCCCTGCATGGCTGGCTCACGTTGATGCACTTCGCCCCACATCCCGCCCTGGTGGCCGGGCCCATGCATATGATGCCCTGGTCCAGTAGGCAGAGTTCGGGGTCGATCTCATCAAGCTCATGTGGAAGATAGACCCTCTCGAGCTTCCTGTACTCCTTCTTTCGGCCGCACTCATCGCACAGGGTCTTCTGCGAGGCGATGACCGCTCCCTTTGGAGGAAGTGGCGCACCCTCCTTCACGTGCTTCTCCACAGCGTCCAGGAATTCGTTGATCCTGTCAACGGTCGGAGGACAGCCTGGCATGAAGTAGTCCACATCAACGAAGTCCTCGAGAGTCTTCACGGTATCATACATCTCGGGGAGCTCTAGATCGCCCTCCGGGGCATGATAGTGGACCTGGGGGAGTGTTCCTTCAGGATTATCCATCGATGGGATTTTGTTGTAGACATAGTCCATGATGTCGGCCGCATAGGTGATGTTGGCCAGTCCAGGTATGCCGCCGAAGCAAGCACATGAACCGAAGGCCACCATGATCTTTGACTTCTTCCTGAGCAGCTTGGCCATGTACTCGTTCTCACTGTTCCTGATGGCACCGTTGAACAATGTGGTGGTGATGTAGCCGTCAGGCAGGGCCTCCACATCCTTCAGCTTGGTGTCCACCGCAATGGGCCAAAATACGATGTCGGCTATTTCCGCGACACCAAGGATACGCTCATCGATGTCGAGTAGTGCGACGTCGCAGCCGCCGCAGCTAGCCGCCCAGTATTGTGCTATCTTAATTTTGTCGCTCATTCATCTCACCTCCGAGCGGATTACTCCTCCTTGATGGGGTTCGGGCCGAGATCCTTGATGGTCTCGGTGAACTCCTTTATCGTTTTCTGGAACTTCTCACCCTCTGAAGCGGAAATCCACTCTAGTCTTAGCCTGCCTGGATCAAATCCGTACTGTTCCAACAACATTCTAAGTAGCGCTATCCTCCTCCTGGTGCGGTAATTTCCGCCGATGTAGTGGCAGTCGGCGGGGTGACATCCAGCCACCAGAACGCCGTCCGCACCTTTGGCGAAAGCTTCCAGGACGAACTCCACGTCTACCCTAGCAGAACACATTGTACGGATTACCAGGAAATTGGGGGGCATCTGCAGCCTGCTGACGCCCGCAAGGTCCGCGCCGGCGTAGGAGCACCAGTTGCAGCAGAAGACCAGTATCTTGGGCTCCCACTCCTCCTGCTCCTGCGCGACAACGGCTGTCTGTGTGCTCATGTTCAGTCACCTTCCTCAAGAGCCGCGTCGATCATCGCGATCATCTGTTCGGTCTTGAAGCCGCGCTGTTCCATAGCCGCGGACGGGCAGGCCGCTACACAGCAGCCACAGCCCTTGCACAGACCTTCGTTGATCACCGCTATCTTCTCATCCTCCTTGCCTTGGACATTCACTATCTCGATGGCCTTGTACTCGCACTGGCCTTCGCAGATGCCGCAGCCGTCGCAGAGGTCCTCGTTGACAGCCGCGATGATACCCTCGGTCTCCAGGGTGTCCTTAGAGATCACGGTCATGGCCCTGGCGGCCGCACCGGCAGCCTGGGCGATGGTCTCGTCCACGAATTTGGGCCAATGTGCCAAACCTGCCAGGTAAATACCCTCGGTGGCGAAGTCCACTGGCCTCAGCTTCATGTGTGCCTCCAGGAAGAATCCGTCCTTGGAGTTGGGTACCTTGAGCATCATGGCCAGGGCCTCGTTCTCATGATGAGGCCTTATTCCGGTGCTCAGTACCACCATGTCCGTGGGTATCAAGATATCCTCATCGAGGATGATGTCGTGTCCCGTTACGACCAGCTTGTCGCCATCCTTTGTGACCTCGGGCATCTCGGTGTCCTTGATGCGGATGAACTTGACTCCCAGCTCGCCCGCCTCCTTGTAGAGGTCCTCGCGGAAACCGTAGGTCCGGATGTCCCTGAAGAAAACATACACATCAGTGTCAGGGCTCTGCTTCTTCACATTCACCGCGTTGTTCATGGCAGTGGAGCAGCAGATGCGGCTGCACATTGGATTATCATCGGTGCGAGAGCCGACACACTGGATCATGACCACGGTCTTGGCGTCGAGAGGCTTCTCGGCCAGTTTCTTTGCCAGCTGACGCTGGGTGACCACGCGATCATCCTCTCCATAGAAGTGTTCGGTTGGCTTGTACTCCTCAGCACCGGTCGCTACAACGATCACCCCGGTGTCGATCTCGCCCTGGGTGGTGGTCACCTTGAAGTTACCCACGAACCCGGTGACGTCCTGTACCTTAGTGTTCAGGTGCACAGTGATCTTGTCGCTGGCCATGACCTTGGATATCAGCTCGTCGACGACCTCTGGGCCGGTCTTGCCATCCTGGCGGATGTAGACCTGCTTGAGATTGCCGCCCAGTGAGTCCGTCTGCTCGAGAAGATCCACAGGGAATCCCTGAGCCGCGAACTCCAGAGCGGCGGTCATCCCAGCCAGACCGCCTCCGATGACGAGGGCGAACTGTGTGACGGGAAGCTCTGACTTGGTCAGAGGCTCCAACAGGCGAGCCTTGGCAACGGCCATGCGGACAAGGTCCTTGGCCTTCTTGGTCGCCTTCTCGGGCTCATGCATGTGGATCCAGGAGCACTGGTCACGGATGTTGGCCAGCTCGAACAGGTAAGGGTTGAGTCCAGCCTCCTTGATGGTGTTCTGGAACAATGGCTCGTGCGTTCTTGGTGTGCAGGATGCGACCAGGATCCTGTTGAGGTTGTGCTCCTTGATCATGTCTTTGATCTTCTCCTGGGTGTCGGCTGAGCAGGTGTAGAGGTTCTCTTCCACGTACACCACGTTGGGCAGGGTCTTGCAGTATTCCACTACCTCGGGGACGTTGACCACGCCTCCGATGTTGATACCACAGTGGCAGATGAACGCCCCGATCCGGGCCTCTTCCTCCGCAACATCGATCTCATCAGGAAATACCTTAACCGTAGCCAGCTTGCCCCTCTCGCTCGAGATTATCGCGGCTGCCTTAGCAGCGGCACCGGAGGCCTCCGCCACGCTCGTGGGGATGTCCTTGGGCGCCCCAAAGGCACCGGTGACGAAGATGCCCTCCTTGGTGGTGGACAGCGGATCCCACACGGTGGTCGAGCAGAAGCCGTGCTTGTTGAGGGCGAATCCCAGACGCTTGCTCATCGCCTTGGCGTCCTTGGGAGGACAGAGACCGACGGAAAGGACCACCATGTCGAACTCCTCCCTGTGGATCTCTCCACCTAGGGAATAGCTGACGATGAGATTCTTGGTCTCGGGGTCCTCCTCCACGCTCGCTGCACGCGTTCCGCGATAGATGGTTATCCCATACTCCTCCTCAGCGCGCTTGCGGTAGTCCTCGAACTCCTTTCCGAAGGCACGGACATCCATGAAGAAGATGTGTGGCTCCAGCCCCTCGGTGTGCTCTCCCGCGATGATCGCTTCCTTTAGCGCATACATGCAGCACACGGACGAGCAATAGGTGTTCCCTACCTTCTCGTCCCTTGAACCAACGCACTGCAGGAACGCGACCTTCCGGGGTATCTCACCGTCAGATGGACGGAGAACGAGACCGAAGTAGGGGCCCGTTGCTGACAGCATCCTCTCGAACTCGATGCTGGTAACCACGTTCTTGAACTCCCCGTAGCCATACTCCTTCTTCTGAGTGGCGTCGAACTCGTCGAATCCCGTTGCCAGGATCACCGCGCCTACGCTGATCTCCAAGGCCTCGTCCTGGGCCTCGTAGGTCACCGCCTTGGCTCGGCACTCCTCGGCGCAGATCCCACAGCCAATGCACATGTCCTTGTCGATGGCGTACACCAGAGGCACGGCCTGGGGGTACATGACATAGATTGCCTTCCTCTTCTTCATGTACTCGTTGTACTCGTCGGTGGTCTCTACCGGACACTTCTCCGCGCAGACTCCACACCCGGTACACTTTTCCAGGTCGACCCGAAGCGTTTTCCTCTTGAGTGTGACCATGTAGTCGCCCGGCTTGCCGTTGATGAGCTGTACTTCAGCGTTGTTAATTATCTCTATATTGTGATGTCTTCCAGCGGCGACGAGCTTGGGTGCCATGATGCACATCGCACAATCATTAGTGGGAAAGGTCTTGTCCAGCTGGGCCATCACGCCGCCGATGCTGGGTTTCTTCTCCACCATATAGACCTTGAAGCCAGAGTCCGCTAGATCCAGTGCAGTCTGGACACCGGAGATGCCGCCCCCGATGACCATCACCGCTCCTACCTTCTCAGACATTTCAGGCACCTCCTACCAGAATGGCTTTGTATCTGGGTGTCATATCATCGATCCGGTCAAGTGCCAGAAGGTTCTTGGACCTCAGTGAGACAATATGCTCCAGCGTTTCCTCGGTGGACTTGCCGATCTCCTTGGCGAGCTCCTTCACCGAGAAGGCCTCATCCTTCGTCAGCTGGAGGATAAGGCTCCGCAGGAACTCGTCCTCGGCAGCATTCTCCATCAGTTTGTCGAATTCTCCACTGTCTAGGATGTCACCATACACGTTTCCCTTTTCAGTCAGTTTGATGTCCTTGCCGTTCAGCACCTTGAGCCTGAAGTATTTGGCGGCTTCCGTGGCCGCTTCAAGGCGGTTCATGAGCTTGTCATCTTTTCTCACGGGTGAAGGTCCGAGTTCCTTGATCTGGTTGACGAAGTCAGTAACCACGTTGGCGAACTTTTCACCCTCCGAGGCTGAGACCCATTCCAACCTTACCCGGTTGGGATCCATTCCTGCAAGTTCCAGCAGCTTCTTCATCATGGCCACGCGCTTCTCGGTGTAGTAATTGCCACTCATGTAATGGCAGTCGCCGATGTGACAACCTGTTATCATCACGCCGTCCGCCCCTTCCTTTAGCAATTCCAGGACGATGTGCGACGAGACTCTGGTACTGCACATGACCCTCACCGACCTGGTGTTGGTGGGGTACTGATACCTGCTTACTCCTGCCAGGTCCGCGCCGGCGTAGGAGCACCAGTTGCAAAGGAACGCCACTATCTTTGGCTCGAAATCACTCATTGTAGCACCTCCTGAAGGGCTGCCTTTGCCTCGGCAAGCAGCTGCTCGTCGGTGTAGTGTGACATCATGATCGCGCCCTCTGGACATGTCGCTCCACAGCAGCCACATCCCTTGCACGCCGCCACTATGACCTCGGCGATGTCGTCCTCATTCTTCCTGATCGCGGAATAGGGGCAGACCTCGATACATGTTCCGCAGCCAGTGCAGATGTCCTCCTGCACGAACGCGGTAAGGGTCTCGGGCTGGACATATCCCCTGGCCAGTGGTATTGCTGCTCTTGACGCTGCAGCCAGGCCCTGAGAAACTGCCTCTGGGATGTCAGCCGGACCGCGGCAGGTGCCTGCCACAAAGATACCATCGGTGGCGAAGTCCACCGGCCTCAGCTTGACATGGGCCTCCAGGAAGAATCCCTCTTGTCCAATGGGGACCTTCAGCATCTTCGAGAGAACCCTAGAATCGGGTTGACCGATGAGTGGGGTTGACAGCACGACCATGTCCACTGGCATCTGCCTCTGCAGCTGCAGGGTCTCGTGCCAGTAGTCGATCACAAGTTTTCCGTCCTGAAGCAAGACCTTTGGCTTGTTCGTTGGAGTGTACCTGACAAAGCGAATGTGCTTCTCCCTTGCCTTGTTGAAGTTCAGCTCGTGCTCAACACCATAGGACATGATGTCACGGTTGAATATGGCGATGTCCAGCTTTTCCTTTCGAGCTGCCGGGGCTTCTTCGCCCTCGCCTTCCTCACGGCCTCCTCTGCGACCACGGCGCCTGCTGCGCCTGCGTTCCAACACCTCTTCTGGTGCCTTCTTCTCCACGGGAATGGCTTCCACCGCCTCTCCCTCTTCGCCCTCAAGGCCCAGCATGTTCTTCCAGTTATCCGCCAGGTTGATTGCGTTCTTGATGGCAACGTTACAACAGATCCTTGAGCAGTAGGTCTTGTCCTGTCCCCTCGATCCAACGCACTGGATGAAAGCAATGCTGCTCACCTTGGGGAGCTTATTGTTCTTGGCAAGTATCTCGAACTCGGTCAGAGTGACCACGTTGTCGTACGTCTCGTAACCGTAGAACCCCTCGGGCAGGTACTCAAGTGCGCCGGTGGCCACCACAATGGTACCGACCTTCTTAGAGACCTGACCATCCTTGGTGTCGATCGTGATGTCGAAGTTGCCGATGAAACCGTCAGCTGTCAGCATCTCTGAGTTGAGGCAAAGGTCGATGTTCCTGTGTTCCGTGACCTTTGAGATCATTGGCTGAAGCGCCTCGATGGGGTCCTGTCGACCCTGCCACAGGCATCCCAGGTTCCTCACGAAGCCCCCGAGCTCTGCTTCCCGCTCGACCAATGTGACCGGGAATCCCATGTCCGCGATGGAGATCGCCGCAGACATGCCTGCAACCCCGCCGCCGATGACCAGGGCCGAAGACTCGACTTCGATGCGCGCCTCTTCCTGAGGCTTCAGAAGTCTGACCCTTGCGACCCCCATTCGAACCAGTTCCTTGGCTTTCTCGGTAGCCTTGTCCTTCTCCTTCATGTGCACCCAGGAGCAATGCTCTCTGAGGTTGACGAAGGTGAACAGATACTTGTTCAGTCCCGCGGACTCGCAGGTGCTCTGGAACAACGGCGCATGCGTTCTTGGAGTGCACGAAGCAACCACGACCCTGTTCAAGTTGTGCTCCTTGATGGTACCCCTTATGTTGGAAAGGCCGTCCTCAGCGCAGGTGTACAGGTTCTCGGTGACATAGACCACATCGGGCAGGGACTTGACATACTCGGTCACCGCGGGGACATCAACGAACCCGCCGATATTGGTTCCACAGTGACAAATGAAAACTCCTATTCTGATCTCCTCATTGCTCATGCAAATATCCTCCTGCCCTCAACCAGGTCCTCCACCGCTTTGGCAGCGGCGGCCGAACCCATGGCTACAGATTCAGGAATGTCAACGGGGCCAGCACAGTAGCCCGCCAGATAAACCCCTGGGCGAGTCGATTCGACAGGCTGGAAGGTTCCTTCCTTCACCCTGAAGAAGCCGAACTTATCGAGATCCACACTCAGTGCCTGGGCCAGCTTGGCGTTCTTCTCGTTCGGCACCAGGGTTGTCGCGAGGACGACCATGTCGAACTCCTTCTGTCGTGACTTGCCTCCCACGTCGTAGGAGACTATGGGGTTTCCATTGTCCGTTTCTCCCTGGACGGTGGCATCAGAATTGATGTACTCGACGTTGTAGTCGGCCTTGGCCCTCTCGACATACTCGTTGAATCCCTTGGCACAGGCCCTCATATCCTTGTAGAATATGGTGGTCTCGATTCCCTCAATGTGCTCGCTAGCCAGCATGGCTTCCTTGGTGGCGTGCATGCAGCATACGGCGCAGCAGTAGGGATGACCGGTCTGAATGTTCCTCGACCCAACGCACTGGATGAACGCGATGCGCTTAGGCTCCTTCCCGTCGGACCTCCTCTGGATGTGTCCGTGGGTCGGTCCAGCAGCGTTGATAATGCGCTCGTATTCCATGGCAGTGAACACATTGGCAACCCGTCCATAACCGTATTCAGTTGAGGTCGATGGGTCCCAGACGTCGTAACCAGTGGCCAAAACCACCGCCCCGACATCGAACTCCATCATGACATCGTTCATCTCGTAATCGACAGCCTCCCTCTTGCAGACCTTCTTGCAGACCCCGCACTTTCCATCCTTGAGGTACCTGCAGTTCTCAGGGTCTATGATAGCCGCCCTGGGAACCGCCTGCATGAAAGGCATGTAGATCGCCCTCCTAGTCGACAATCCTTGCTCCCACTCATTAGGAATGTCCTTCGTGGGGCACTTTTCCAAGCATTCTCCACACCCCGTACATTTGTATTCATCAACGTATCTGGCCTTCTTCAGGACCCTGACATTGAATTTGCCCTTCTCACCTTCGAGGTTGACCAATTCAGAACAGGTCATCACGTTAATGTTGGGGTGTCCATAGCAATCAGCCATCTTCGGAGCGAGTATACAAATCGAGCAGTCGTTAGTAGGGAAGGTCTTGTCCAGCTGGGCCATTCGGCCACCTATGCTGGGCTCCTTTTCCACCAGGTGCACGATGACTCCCTTGTCCGCTAAGTCCAAGGAGGCCTGTATCCCCGCGATGCCACCGCCAATTACCAGCACCGATTTTTCCATTTTTCTTTCCTCCGTCAGGTAATATCACAAGATTTTCTCTTTGGAAAGTGGATTCTTTTCTGTGACATGGGTATCTTGCACCTGACCACTTTTGCGACCATCTGCCTAACTCCATGATACCCAGCCTTAGAATGGCTCCTACTCCCCTACCTCGAAGATCTCTGTAAGATCTCCAGATTTCTTCAATTCCACAGTCTTTACCTTGAATTTCTTCTTGTCTATGACTTCCCTTTTGTACCTCTGACAATTGGGGTAAGTACATGGATCGCACTGCTTCTCTGAACAAGCCAGTTCAACAAACATGTACCATTGCCGGTACCCATCCTTGCTTACGGGTGGGCCATCTACCTCAAACGCTTTGGTGGTTACCTTGGGCTTCTCTGTCAAGCGCACGTAGCGCTGGCAGTCTGGATACGTGCAGGGGTTGCACTTGAAGTCCTTGCAGGAGAGCTCCACCATTAGATATCTCTTGTCCGGATTATCCATCTCATCGGTCTCCGTCTCAATCACCTTCCTTTAAATGTTCAGCCACGAAGTTGCTGAAGTCCTTGACTTTGATATCAATTTTCTCTAGCTCAATGGGCTTTTTCTCCATTGAAAGTAAACAGTTGTAATGTATGACGCACTTGGGACAAAAGGTGAGCATCGTGTCTGCTCCCGTCTGCTTGGCCTCGAGCAGCCTCATCATCTGGAGCTGACGTGAGGCTTCGTTGCAGTTGGTGAACGCGTTGACCCCGCAGCACAAGGCCTTCTCCTGAGAGCTAGCCATCTCCACCAGCTCGACCCCCATGGCATCGAGCAGATCCCTTGGCATGTCGTAAACGCCAGCGTGCCTTCCCAACCGGCAGGAGTCGTGGTAAGTGACCGTTTCATCGGTCTCCTTGAACTCCAGCTTCCCTTCTTCTATCAGGTCCATGAGGAACTCGGAGATGTGCAGAATCTCAAAGTCCATGTCTCCCAGGAACCCCTGATAGTCGATGTTGAAGGTCCTGAAGCCTTCCGGGCACGAAAAGACCACTTTCTTGGCTCCGGTCTCCTTGATCATCTCCACGTTCTGTTCCATCAGGTCGATGAAGGCTACCTCTTCCCCAGACCATAGTTGATCATGGCCGCAGCAGACCTCCTTGCTGGATACCACTGGCTCGATTCCCGCGGCGTTCATTATCCTCACCACGTTCGCGGGGATCTCCTTCAGTTCGGATGCCTTGTCATGGAAAAGGATGCCGAGTTGGTAGGCGCATCCCGTGAAGTAGTAGACATCGCCCTTTTCTCTCACCTTCAGATCATCAGTGAGCCAGGCAAGCCTGTTCTGCTTCTGCCCCATGCTCGTGATCCTCTGCATGGTCTGGACCGCCCCTGCTTCCGAGCAAACTGGGACATTGCCCATTCCCACTGCCTCGACCCTCATTCTCTGGATGAAACCGGAGAAATCCACCTCGTAGGGGCACATGTCGTTGCAGATCTCGCAGGTTATGCATGACCAGATGTCCTTGTCTCGCTTGATCTCTGATTCTAGACCTTCCTGGGCCTTGACCACTATCAACCGGGGGGCGAAATTGGAATTCAGATTCGCAACTGGACACAGGCTGGTGCATTTTCCGCACTCCACGCAGTCGAAGGCTCCTGTCTCTTCGATGAACTCCTCGATCTTAGTCACTAGATCACCTCCTTCAAGGGGCTTGGGCCGAGTTCCTTCAGCTGTTCGGTGAAGTTCTGCATGGTCTCAGCGAACTTGGACCCCTCTCCCGCGGAAATCCATTCCAGCCTCAATCGTCTGCTGTCCACGCCAAGAACATCCAGAAGTTCCTTGGTCATTTCAACTCTCACTTTAGCTTTCTCGTTTCCTGCGATATAATGACAATCACCTATGTGGCAGCCGGCCACGAGCACACCGTCTGCTCCCAATTCGAAAGCTCTCAGGATGAACTGCGGTTCCAATCTTCCGCTGCACATCACCTTGATGATCCTGGCACTGGGCGGATACTGCATTCTGCTTACTCCTGCCAGATCAGCACCGGCGTAGGAGCACCAGTTGCAGCAGAAGGCCACAATCCTCGGCTCGAAGGTGATCAATATCCTACCCCCTCAAGGCAGGACTCGACCATTGCAAGTATCTGCTCATTGGTGAAATGCTTGCTGATGATGGCCCCGTTGCAGCAGGTCGCAGCGCATGTGCCGCAACCCTTGCAGAGCGCAGGGTTGATGCTGGCTTTGAAAATACCTGGCTCCTCTTCCATTACAGTGATGGCGGAGAACTCGCAGACCGCTTCGCACCTTGCGCAGCCCCGGCATTTCACCTTCTCCACGTAGCTTATTGTAGCCTCACCCTCGATGGAGTCCTTTGAGATCACCATTATTGATCTGGATGCGGCTCCCGCCGCCTGGGCGATGCTCTCGTCCGCGAGCTTGGGCCAATGGGCAAGACCTGCCAGGAACACTCCTTCGGTGGCGAAGTCCACCGGCCTCAGCTTCATGTGGGCCTCCAGGAAGAAACCGTCCTTGCTGAGGGGGACCTTGAGCATCCTCGCCAATTCCTCGTTGTCGGGATTGGGCTTTATACCTGTGGAGAGAACCACCAGATCTGGTCGTATTGATACCTCGTCGCCCAGGACCACGTCCATGGCGGAGACCTCGATGATCCCTTCCTCCAGGGTCATATCTGGCATGGCGTCGTCCGGCATCCGAATGAATTTCACGCCAAGCTCTCCGGCTTCCCTGTAGAGATCCTCCTTGAAGCCGTAGGTCCGGATGTCCTTGTAGAACATGTAGACATTTGACTCTGGGCTGCTCCTCTTGACGCTGATCGCGTTGTTCATGGCGGTCGTGCAGCAGATGCGGCTGCACATCGGGTTGTCCTCGGTCCGGGACCCGACACACTGGATCATGACCACGGTCTTGGCGTCGAGAGGCTTCTCGAACATCATCTCGGCCAATTCCAGCTGGGTAACCACGCGATCGTCCTGGCCGTAGAAGTACTCGGTTGGCTGGTATTCCTGCGCTCCCGTGGTCAGTATTATCGCACCCACTTCGATCTCTTCTTCCGGAAGTGATATCTTGAAGTTACCCACGAAACCCGAGATGTTCTCTATCTCGGTGTTCAGGTGAACGGTGATCTTCTCATTTCTCGAGACTTCAGCGATGAGCTCGTCGGATACCTGCTTGCCAGTCTTTCCATCCTTGTAAATGCAAAGTCGCTTTAGATTGCCTCCCAGGCTATCCGATCTTTCGATAATGTCCACATCGAAGCCTTGGGCGGCGATCTCCAAGGCGGTTACCATTCCGGATAGGCCACCTCCTATGATGGCGGCTGAGTGGGTGACATCAAGTTTGGACCTCTCCAATGGAGTGATGAGCCTGGCCTTTGCCACGGCCATTCTCACAAGGTCCTTGGCTTTCTCCGTGGCCTTCTTTGGCTCGTGGGAGTGCACCCAAGAGCACTGGTCGCGTATGTTGGCCATCTCGAAAAGATAGGGGTTCAGGCCGGCTTCCCTGATCGTGCTCTGGAAGAGAGTCTCGTGAGTCCTCGGTGTGCACGATGCCACGATCACACGGTTGAGGTTGTTCACATTGATCACCCTCTTGATGATCTCCTG
>Ga0307379_10008820_pt1 | contig 13545 bp, 13 predicted proteins | sample UN2MG_FD_202237 | JGI IMG/M metagenome (GOLD analysis project Ga0307379, IMG submission 202237) | Soil microbial communities from Risofladan, Vaasa, Finland - UN-2 | ecosystem: Environmental > Terrestrial > Soil > Coastal area > Acid sulfate soil | place: Finland: Risofladan, Vaasa | collected...
GGCAGCGTGAGGTCTGGCGGTGAAGACTCGGCCTGTCGTGGACTTCTTCTTCCGTCGTGGATTCCGCGGTTTGTCGTGGATTTGATTGCCGTGGTCTGGGCTATCCACGGCAGACCTAGGAATCGACGGCGAACGTGGGGCGGCCGATACAGTGACCGGTGCGTCGTCGGGAAGACATCGGCGGCGTGGGGAGCTCGCACCAGCGGGCTGAGAGGGTGGCTGTCCGTGCCGCCGACCCACCGAACCTGATCTGGGTAATGCCAGCGGAGGGATCGTGGACCTGCGTCCGCCAGACATCGTGATCATCGCCGGAGGCGACACCGTCGACCCGGTGGTGGTCAGCGACGTCGACCCGACCGGCTCGCTCGTCATCGCCGCCGACTCGGGGCTCGACGTGGCGACGACCCTCGGCTGGGCCGATGCGGTCGACGTCGTCGTCGGCGACTTCGACTCGGTCAGCCACGGCGCGCTCGATCGGGCGGCTCTTCGGGGTGCGGACATCCGGCCCCATCCGGCCGACAAGGACTGGACCGATCTCGAGCTCGCGCTCGCCGCCGCCGAGAGCTCGGCCGGACCTGAGATGCCACAGGTCCTGGTGCTCGGGGTCACCGGAGGTCGCGGGGATCACGAGCTGGCCAACCTGCTCCTGCTGGCGGCTCCGGCGTTTGCCCGCCTCGGGATCGCCTGGCGCAGTGCAACCGGACGCGGTTGGGTGGCACGCGGTCGCCTGGTGGTCCCGGTGGGCGCACCGTCGACGATCAGCGTGATCCCGGTGCACGGACCTGCGACGGTGAGCCTCGAAGGCTTCAACTGGCCGCTCGACCATCGTGAGATCGCCCCCGGGTCGACCCTTGGCGTCAGCAACCTGGCCATCGTCGATCACCCGGTGGTCACCGTGCATGACGGCGTGGCGCTCGTGTTCTCGTCGAATCCGCACCGATCAGGAGAACCGGCCCGATGAACGTCCGAACGATCCTCGCGGCTGGTCTCGCCTTCGCTGCCGTCGTCGCCGCGTGTGGCGGCGATGAGACAGCCGATCCGGTCACGCTCACCCTCGTCACCCACGACAGCTTCGTCGTCAGCGACTCGGTGTTCGCAGCGTTCACCGACGAGACGGGCATCGAGGTGAGGATCCTCCAGGGCGGCGACGCGGGATCAGCGCTCAACCAGGCGATCCTCACCAAGGACAACCCCGAGGGTGACGTGTTCTTCGGCGTCGACAACACGTTCGTGTCGAGGGCCTTCGACAACGACCTGTTCGTCTCCTACGAAGCCGCCGGCCTCGACGCGATCGACCCCGCCCTCGTGATCGACGAGCAGCACCGGGTCACGCCGATCGACACCGGCGACGTGTGCCTCAACTACGACGTCGAGGCGTTGGCCGACCTCGGCGTGGCGCCGCCCACGGACCTTGCCGATCTCGTCACTCCCGAGTACGCGGGCTTGACGGTGGTGCAGAACCCCGCCTCGTCGTCGCCCGGCCTCGCCTTCCTCCTGGCAACGGTCGATCGCTTCGGCGAGGACGGCTGGGAGGACTACTGGGCCGGACTTCGCAGCAACGACGTCGAGGTCGTCGCCGGGTGGGAGGACGCGTACTACGGCTCGTACACCGTCAGCGGCGGCGACCGTCCGATCGTGGTCAGCTACGCGTCGAGTCCGGCCGCTGAGATCGTCTTCGCCGAATCGCCGATCGACGAACCGCGGTCGGCGGTCCTGTTGGACAGCTGCTTCCGCCAGATCGAGTTCGCGGGCATCCTGGCCAACTCGCCGCACCCTGACGAGGCTCGACAGTTGGTCGACTTCATGCTCGACGACACCTTCCAGGCCGACTTGGCGCTGAACATGTTCGTCTACCCGGTGACCGACATCGCGCTGCCCGAGGTGTTCGACGACTTCGCTCAGTTGGCCGACACACCGCTGTCGCTGGCTCCCGACGTCATCGCGGCACGGCGCGACGAGTGGTTGTCGACGTGGACCGACGTGGTCCTCCGCTGAGGCGGTCCGGCCCCGCCGGTCGACCCGGCCCGACGTCCTTCCTCGCGTCCGGCGCGCTGCTCGTCGCGCCGCTGGCCTTCCTCGCCGTCTTCTTCGTCGCTCCGATCGTCGCCATCCTGAGCCGGGGGTTGACCGACGAGCAGGGAGTCGACCTCTCGCCACTCGTCGAACTGGTCACCGACCCGAGTCAGCGGGGAGTGGCCTGGTTCACGCTGTGGCAGGCAGCGGTCTCGACGGTTCTGACGGTGGTGGCCGCGATGCCGATGGCCTATGTGCTCGCCCGCCTGAGCTTTCCTGGCAAGGCGATCGTCCGAGCACTGATCGTCGTGCCATTCGTCCTGCCGACGGTGGTGGTGGGCGTGGCCTTCCTGAACTTTCTGGGACCGAACGGGCCGGTGTCGGGGGTGATGGGCACGCTCGGCGTCGACGATGTCGACCTCCGTCGAACGGTCCCGGCCGTGCTGATCGCCCACGTCTTCTTCAACTACGCGGTCATCGCACGTACGGTCGGTGGCACCTGGGCGCGCCTCGACCCGGCGGTCACCGAGGCCGCGCGGACGCTCGGCGCCTCTTCCTGGCGGGCGTTCCGGACGATCACCCTCCCCGCGCTCGGTCCGACGGTGGTCGGTGCGTCGACGATCGTGTTCTTGTTCACCTTCACCTCGTTCGGGGTGATCAAGGTCCTCGGCGGCCCGCAGATCGCAACCATCGAGGTCGAGATCCACCGCCTGACGACCGAACTGCTCGATCTGCGGGCCGCGGCGGCGCTGTCGCTCCTGCAGATGCTCACGGTGGTCGCGCTCCTGGCGTTCGCCTACCGGTCTCCGTCGTCCAAGGTCGGCGCCTTCGGGACCACCGGCCGCGACCACGACCGGCGACCTCGTGGTGGGCAGTGGTGGGTGCTCGGTGCAACTCTGTCGACGGCAGCGATCCTCTTGGTGCTGCCGGTCGCATCGCTGGTCGAGCGGAGCTTCGCGACCGACGACGGTTACGGCCTGGCGTTCTACCGAAGCCTCTCGACCACCGGCCGGGGGACGACCGGATTCGTGGCGCCGACCGAGGCCATCGGAAACTCGCTCGTGTTCGGGCTGGCGGCGGCAGGTATCGCGATGGTGCTGGGGCTGCTCGTCTCGCTGGCGATCGTCAGCCTCGGATCACGCACCGGCCGAGTCGCCGACACTGCCTTCGCCCTACCCCTCGGGACGAGCGCGGTGACGCTCGGATTCGGGTTCCTGATCGCGCTCGACGAACCCCCTCTCGACCTGCGTACCTCGCCGCTGCTGATCCCGGCGGCCCAGGCGTTGATCGCGATGCCGTTCGTCGTGCGCACGCTGCTGCCCGCCCTGCGAGGCATCGATCCCCGCCTCCGAGAGGCCTCGGCCACACTGGGCGCGACCCCGAGGCGAACGCGATGGGAGGTGGACGTACGGCTGATGCTCGCGCCGCTCCTGGTCGCCGTGGGGTTCGCCCTCGCCATCTCACTCGGCGAGTTCGGGGCCACGGTGTTCATCGCCCGAGCTGACGCACCCACGGTCCCGGTGGCGATCTTCCGGTCCCTTTCGAGGCCGGGCAGCCTCAACTTCGGACGAGCGATGGCGATGAGCACGGTCCTGATGGTCCTGACCGCCTCGGTCATGCTGCTCGTCGATCGCGCGCGGACGGCCGACGCTGTCGGGTCGCTCGCGTGATCGAGGTCAGCGGCCTGACCAAGGCCTTCGGTGACTCCGTGGTGCTCGACGGCGTGGACCTCGGGGTCGCCGGTGGCGAGACGGTGGCGCTGCTCGGCCCGTCGGGCGTCGGCAAGTCGACGCTCCTGCGCATCATCGCCGGCCTCGAGGTCCCCGACGCCGGCTCGGTGTCGGTGGACGGCGCCGACCTCGCCGGCGTCGCGACCCACCGACGCGGCATCGGCTACATGTTCCAGGACCTGGCACTCTTTCCCCACCTCGACGTGGCCGCCAACGTCGAGTACGGACTCCGGATGCAAGGAGTCGGCCGCCCGGAGCGCCGGGCCAGGGTCGACGAGTTGCTGATGGTGGTCGGTCTGGCAGACGCCGGATCACGCGATCCGGCGTCATTGTCGGGAGGCGAGCGCCAACGAGTCGCACTGGCACGTGCGCTGGCTCCACGACCGGCAGCCCTGCTCCTCGACGAGCCGTTCGGCGCGCTCGACCGGAGCCTCCGTGATCATCTGCTCGACGAGCTCCGCTCGATCTTCTCCGCGCTCGGGCTCACCGTCATCGCCGTGACCCACGACCCGACCGAGGCTGCTGCGCTCGCGAATCGGATCGCGGTGATGCTCGACGGCGGGATCGCACAGATCGGCCCGCCTGATGAGCTGTTCTCCGCGCCCCGCAGCCGACCGGTCGCAGCAGCCCTCGGGCTCCGGAACGTGCTGGACGGCGCAGTCCGCGGCGGCGAGGTGCGAGTGCAGGGATGGGGAACCTTCCGCGTCGCGGTCACCACGACCACGTGCGGTCTGCTCGTGCCGCGCGGGGCGATCCGTGCTGCCCCGGCGCCGACCCGCAGTGTGGTCGCGGTCGAGATCGAGGACATGGTGCTGCGGGACGGTCAAGCCGTCAGCGTGATCCGGCCGGTGAACGGTGGACCGACCCTCGAAGCCGACCTGCCTGGTGCCGTGCGCGGTGAACGGCGTGAAGTGGCCGTCCACCGAGATGCCGTCCACGTGATGACCTGAGCGCCGCGGCGTCGTAGCATCACGGCTCGATCCCGTGATGTCGACGCGCCGCTCCCTCGCCCCGTCCCGCCACCGCGGACTCGCGCTGTGTGTCTCGATCGCGTGCGCCTGGGCACTCGTTGCGCAGTTCGACAGCGCACCAGCGGCGGCCGGTCCGCCTGCGTCGTCGTCGACCTCGACGACCGTTGTGTCGTCGTCGAGTTCGAGCAGTTCGACGAGCACGACCGGCCCGGGTGGATCACCGACGACCGCGCCCACCGAAGCCACGACGACCACGGTGGTGCCTCCGCTCGACGATCTCGCCGGCCCACAGGATGCGGTCGCCGAGGAGGTGCCCGAGACCGACTTCGTGGTGCCACCCCGCGACCCCGCAGCGCTGGGGGTCAGCGGCGCACAGGCGAGCCGGGTGATCCGCCAGCAGCTCAGGGTCGCCAGGGCCGAAGCCGTGCAGATCCAGGCTGCGTTCGAGGTGTCGACGGACCGGGTCGCCGCGCTCAGGAGTCACCGGGCGCAGCTCCAGAGCAGCCTCTCCGAGCTCAGCGACAAGCAGGTCGCTGCGATACGCGAGCTCCAAGTTGCCGAGGACGTGTTCGAGAACCGGGTGGCCGATGCCTTCATCCGCGGCAACGTCGGCGAACTCTCGGCACTGTTGCGGTCCGATGACGTCAACGACTTCATGTACTCCAACAGCCTCACCGAGGCCGTTGCCGAGGCCGACCTGGCCGCCGTGGCGCGGGTCGTCGAGGCTCGTCGCACCCTCGACCGCGGTGCGAGGGCGCTGGCGGGCGATCTCCGCGAGGTCGACCGTTCGCTCGCCGACGCGCAAGCCGAGCTCGCTCGCTTGCGTCACGAGAACCAGCAGGCACAGCTCGCACTCCGCGTGTTCGCCGCCGGAGGCGAGATCGTCATCTCGGGCTTCGTCTTTCCGGTGGGCACGCCGAACCAGTTCAGCCCGACCTTCGGCGCTCCGCGGATGACCGGCAGCGTGTTCGAGCACTCGCACCAGGGCACCGACATCATCGCCGGGTTCGGGACACCTCTCTACGCAGCGGAGCGAGGAGTGGTGACCAAGCTGGGTGTCGACGTGCTCGGTGGGCAGAAGCTGTGGATCAAGGGCGAGAGCGGCACGCACTACTACTACGCGCACCTGCAGACCTTCGAGCCCGGCATCGTGGCGGGGTCGTTGGTCGATGCCGGTGATGTGGTGGGAACGGTCGGCGACACGGGGAATGCACGGGGCGGGGTGCCACACCTGCACTTCGAGATCCATCCCGGGGGTGGTCCGGCGGTCGATCCATACCCGCTGCTCAGAGTGGTTGCCGATCTCGCCCCGTCTGCGTGACACGATCAGACGATGGAGCTGGTCGAGACCGTGGAGCTTCGTGCACAGCCCGCAGCGGTGTTCGCCATCGTCGAGGATCTCGGCCGTTGTCCCGAGTGGTTGTCGATCGTCTCGCGGGCCAACCGGATCGAGGGTGACGAACCGGCTTGGATGGTCGACCTCCGTGGCCGCATCGGGCCGCTGTCACGAGCCAAGCGGCTCAGGATGCAGCGAACCGAGCACCGTCCGCCGTTCCACGTTCGCTTCGAACGTGTCGAGCCCGACGGCCGATCGCACTCGCCATGGGTACTCGATGCGGCGGTCGCACCGGCCACCGACGGGTCCGAGCTCACCATGACGCTCCACTACGGCGGTGCGCTGTGGGTTCCGATGCTCGACCGGATGTTGCGGCAGGAGATCGAGGGTTCGCGAGTCCGGCTGGCCGAGTTGCTCAGCGCCTGACGCTCCGCACAGAGAATCGGCCGTCGATCCGATCGAGTCGGAGCGCGCGGTCGAACAGGCCAGACAGCGACTCCGAGGTCAGCACGTCGTCGATCGGTCCGGCCGCCACCGTGCGTCCTCGGCCGACCAGAAGCGCATGGGTGAATCCCGGAGGGATCTCCTCGACGTGGTGGGTCACGAGCACCGTCGGTGGACCGTCGTGTGCCGCGGCTCGGGCCGAGAGTGCGTCGATGAGATCTTCTCGGCCCGGGAGATCGAGTCCGGCGGTGGGCTCGTCGAGCAGCACGATGGCCGGGTCGAAGGCGAAGGCCCGTGCAAGCAGCACTCGCTGGCGTTCTCCGGCCGACAGGGTGGCCAGGGGTGCGTCGGCCCGATCGCCGAGATCCCACCGCTCGAGCTCGGCCCGAGCGTGCGCGTGGTCGGCGTCAGAGTAGGTGTGCCACCAGGGCGCGAGCGCTGCCTCTCGCCCGGTCACCACGATCTCGGCGGGCGTGCGCTCGGGTTCGAGCAGGTCTGCCAGTGCCGGACTCGCCAGTCCGATCGACCGTCGGAGCTTTCGTACGTCGCATCGTCCGAGCCGCTGGCCAAGCACCTCGACCTCGCCCTGGGAGGGATGGCGATACAGCGACGCGATCCGGATCAGCGAGGTCTTGCCCGAGCCGTTGGCACCGAGGACGACCCATCGTTGGTCGGCTTCGACCCGCCAGTCGATGCCTCCGAGGATGGGCGTGCCGTCTTCGACGAGTCCGACCGACCGCATCACGAGCGCGGGCGGAAGGGGCATGGCTGCCTGACGCTAGGGGACCGGGAGCATCAGGTCGTACGCTGCGGGCGCTCATCGTTCTTCGAGGGGAGACGTTTCCATCTCGACCGCAGTAGGACTTCTGATCGTCGTCGCGCTGATCGGAGCGAATGCCGTGTTCGTTGCGGCCGAGTTCGCCATCGTGGCAGTCGACCGTTCCCGTGTCGAGCGACAGGCCGAGTCGGGCAAGCGCGCCGCGCGCACGGCGATGCGGGTGTTGCAGCGCCTGTCGTTCAACCTGTCCGGAGCGCAGCTCGGGATCACGGTGTCGTCGCTCGTGCTCGGCTTCGTGGCCGAACCGACGATCGCCAAGGCGATCGAACCGGCGATCGGCGACCTGGTCGGGACCGAGCGTTCCCGAGGTGTCTCGATCGTGATCGCGCTGCTCCTGGCGACGACGGTGCAGATGGTCATGGGCGAGCTGGTCCCCAAGACGATCGCCATCTCCAAGCCTCTCCGCACCTCGTACGCGCTCGCCGGCCTCCTCAAGTGGTTCGGCATCCTCACCGGGCCGCTCGTCCGGTTTCTCAACGGCGCAGCCAACCTGACCGTTCGTCGCCTCGGCATCGAGCCGCGCGAAGAGCTTGCATCGGTCCGGAGCCTCGAGGAGCTCCATCTGCTGATCCGGTCGTCGGCCGAGGAGGGCACGCTCGACGGCGACTCGCTGACTCTCATCGCCCGCTCGATCCGGCTGGCCGACAAGACCGTCGCAGATGCGCTCGTCCCGAGGATGGCGGTCCGCAGCCTCGACCGGGCACAGATGGTGAGCGATCTCGCCGAGGTGGCATCGGAGACCGGTCTCTCACGCTTCCCGGTCCACGCCGGCGACCTCGACGACATCGCCGGCGTCGTCCACGCCAAGGATGTGTTCGCGATCCCCTACGAGGAGCGGGCGACGACGCCGATCGATGCCATCCGACGCGACGCCTTCTTCGTCCCCGAGACCCGTGAGCTCGGCTCGTTGCTGCTCGAGCTCCGCGATGTGGGGACGCACCTCGCCGTCGTCGTCGACGAATACGGCGGCACCGAGGGCATCATCACGCTCGAGGACGTCCTCGAGGAGATCGTGGGAGAGATCGACGACGAGTACGACGAGTCCACCCCGCTCACGACCCTCCAACGTCCGGGTGAGTGGGTCCTCGAGGGCACCCTGCACCCCGACGAGGTGTTCGACGCCTGCGGCTTCCGTATCCCTGAGGGCCCCTACGAGACGCTCGCCGGATTCGTGGTCGCCGAGCTCGGACGAATCGGCGAGACCGGTGATCAGTGCGCGCACGACGGTTGGCGATTCGAGATCAGCGCACGTGACCGCCATCGGGTCGCCGAGCTCCGCGTCGTGGCTCCCGAGGCCGAGGTCGCACCATGATCCTCGCGCTCTCCGTCGCGGTGGTCCTCGTCCTGCTGAACGGCGCGTTCGTGGCCGTCGAGTTCGCGCTCTTGGCGAGCAGCCCGTCGAAGCTCGAGAGCCTGGCCGAGGACGGCAACGTCTCGGCGCGGCGTGCGTTGGAGGCGACGAAAGACCTCAACCTGCAGCTGGCAGGTGCCCAACTCGGCATCACCGTCGCATCCTTGCTGCTGGGATTCGTCGGTGAGCCGACGATCGGTCACCTGATCGAGTCGGCGATCCATCCGCTCGGGTTGAGCGAAGCGACCGAGGCGACCATCGGGTTCGCCGTGGGACTCGCGATCGTGGTCTTCGCCCACATGGTCTTCGGTGAGATGGTTCCGAAGAACATCGCGTTGGCCGCGCCCGAGAAGACACTGCTCTATCTGACGTTGCCGGCGCGGCTGTACCTCGTGATCGCCGGACCGGTTGTGCGGTTCCTCAACCTGGTGTCACGGGTGATCGTCCGAGCGATGGGGGTCGAGCCGCGAGACGAGTTGCTCAATGCGGCGTCGGCCGAGGAGATCTCGTCGATGGTGGCGGCTTCGCGCGACGAGGGCCTGATCGCCGATGTCGAGCACCGGCTGCTCACGGGTGCGCTCGAGATCGGCGTCCGTCCCACCAGCGAGATCATGGTCGAGCGCGACGACATCGTCACGATTCCTCGCTCGGCGACCGCGGTCGACGCCGAAGCACTCGTGATGAGCAGCGGACACTCCCGCCTCGTCGTCGTCGGTGCAGGCCTCGACGACGTGTTGGGCTTCGTGCACGCGAAGGACCTGCTCACCCTCGATGCGAAGGCACGGAGCCGGCAGCTGCCGCTCGGTCGCATCCGACCGATGCCGGTCGTTCCGGTCGATCGTCCGATCGACGACGTGCTCGTCGTCATGCAGCGAGCCAGGGTTCACATGGCGCTCGTGCGTGGCCCCGGGTCGACCACCGTCGGGGTGGTGACGATGGAGGACATCCTCGAGGAACTGGTGGGTGACATCGTCGACGAGAGTGACCCCGAGAACCGTGCTCGGCGGCGATTGCGACGAGCGTCGCGTCGAGTCGACGAGGCCCCTGTCGACGAGGCGGTCGATGGCGCTGTCACGAAACTGTAACGCGAGTCATCTCGTGGTTACACTGCTCGGCTGATCATGACCCCTGCGTTCCGCCGTCTCGCCGCTGTGCTCGCCGTCCTCCTGGCCGTCGGCCTGGTGGCGCCTGTGTCGGCGCAGGCAGCCGAGAGCGACGTGGCCAAGGCGCGGGAGCGTGCCGACGCCGCAACCCGCGAGCTCTCTGATGCCGAGACCCGATTGGGCGAGCTCGAGGAAGAGATCGCCGACCTCGAGGCCCGCGCAGACACGGCTCGGCGCCACATCGAGTCGCTCGAGGGAACCGTGCACGAGCTCGCCATCCAGCAGTTCATGACCGCAGGTCAGACCCGACTGTTCTCCGAGGGCGACATCAATCGGCAGGTTCGCGCCGATGCGCTCGCCGAAGGGGTTCAGCAGGGCAACGCCGACACCATCGACGACTTCCTGGCCGTGCAGGCCGATCTCACCGAGATCGAGGGGGCGCTGGCAGCCAGGCAGGCCGAGCAGACCGACACGGTCGAGATCCTGAAGGACCGTCGTGCCGAACTCGCCGCCGAGCTCGAGAAGGTCGAGGCGGCCGAGCGCAAGCGCAAGGAGGAAGAGGCGCGCAAAGCCGCCGCCGCCCAAGCCGCCGCCGCCCAAGCCGCTGCCGCCCGAGCAGCAGCCGCGCCCCGAAACCAGAGCACTGCGGCGACTTCGGCTGGATCGGGCGGAGCGAGTGCACCGGCTCCGGTCGCCCCGCCTGGCCCGGTGACCTCCGGTGGCGGCATGGCGTGTCCGATCCAGGGCGCAACCAGCTTCATCGACTCGTGGGGCTTCCCACGATCGGGCGGCCGCCGTCACCAGGGTGTCGACATGTTCGCCGCCCGGGGAACTCCGGTCGTGGCGCCGGTGGCGGGCAACCTCACCCATCGGGGCAACTCGGTGGGCGGGCTGTCGTTCCACCTCTATGGCGACAACGGCACCTACTACTACGGCACCCATCTCAACGGCTACGCCAACCAGGGTGCCGGGCACGTGCCGGCCGGCACCGTCGTCGGCTACGTGGGGGATTCGGGCAACGCCCGAGGATCAGGCACCCACCTCCACTTCGAGATCCACCCCAATGGTGGTTCGGCCGTGAACCCCACACCGGCGGTGCGGGCGGCCTGCTGAGCGCGCATCGGGCAGGATGGCCGGGTGACCGATGTCGAAGCGCTTGCCCGGCAGTTGGAGAGCTGGCTCGGAGAACCCGTTGCCGACCTCCGGCGGCTGACCGGCGGGGCGAGTCGCGAGACGTGGTCGTTCACCGCAGGCGAGCATCGCCGGATCCTTCAGCGAGATCGCGCCGGAGCGGTACGCACCGGAGGTGGGATGCCGGCCGAGGCCGCTCTGCTGCCACTGGCGCACGCTGCCGGAGTGCCGGTTCCGGCGCTGATCGCAGCCGACGTGACCGGCGACCACACGGGGAGCCCGTCGATGGTGACCGCTCACGTCGAGGGCGAGACGATCGCCCGACGTATCCAGCGCGACGATCGCTTCGCGGCGGCCCGACGCCGATTCGCTGCCGACGTCGCCGCGGCGCTGGCCGGCATCCACGCGGTCGAGCACGAGGAGGTGCCGGGTCTGGTCGGCGGCGACCAGGTGGGTCAGTTCCGTGAGATCTTCGATGCGTTCGGCGAACCGCATCCGGCATTCGAGCTGGCATTCCGTTGGCTCGAGCAGCACCGTCCGGTGTCGGTGGGCCACGGGTTGGTGCATGGCGACTTCCGGCTCGGCAATCTGCTGCTCGACGAAGACGGACTCGTGGCGGTCCTCGACTGGGAGCTGGCGCACGTCGGCGACCCGATGGAGGATCTCGGGTGGCTGTGCGTCCGGGCGTGGCGGTTCGGCGGTGACCTCCCGGTGGGCGGGCTCGGGACGCGGGAGGCGCTGTTCGAGGCCTACGAAGCCTCGTCGGGCTCGTCGGTCGATCCTGAGGTCGTCCGATGGTGGGAGGTCCTCGGAACCCTGAAGTGGGGAATCATGTGCATGATCCAGGTGTCGTCCCATCTCCTCGGGAAGGCCCGATCGGTCGAGCTGGCGGCGATCGGCCGCCGCGTGTGCGAGAACGAATACGACCTCATGGAGCTGTTGCGATGACCGGGGCGGCCGACCTGCCCGATCTCCACGGCCGGCCGACCGCCGCCGAGCTGGTCGAGGCCGTCCGCGAGTTCCTCGAGCACGACGTGATGGCCGTCGCCGACGGGCGGGTGGCGTTCCACGGCCGGGTCGCAGCCAACGTCCTCGGCATGGTCGAGCGCGAGCTGGCTGACGCAGGTGCGGCCGAGGCCGCTCATGCCGACCGGCTCGCGGCGCTCGGATTCGTCGACGACGAAGCACTCAGTGCGGCCATCAGGAACGGGTCGCTCGATGACCGATGGAACGAGGTCGTCGCCGCGATCGCCGCCGATGTCGCCGACAAGGTGGCCATCGCCAACCCCAAGTACGCCGATTGACGCGGGCGAGGCCTGCGGCGCTAGACCGGCTGGCCCCAGCCGATCGGGTGGGCCGGCTGCGCATCGGTGTCGACGAGATCGGCGTACAGGATGATCGGCCCGGCTTGAGCGGCTGCAGCCGCGGCCAGGTTGACCAGGAAGCTCAAGATGGTGCCGATGACGAGTGCCGCTGATCCGAGGAACGAGAGGAACGAGAGGGGGAAGCTGACGATCTGGAGCCCGAAGCTGAGGATGAGGACGAAGAGCAGGAGTCGACCGAGCACACCCCACCCGTGGCCCGAGGTGAGTGCGTAGGACCGACTGAAGGCTGACGCGCCGCGCCGCTCGACCACGGAGATCGGTAGTGCGAGCGCGAACCTCGCCATGACCCAGAAGGTCAGGGGAAACAGGGCCAACACGGCGATGATCGCAATCGGCGGGGCGATGGCGATCATGCCCACGAGGACGACGGCGACCGCGGCGTAGATCACGAACGCAGTGGCGGCGAGTCCCATCAGCGGGATGATCGCTCGCGCGCTGAGCCGAACGATGTCACCGGTGCTGGGAGATTCGCCGCTGTGCACTGCCCAGAGCGTGACGATGCCGGCGATCGACACGAGGATCGTTGCGGCGATGTTGACGGTCACGAGGATGATCGCCCACGTCCAGATCTCGCCGGACGACGCGTCGAGGTCGGGGACGTCGAGGGTCTCGTTCGGCTGGAGGTCGACCGCCTGCTGGCTGAACTCGTCGAACCAGTCGGTGAGGCCCAGGGCCGAGTCGGCGGCGACGAAGCTCAGCACCACCGGGACCGCCACGGCGATGAGCAGCGGGAGCAGCGGCATGATCGTCCGTGCCATGAGTCCGAACGAGGCCGACAGGAAGTCGCCGACCGAGCGCAGGCCCGGGTTGTACCAGCGCCCGCCGGGGGCGGGACCCGGCGGCGGGGGCGGCATGGCTCCGCCCCAGCCGGGCTGGGTCGGCGGGCTGGCTTGACCGCCCCACCCCGGTGTCGGTGTGGGGGGTGGCGGTTGCCCCCATCCGGGGGGCGGGGTCGGAGGCCCGGGAGGGCTGGGTGGGGGAGGGAGGTCGGACACCGGTTTCAGGCTCCGACGGCGTGGTACCCGCCGTCGACGTGCACGATCTCGCCGGTGGTCTGCGGAAACCAGTCCGACAACAACGCGACGACCGACTTGGCGACGGCGGACGAATCGGTGACGTCCCATCCCAACGGCGCACGTTCGGACCACACGTCCTCGAACGCCTGGAACCCGGGGATCGACTTGGCCGCCAGGGTCTTGATCGGGCCTGCCGCCACGAGGTTCACCCGGATGTTCGACGGCCC
>Ga0307379_10008821_pt1 | contig 13545 bp, 10 predicted proteins | sample UN2MG_FD_202237 | JGI IMG/M metagenome (GOLD analysis project Ga0307379, IMG submission 202237) | Soil microbial communities from Risofladan, Vaasa, Finland - UN-2 | ecosystem: Environmental > Terrestrial > Soil > Coastal area > Acid sulfate soil | place: Finland: Risofladan, Vaasa | collected...
CCTCGCATGAAAGCGAGGGGAGCCACTTCAATAATTCCCTTCTTCATCAGACTCGACACCTTCTCAAAATGCATCATATCATGAAGCGCATCGTAGAGAGGTCTTAAATACGGATCGACTTTTTCGGTTAAATCACCAGGCAAAAATCCAAGCGCTTCTCCGGCTTCAACCGCGGGTCTGGTTAAAATTATACGACTAACCCGCCCTTCTGAAAGTGAGGCAACCGCCATTGCCATCGACAGATAGGTTTTACCCGTCCCAGCTGGCCCGATACCAAAAACCATATCATATTTTCGAATAGCATCTATATATTCTTTTTGAGCCCGGCTTTTTGGAGTTATCGAATGTTTTTTAGAAGTAACATAAACAGTGTCCAGAAAAATCTCCTTTAAATTAATGCTGTCATCTTCGCTCAGAACCCTGACCGCATAATCAACATCATTCGGATAAATCGGATAATTATCCTTTAACAGGCCGTAGAGCTGCTCAAGTATCTTTTGCGACAGATTTACGGCAATACTGTCGCCCCGAATAAACACAGTACTGCCTCTTGCATTGATTGTGATATTTAATGCATCTGCAATTCTTTGAAGGTTGCCGTTATGCCCGCCAAAAAGCTGCTTTGCTACATTTATATCTGAAAATGTATATTCGGTTTTTTTATTGTCTGATTTATCTTTCATGCTGGTGTTAAATCTACTTTGATTTTTTTATGTATCACAATCCTTTAATCTAATGCAAACTACAATTTTAAGGTGATAAAGTAAAAAAGAAAAACACCTTGACTGATAAGATTTGCTTTGTTATTTTCAATTACTATATTATAAAAAGTCGAATTCATCAGCCACAGATTCACGCAGATGAACGCAGATAGATTTAAATACAAAGAAATCACAGAGTAAGGGGAATTATTGAAGATTGAAGATTTGTGGAATCGCTTTGCTCTATTTCTTTTTAAAAATTGATAGAATTCCTTCAATATTCAATCGACAATATTCAATCGACAATATTATAATCTTTGTGACCTTTTGGCTAAGCTATTACAATAAAAGAAAAAATATCAGTGATGATCAGTGTAGATCGGTGGCTGACAGGATAATCCAATGAATAGTTTTGATATTGTGATAATAATTATTTTCGGTTTTTGCATAATAAGAGGGTTTTTTAGAGGGCTTATCAAGGAACTGTCTTCGATCATAGGGGTATTAGGCGGTTTTTATGCTGCATATACATATTACATGCGGGTTGCAACTTCTTTACCCGGCTGGATACAAAACGATTCATATCGCAATATAATAAGTTTTTTGATCATTTTTTGCGCAGTTTTTATAATAACAGGCATCCTGGGCATAATAATCAAATATATTCTCAATATTGCCTTTTGGGGCTGGGCAGATCGCATTTGCGGTACTGGATTCGGCTTAATCAAAGGGGTGCTTATTGTATCTGTTCTGCTTATTGCCTTTACTACATTCCTTCCAAAAGGCGCGCCTGTAATCAAAAACTCCCTGCTCGCACCTCATGTGAGAATGGTTTCTGAAAAAATGGTTAAAGTTGTTCCAAAAGATATGAAAGACAACTTTCTGTCCAAGATCAAAGAGTTAAAAAAGGCCTGGAAATAAAGGTTCGAAAGAGCTGGAAATAAACGGCTTGATTTTAAGAGCTTTGCCATCAGTCGATATCGCCAATGCTCCGTTTTTGTCGGTACGAAATATACGGGGACCGATCTCGTTATATCTTTTCAAAACTTTTTGATCTGGAAAGCTAAAACTGTTTTTCCAGCCAGCCGATATTATTACAACTTCCGGTTTGACCTTTTCTAAAAACATGGCTGTGCTGGACATCCCGCTGCCATGATGTGGTGCAACAAGGACTGTGCTTTTTAATTCATCTCCATGAGTTGAAACAATTTCCCTCTCTGCATAAGCCATGATATCCCCTGGAAACAAAATGGATTTTGATCCAAAGCTTACCTTTATTACAAGTGAGTTGTTGTTAATATTTTGCTGTTTTTCATTTTTTATTTTATCAATGTAATCTTTTGGAGGATAAAGAATCTTAAAGCTTGCTCCGTTTATTTCATAACTGCGCGGCATGTCTTTAAATGCAACCGTTTCTATCCTGTTTTTCTTTATAATTTCCACAAACTCTCTATAACTATCAATCTCTACAGAATCACTGTTGCACCATAACCTTTTCACGTTAAAATGCCTGGCTATATATAATAATCCATTAAAATGATCAGAATTTGGATGGGAAAGAACGATTGTATCGATTGTTTTGATCTTTTTGCGCCATAAAAAAGGGGCAACAATTCTTTCTCCCACATCAAAAATCGAATTGTCTGAAAAGCCCCCTCCATCAATAAGAAAGCAACGGCCCCCTGGTAGTTCCACAAGAGCACAGCTCCCCTGACCAACATCAATAATAGTAACCCTGAGATCATTGCGCCAGAACCTGTGATATGCCCAGTAACAGGTGTCAACACTGCCGGCAAGAATAACAAATGCTGCGGCAATAATTGCTGTTTTCCGTCTGAGACCAATACCTTTGAGGTTCAAAATCGCCCATATCAAAACATAATAGGAACATATTTCAACAAAATTGGGGGTTATGGTTTTAATTGCCGCAAAAGGAAGTCCGGAAATATAATGCACAATGCCGAGCGTATGTGCCAGCACAGCGGTACTCGCCTTTATACAGATTGAAGCTCCGAAAATGCTTAGCGGATATAATAACACGGAAATCAGTCCCAGAGGGACAACAACAAAGCCTATTATTGGAATTATCAATAAGTTTGCAGCAATAGCCACCAGAGAAATCTGGTTAAAATAAAACATGACAAGCGGCAGTGTCCCGAGTATGGCAAAGAAAGAAACCAATGTAAAGGAAAGCAGCCGTTCGAATATCCTGATGCCCAAGCCTTTCTTAACCATTCCCTTATTACCTGCAGATTTAATATGCCTTAGAGACCAACCATATATTATTGAAAGAACGGCCATAAAGGAAAGCTGGAATGAAATAGAAAAAAGTGACGGGGGATGAGCGACAAGAATAATCATTGCAGCTATTGCCAGGGTATTCATAGGGTCCTGTTCCCTTTCAAACAGGAATGTCATTAAAAAAACGGTAACCATAATTACCGCCCTCTGAGTAGACGGTGACATCCCTGAAATCAAACCGTATAAAATTACAGGAAATAACGATAAAATCGCAGCCCCTTTTTTAGTCCACGCATTCCATAGAAAAAATTTAATATAAGAAAGAAGCTTTCTGAAAAATATAAACGATGTAGTTGCAATAATCCCAATGTGAAGCCCTGATATAGCGAGGATATGCCCGACTCCAGCCCGGTTAAATGCTTCCCTTATAGTTTTTTCAACTCCGGTTCTATCACCCACAATAAGGGCTTTTAATACCTCCTGTTGGTTGCCGCCCTCACCTGTCTCATCAATCAGACTGGAAATTCTGCTTCTAACTTTTTCTATTATGGTATTAAGCCCCATGGCTGAATTTCGATTTAATATAACAAGTCTTTTACCTGGGATATAGGCGCTTCCCCATAATTTTTTAAAAGCCATATATCTTCTATAATCAAAGCCGCCGGGATTATTGAAATTTCTGATCGATCTGATTTTGCCGACCATGGAAAGTCTGTCTCCGACAAAGATATCCGGAAAAGGCTTTGTTACTGTCACGCGGATCTTTCCTGCGACCGGAAAGGAACTGTTATTCTTGCCAAGGGTTTCAACGCGTAAAATTATTCCTAAGCGATCATTATAGGTTTCCGGGTTCTTATCGACAACTCCGACAATTTCCCATTGATGGTTATCTGTAAAATGTGTGATGTGATTGGAAGGAAACCGGGGAGCAACCCATGGTTGTATAAGAAGGTATCCAAAGGCAAAAAAAATAGGTAAAGGCAAAAAAAACAGGTTTTTTTTATATATTATTTTAAGAAGTATTAAGCCTGCGCATAAAAAAATGGTAGAATATGCCCAGATAGCATTGCCTGAGAACCAAGACCCAGAGACAATCCCGAATATCATTGATATTAGAAGGGGGATAATTTTGCGTGAACAGATTCTGTAGGCCATTTCTCATTCTCTGACCCGTTTTATTGCAGCTCCGATTTTAACAAACTTTTTTTCAATTGCTTCATATCCACGATCTAAGTGATACACGCGATTTACCTCTGTTTTGCCCCTTGCCACAAGGCCGGCAAGTATAAGCGATGCACTGGCGCGAAGATCTGATGCAATAACCGGCGCTCCTGACAGCATGGGAACACCTTTAACCATTGCCGCATTGCCTGATATCGTAATATCAGCCCCCATACGCTTGAGTTCGCTTACATGAATAAAACGGTTTTCAAAGATGGTTTCTGAAATAATGCTCAGGCCTTTGGCAATCGACATCAAGACCATAAACTGAGCCTGCATATCGGTAGGAAAACCAGGATAAGGCATGGTTTTAATATCAATACTGCTGATTTCATCTGATCCGATAATATGAATATTTTTATTATTTACCTTAATATCGGCATTGGTCAGCCTTAGCTTATGAATAATAGTTTGCATATGATCAGGTTCACAATTCAAAAGCTTTATATCACCCCCTGTCAGGGCCGCTGCGACCATAAAGGTGCCTGCTTCTATCCGGTCGGGTATAATGGAAATCGACGCTGGATGAAGGGAAGAAACCCCTTTTATCGTAATTACAGATGTTCCCGCCCCCTGAATATCTGCGCCCATTTTGATTAATACATCGGCAAGCGCCACCACCTCCGGCTCGCAAGCAGCATTACGAAGAACGGTAACACCATCAGCCAGCACAGCGGCCATCATCAGGTTTTCTGTTCCGGTTACTGTTATAATATCAAAATAAATTTCGTTTCCTGTAAGACGATCAGCAAAAGCTTCGACATAGCCGTGTTTTAATTCAATCGAGGCCCCAAGACGCGCAAGCCCCTTTAGATGGAGATTAATCGGCCTTGCGCCGATAGCACATCCGCCCGGCAAAGATACTCTGGCCTTTTTAAGCCTGGCCACAAGAGGTCCAAGAACCAGGATAGACGCCCTCATCTTCCTGACTATTTCGTATGGCGCCTCAGGATTACAGAGACCTCCCGTATCTATCCGAACACTGCTTCCATCTTCCTCTATCCTTGCCCCAAGGCCTGTAAGCAAAAGTTTTATGCTCTGTATGTCTTTCAAGTCCGGAACATTATTATAAGTATTCCATCCATCGGCAAGGAGCGAAGAAACCAATATCGGGAGGGCGGCATTTTTAGATCCGCTTATCTTCACTTCACCCTTAAGGGAGCGTCCCCCCTCTATGATAATTTTATCCATTTGTTCCCCGTTAAGTAGGATTTCAGAAAAAAAAGCGCCTACCGGCATTTAACAATGGGGTAAGCGCTTTTATAATTTTGAGTTTCTAATTTTTAGTTGTGAATAATCAAGAAAAAAATTTATTTTAATTCAAAATTGACAATTTTTAATGACCGCAATGACCGCCTTTGCCCTTGCAAGTATCAACAGCAGCCTTGATAATACAATAAGTCATGCCGAGGCCTATAATAGTAAGCGCATACCAAAGGCCGCCCATAAATACCATGTGACTTAAGTCCCATATCCATTCAAATGAAAACGGAAGCATATTTGTCCTCCTCTATCCTATCTGCTCTATCTGCCGTTCCTGCGGGAATATCGGCAAATAACGGTATGAAATCATTATTAGAATAATGCCGTATGCTACTGGAAGAATTGTTGTGGCAATCTCCTGCCAGCTCGGAAAATACATGGGCCAGGATTCAAAGGTCATCACCGGAACAGCCATAACCTGAAGCACCATTACCCATCGATTCACGCATGCCCCAAGCGCACCAAGGAACACAGCACTAATAAGCAAAAATGAAGACTCGCGGCCTGTTTTGGTAATAAGTATTATAGATGGAACAACCCCGCATATCACAATTTCAAGCACAAGGATCCATATCCCGTATAAAGGATTATTGGAATAAAAATCCATTAAAGTAAATCCTTTAGATGGCACTGTAACTGCAGCCCAGTACCAGGTATCTATTATCTTTGCAATGGTGTATGTTGCAAGCATCCAGCCGGCGATCTTGGCCAGCAGCATGATAACATTTTTCTTAACAAGCTTTTTCCTTGTTATCTTTTCGGTAATCCATGTAATTAGTATAGTAAAGCACGGCCCGCATGCTGCAGCCGACCAGGTAAAGAGAAAAAATGTCCATGGCCAGATAAAAACCCCTTCCCTGTAAGCAAAGGGACGTCCAAAAAGCACGCCCGCAACTCCACCAAGAGATCCCTGATGGAAAAAGGAAAGAAAAGCGCCTGTTGCCGCAAATATTGCCATTATTCCATGCATATTGTGGCTCAGATTATGAAAAAATGGTACCTTGTCAACCTGCCGGTTTTCAAGAATAAGCGGGATATATTCTATTGTAAGAACCGCAAAGTAACAGGAAAGACAGAATGCAACCTCTGTCAGCATGGAATGAACATTTGCATGCCAGAAAATAAACCACCCTCTAAGCGGTTGTCCAATATCAATGGCAAGGATAAGAAGCGCAGAACTGTAACAAATAAACCCTATTAAAACAGCATAGTTTATAATATTTTTCAGTTCATCCTTTCCAAAAATATATCTTAATAAACCTGTAAAAAAGGCTCCGCCGCCAAGTGCAATAACCGCCAGGTCAGCCCAGATCCACACGGCAAATCCGTAGGCATCGTTCATGTTGGTCTGGTTAAGGCCCTTGAACCAGCATAGCAGCATGGCAAAAACGCCCCACAATAACACAGCACCGACCACGATGATCCAGAAAATAAACTTTCCGAATGAACAGCGTTTAACCCCCTCGGGTATTAATGCAGAATCCATAAGTTATGTGCTCCTAAAAATATGCGGTTATAATTTTTTAATGGTTTCCTTGTTTACCCTCGTCTTTAATATAATTATCTCCGGCTCGCCTCACCCACTCACGGCTTGAAAGATAGTAAACTTTTGGATTTGTGCCCAGTCTCTCAAGCAACCGAAATGCATGAGGGTTCATCGGACGCCCCCCATGTTTATGGTCAGGCTTTGCTATTTGATTTACAGCATGACCTGGATTATTCAGATCGCCGAATACAATAGCACCGGCAGGACACGCCTGTGTACATGAAGTTTGATATTCATCCTCCTCCAGTTCGCGGCGGCCTTCAACATAAGCCTTGTTCATTGCTAATTGATGTCTGTGAAAGCAAAAGCTGCATTTTTCCACCACACCTCTCATGCGCGGAGAAACATTCGGGCTTAAGTATTTTTCCATACCATCAGGCCAGACAGGATCCCACCAGTTAAAATAACGTGCATGATAAGGGCAGGCAGCCATACAGTACCTGCATCCAAAACAGCGCGTATAAATCTGGCTGACGATCCCTGTTTCATGATTATAATCAGTAGCAACCGCAGGGCAAACAGATACGCAGGGTGCATGGCCATTATGTGCCTCGCAATGCATACAGGGTCTGGGGATATAGCATATGTCGGCTTCAGGAAATTTTTTGCCGTTTGTCAGGCTGTAAACACGCATCCATGTAATGCTGTCGAGCTTGTTTGATTCGTCCTTTTTAAACGGAACGTTATTTTCAGCCATACAGGCCGCCATACAGGCTCCGCATCCGGTACATTTATCTAAATCTATGACCATCCCATACTTTTTGGCTTTTGTGTTTTTGTGCTGTTCTTTCATCAAAACCCCATCCTTTGATTTATGCTCTTGTCAGCTTGGCCCTTATTCCCCAAGCTGCATTCAGGCCGGAAACAGGATCTTCGACCGGACCGATGAGTTCGTTAAAATTAATACCCTTGTCAGCCAGATACTCATCATAAGCTGTATGGCCCAGCCCTCTGGGCAAAGCCACCAATCCGGGCATAATTCCATTAAAATGATGAACCCTAACCTTTACAATACCTTTCGGGGTACTAAGAATTGCTTGATCGCCCTCTCTAAATCCTCTTGCCGACCTTGGATTAACTTCGACGACGATCTCTTTGCCCTTAAGAACTGTATCCTCTACGGTTTTTATGACAAATGGAGGGTCTCCGATAAAACCGCTTGCGAGTCTCATGGAATCGTACGGCATGAGAATAAGAGGATAAGCTTTTTCATCTCCTTCAATCTTTATTGATTCTGCTTTGCCCTTGTTAACAAACTCAAATTTTTTGGAAGGTGTATTAAATGCGCCCCCCCAGACCACAGGCCTGAAATTAGAATCAGCCCAGAATCCATCATTAATTAATTTATCCCACTTATTTCCAAGTGTTTCCTTTAGGCAAACCTCATAACTGTCCCATGGAAAGGCCTTTGCTATCTGTCCCCCAAATGATTTTGCCATAAGAAGTATCACATCGCCCAGATGTTTTGTATTAAACTGTGGCTTAACTACCGGCTTTGAAAGGCCTATAATCGGCTTTTGCAGTCCAACCGGTGTCGGCACATCCTCATAGCGTTCAAGAAAAACATGGTTTGGCAGGATAAGATCGGAATTTACAGCTGTTTCATCCATATATGAAGAAAAACTTACAACAAACGGCACTTTGTTAAATGCTTCTTTTACCGCTTTGCTGTCAGGTATTGTATAAACCGGATTGGCGCCTGCAACAAAAAGAGCCTCGACAGGATATTCTTTCCCGGAATTAATAGCATTGGGCAACCTGTCTAACAGATATCTTGTATCTGGATATCTTTTGCTCCCTGCGCCGTCAATACGAGCCTTATGCATACCATTTGCGGCAGTGCGATCCATTTCTACTTCAGGCCATTTTATATAATCAGGATCCGGAACGGTCCAGACACCTCCCTTTTTACCGATGTTGCCGACAAGTGCATTTAATGCATGCACTGCCATAAATTCATTCAGGCTGCCTGGTGTTTCTCCATGACCTCGGCCGCAAACCGCCAGAGGTTTTGATGAGCCTGCAAAGCCCTTGGCCAAAGATTCTATTGTAGAAGCAGAGACACCGGTAATCCCGGAAACATCATCGGGGCTGAATTCATTAAGTACCATCTGCTTGAATTCTTCAAAGCCGGAAGAATAGTTTTTGACAAAATCAGCGTTATACAAGGATTTTTGAATAATCACATTGGCAATAGCCAAAGCCAGAGCAGCTTCTGTTCCCGGATTTATAGGAACCCATTTATCTGCCTTGGCAGCCGTGTTGGACAGGCGGGATTCGATCTGAACAACCTTGCCTCGCTCTTTCCATTTACTATTTGCCTTGATCATACGCACCGGCGAACCCCAGCCCTCTATCAGTCCGCTTCCAAAGCTCAAGACAAAATCGGCATTTTCAACATCAAATCCGGCTGAAGCCTGCACGCCCTGCATCAGGTGCATTGTCAACTCATATGAATCCTGAATTGACGGAATGCGTATAAAGTTTGGAGAGCCATATACAGTCAAAAATCTCCCCAAAAGCTGAGCTACTGTTCCGCGATCGGTACCGGAAATACAGGCAACCGTATGGGACTTGCCTTTTTCTCTTAATTCTCCAAGTTTTTTTACAACCTCTGCAATGGCTTCATCCCAGGAGATTTTTTCCCATCTTCCTTCGCCTCTCGCTCCTACCCTCTTTAATGGTGTTTTGACGCGTGTCGGGCCGTAAAGCAGCTGAAGTCCGGATAGGCCCAGAACACATATGCCGCCATTATTTACAGGGTGCCCTTTCATACCCTCTATCTTAATCGCCCGATCATTAACCTTGCGAACAGTAATACCACAGCCACCGGGGCAGAGTGTGCATATAGAACCTACATGACTGACCTCTCCATCCTCCGGCACAGGAGTCCATGGCCACGCCTGTGACCATATAGAACTGTCATCCATCAACTTCAATGGCAAGGGTGAAAGGACTGTGCCTGCTGCGCCACCAATTATCAATGATAAAAAACTTCTTCTACATACCTTCATAAGATTCTACCCCTTAAAATCTTGCTAATAAACTAATGAGGTTATCAGCCTATTTGTGGCATACAAAACATGCATCTTTCTGTATATTAACTCTCACCTGGCTGCTCGCCGGTTTTTCATAAGGTCGAGGCATCCAGTTAATAGGCCACGGAAGAGTTGTAACGGTTTCCCCCTTAGCCTTCAATTCTGCATGACATTCAGCACAATCATCCATTTTCATCCGGTCCCAGGTATTCTTCTTGAGCCCGGCGAGGTTTTTCCCCCAAATATCACGGCTGTAACCTGTAAGCCTGTTTTCTTCATAAACTCTTGAATGCGTTGATTCGCCGATATGCCCATGACATGTAACGCAATCCACTTTTCCCATCTTTATATGGGATGCGTGGGAAAAGAATACACAATCAGGCTGCCTTGAATAGACCAGCCACGGCACCTCATTTCCTTTTGTCACATATTCCTCGACAAACTTTAACTCCTCAGGATTTTCTCCCTGTGCCTCTTCGTGACAGCCAACGCACTGCGCGAGTTTCGGCACACCGGAAAAGCTTCCATCTTCACGAAAATAATGACAACTTTCACATCCATCCTCAACAGCCGCAGCATGAACAACATGATTGAAATCGACAGGCTGTTTTTTCTGGGAATAGAGAAGCTTGGGGAATATTAGCCAACCCACTGCAAGGCTTCCCACTAATCCAATAACGAAAAATATGAGAATGATTCCACACGCTCTATTTTTCTGTTCTTTTTCAGGGGATTTCGTTGTTTCTACCTGCTCGACAGTCTCTTCAGATTTATCATCTAATGTACTCATAGAAACTCCGTTAACTTTTAGGTGAAATAAACAAAGTTGAACAATTTTTTATTATGGTATGTAATGATGATATAAAAAATAATTGGGGGACGTTTACCTGCAAATATCATTTTTGTCAAGAAAAATTATTATTATCCTGATCCATAACTATGCAAACCTGGAAGGAGATTCACGCCAAAATATGTAAAAATAACGGCCATAAATCCTATTATGGAAAGATAGGCGATCCTCTTTCCTTCCCATCCTCTCATCATCCTTGCATGCAATAGTGTTGCATAAACAAACCAGGTTATCAGAGACCATGTTTCTTTCGGATCCCATGACCAGTAACTCCCCCAGGCTGAATTTGCCCATACAGCCCCTGTTATTATACCGATTGTCAGAAATAAAAAACCAAGGGTTACCATTTGATGCGTTAATTCATCCAGAATACCGGCATCGGGGGAATGAACAAACCAACCTGTTTTACTCTGTTTGCCCCCTGTTTTTTGTTGCTTAAAAAGATATATGATGCTTACACCAAAAGCGATTGCAAAAGCAGCATATCCAATAAAACAGGTGATTACATGAGCGATAAGCCAGTTGCTTTTTAATGCTGGAATCAATGGCTGTATCTGATTATTAATATTTGGAGAAAGTGAGGCATAAGCTATGGCCATAAAGGCAAGAGGAGTTGCAAAGGCTCCAATTGTCCGGTTTTTATAAGTCTGTTCAATTACAAGATATATTACTCCGATAGTCCACGCAAAAAAAACAAGGGATTCATACATGTTTGAAAGCGGGGCATGACCTATTCCAAGCCTGTAAGATTCTATCCATCGCAAAGCAATACCACCTGTATTGCCGACAACGGCAATTATAGCTATCCATGTGGCAATTCTGCCAGGCAGCTGTTTCTTAAAAATCCAGGAAACAATATATAAAAATGCTGCCATGCCATAAATAAATGTTACAATTGATAACAAATTTGAACTGTTCATTAATCTATCCTTAATAATTCTTTACTTACCCATGCTTTTCGCTATCTTCTTTATCCTGTTTTGCATTCCAAGTTTATTTTTGTTTGCTGCCCCTGCTACCATAATCCTGCTTTTATTTCCGCTCTTGCTTATTTCAACGCAAAGTCTTTGATGGGACATAAAAAAAGTTATAAAACATCCAAGAATCATTATTACAAACCCTGAATAAACGACTAAAACACCGGGATCTCTTGTCACCTGAAGCCCTGTAGAATATCTATGATCATAATCTTCCACAGAAATAATCAGATCGCCCTTTCTCATCCCGTCAAAAAACGGAAAACGCACAGGAAGTATGACATGGACAGGGCTCCCATTGTTAGGAGTAAGAATACCCATAAATGTTTTTCCAAGATTATGGCCTCCGAAATTATATGAATTTCTGTAGCCCTCTATAACAAACTGCCCCATATCTCCAGGTAGATTAAACTTCTCCTCCAACGGCACCTTTTTCTTATGACTCATGCCGGTTACACGGTTTTTAAAATTCAAAGTAATCTCTCTGGGAGGAAGCTCGCCATAACTGGCCTGAAAGATATTTATCCCTTTGTAGCGAAGAGGAGCATTCACAATAATATCCCTTGTCAAAACAGATTTCCCTTGTTCAAGGATTGTCAGTTTTGAACGATATTCGCTTGGAGCCCCGGAATCGTAAAACTTTACATTAAAATTATCACATCTGATTTTAAAATTTAATCTCTGTGTTTTGCCGATATTATTCAGACTGATATCATTAACTGTTTCACCCTCAGGAATATTGACAAATCCTGCAAAACCGAAAATCGAACCTATCAGACCGCCGACCAGCAATAGAATAACGCTAAGATGAACAGCATAAACCCCGATACGGGTCCAACGCCCTTTTTCAGCAAAAATACAGAACCCATTGCCTGTTTCTTCAATCCTTCTGTATCCAAAGCTTCTGGAAACAATCGGAACATATATGCTTTTCAAATCTTCAGGTGAACGGCTGTCGGTAAATTCTTCCTTATCAGCAAGATTTCTGAATTTTGAAACATCAAAAAAAGGTTTTTTAACAAATATAATTTTCCATGATGCAGAGAATCTGTTTATTGAGCAGACAACGACATTAATTGTCAGTATAAGAAGAAGGAACTGAAACCACCATGAATGATACATATCAAAAATGTCAAAGGCTGATAATATTTTATAAAGAAATTCACCATATTCATTCAGGTATGCATCAGCACTTTCATTCTGAGGAATAATCGTCCCGAGAATAGAAGTAACAGCAAGTGACAGAAGAAGCACAACGGTTAGTTTGACCGACGCAAATAATTTCCATAATCTGCCGGAAAAATCAGCAGATTCTGTCTTTTTGTTCATCATTTGTCCTTTTCATATATATATTGCGCTCGCTCTTGCGGTTCAATATTTTATTTAAACTATCAGAATATCAACATAAAAACAATAGTAACTAATCAGGTGGATAGGCTGAAGGCTGAAGACTGTTAGGAAAAAGCGCATTTTGAAGCCATATTTGGTGCAAAAATCAGATATTTCCGCCAAAGTATGGCAATCGTGATCTTCTGACCCCTTCAGCCTTCAGTCTAAACAGCTTCAGCCTGACTACGTGAGTAGAGCACCAGAAGAAAGTCAAGTAAAAAAGCTGCCCATTTTTAGGCAAAACTACCCCATTACGGCAAACGCCGTTTTTTAAAATTTGAATATACCGGGCTTAGCAATTGCACTTTTAGATATTCAC
>Ga0307379_10008823_pt1 | contig 13542 bp, 14 predicted proteins | sample UN2MG_FD_202237 | JGI IMG/M metagenome (GOLD analysis project Ga0307379, IMG submission 202237) | Soil microbial communities from Risofladan, Vaasa, Finland - UN-2 | ecosystem: Environmental > Terrestrial > Soil > Coastal area > Acid sulfate soil | place: Finland: Risofladan, Vaasa | collected...
CGATCGCGGCGGTACACGATGGGGCCGACGCGGCGATCCCCGGCATCCCGGTGACCGACACGATCAAAGTCGTGGCCGATGGCGTCGTGGTGTCGACGCCCGACCGGTCGACGCTCGTGGCCGTCCAGACACCGCAGGCGTTCCGAGCGGGTGTGCTACGGGCCGCGCACGAAGCCGGTGGTGACGCCACCGACGACGCAACGCTCGTCGAAGGACTCGGCGGCGTGGTGGCGGTGGTCGCCGGTGAGACCACCAACCGCAAGATCACGGTGCCCGAGGATCTGATCTGGGCCCGCGACCGGCTTGCCGTCACCGCCGAAGGAGACCAGCCGTGAGCGACACCGACTTCCGCGTCGGCCAGGGGTTCGACGTGCACCGGTTCAGCACCGACCCCGAGCGGGTGATGGTCCTCGGCGGATGCCACTTCGACGGGGTGATCGGCCTGGAGGGCCACAGCGACGCCGACGTCGTCGCGCATGCCTGCGCCGACGCGCTTCTCGGGGCGGCCGGTCTCGGCGACATCGGGATGCACTTCCCCGACACCGACGAACGTTGGCGCGGCGCCGATTCGATGGCGCTGCTCCGCCACGTCACCGCCATGCTCGCCGAGGATGGCTGGCGGGCGGCCAACATCGACTGCGCGATCGTGTGCGAACAGCCGAAGATCGCCCCGTACCGTGACGAGATGCAACGAAATCTGACCGCGGCGGTCGGCGCGCCGGTCACCGTGAAGGGCAACCGAGCCGAACAGCTCGGTGCCATCGGCCGCTCCGAGGGCGTGGTCTGTTTCGCCACGGCCCTGATCCATCGGTCCGGCGGATGGTCAGCATCATGAGCGGTCGTTCGTCGTCGGGTCGTGGCGGCTCCAGCGCTCGACGCTCACCGGGAGGCAAGCCGCCTGCCGGGTCCAGCGGGAAGCCGGGTGGCAGGCCGGGCGGCAAACCCCCGTCGAAGTCGGGTGGCAAGCCGGGTGGCAAGTCGGGCGGGAAGCCGGGTGGACGGCAGGGTGGACGGCAGGGTTCGTCGCACGGCGCTGCTCGCAGCGCCGGTTCCAGTGGAGCCGGCGGTGGGGCGAAGGGGCTCGGCGGGCGTCAGGTCGAGGGTCGCCAGGCCGTGCGCGAGCTGCTGATCGCCGAGCGTCGCAAGGTGCACGAGGTGTGGATCAGCGCCGAGCTCGAAGGCGATGCCGCGGTCGCCGACATCGTCGAGATCGCCGCAGCGCGTCGGGTGCCGCTGCTGCACGTCGCCCGGGCGCGACTCGAGCGCGAGGCTCGAAGCGAGGCACCGCAGGGCGTGCTCGCCCATGCCGCCGAGATCCCCGAGGCCGATCTCGGTGAGCTCCTCCGGGTGGGGCCCGGCGCCGGCACACCGCCGTTCCTCGTTGCGGTCGACGGCGTGACCGATCCGGGCAACCTCGGAGCGATCATCCGGAGTTGCGACGGCGCCGGGGTGAGCGGGGTGTTGCTCCCACGTCACCGATCGGTTCACGTCACCCCGACGGTCGCCAAGGCGTCGGCAGGAGCTGTCGAATACGTCCCGATGGCCCTCGTACCCGGACTGCCCGCCGCGCTCAAGCAGCTCTCGGAGCGCGGCATCTGGGTCGTGGGTCTCGATGACGGAGCCGACCGGAGCCTGTACGAGATCGGTCCGCTCGCGACCGAGCCGGTCTGTGTCGTGCTCGGTGCCGAGGGGGCGGGGCTCTCGCGATTGGTGCGCGAACGCTGCGACTCGATCGTCGGTATCCCGATGGCGGGCCATGTCAGTTCACTGAATGTTTCGACCGCGGCTGCGATTGCCTTGTACGAAGTTGCGCGGTCGCGTCAGAAAGTGTCGTAACTTTGTTCGATGGACGACACGCGCTCTCCCGCGGTCGAACTGCTGTCGCCGCACGGCACCGCCTCGGCGCATCCCTTCGGCCGTCGGGCGTTCATCGCTGGCTCGGTCGGTGCTGTCGCCGGTGCCACGTTGCTCTCCGGCGCCGCACAGGCGGTCGAACCAGGGGCCAGCTTCTTCGAGGTCGTCGAACAGCGACGTCTGTGCGACACGCGAACCCGCCCCGGCGCACCGGTCGGCTACGGCTACCAACGGCTGGGTGCGAAGTGGATCCGGGTCGGGATCACCAGCCAGCCCGGTGTGCCGGCCGACGCGGTCGCCGCCGTGCTCAGCGTCACGGCGGTGAGTCGAGGGGCCGGTTGGAACTTCGTGACGGTGTTCCCCGGCGGCGAGTCGATGCCCGACACGTCGAGTGTCAACCTGGGAGCCTTCGACGGAGCGGTCGCGAATCTGGTCACGATCAAGCTTGGCGGCGGAGCCATCGATCTCACGTCGTACGTCGACTGTGATCTGATCGTCGACCTGATCGGGGTGTACCGGCCGACGTCGGAGCCGGTCGCCTCGGGTCGCCTCGTCGCCTTCGAGTCGGCAGTTCGTGCGCTCGACACCCGTTCGTCGGCGCCGCCGGCGGTGGGGTCGATCTCCCGGGTGAACCTGAACGGGCTGGTCCCGTCCGATGCCACGGCGGTCGTCGGCACGCTGACCGCCGTCACCGCTGCGGTTCCCGGTTTCGTGACGGCGTTCCCTCGTGGCACTGCCGTACCCGACACCTCGAACCTGAACGTCGGTGCCGGGGAAACACGTGCGGTCGGCGTGATCACGAGGTTGGGTTCCGAAAGCGGTGCGCTGGGCGTCGACCTCTACAACTTCTGCGGCGCCCATCTGCTTTTCGACGTCGTCGGCTACATGACCGGACCGAACCCGAAGGCGGTGTCCGCCAACGGGCTGTTCGTGCCGATCACCCCCACGCGAGTGCACGACACCCGCCGCGCCAAGATGCGGGTGTGGCACCGCGGCACCACGCAGTTCACGCTCCCGGCACCGATCAACACCAGCGCGCAGGCCATCGCGATGAACCTCACCGTGACCAGCACCGTCGACGCCGGGTTCTTCACGCTGTACGCCGCGCAGACCGTTCTTCGCGAGGTGTCGAACCTCAACGTGACCGGGTCGGGCCAGACGGTCGCCAACCATGCGATCACACGGATCAGCACAGCTGGTGTCGCCTGCTACTCCTATGGCGCCGCGCACGTCATCTGCGACGTCATGGGCTGGTACACGGGCACTCCGGCGCGCATCACGACCAGCGCGCCGTACAGCCCGCCGCCACCGGGTGGTCCGACGCCATGGATCGTCCAGATCCCCAGGATCGGGCTCAGCCACTGGGTGATCGACGGCGACGCGAAGCGAACGGTCGATTCCGGAAGGACCTGGCACTGGACCGGTACCGGCTTGGTGGGCCAAGGCAGCAACATCGTGCTGTTCGGCCACCGCACCGAAGCCGGGGGCCCGTACCGCTACCAGCACTTGATCCAGGGCGGCGACGAGCTGATCATCTACACCTCCGACCAACGCCGTTACACGTACCGGATGGTTGCCGAGTTCATCACGAGCAAGTACGCCGACGACATCCTCGCGGCCACCCGCCGCGTCGGAGGTGAGACGGTGTCGGTCGTCGCGTGCACGAAGACGAACCGACTGCCGACCAGCCTCGAGTACCGATTGATCACCACGTTCTCACTGGTCGGCTGGGAAGACCTCGCCTGACGCCTGGCTGGATAACCTGGCCGCCGCGCCGGGTTAGCTCAGTTGGTAGAGCACTTGATTTGTAATCATGAGGTGGCGGGTTCGATCCCCGCACCCGGCTCCAGTGAAAGGCCAGTTCAGAGGCAACGCGGAACGTTCGTCGCTCCGTCTCGCACGACGGTGCGCGACTTCCTCGAACTGTGGCTCGAAGGCGTCAAGACCGAGGTGGCGTTGACGGCGTGGGTGAGCTACCGCCAGTCGGTCCGGCGTTACATCAACCCGCACCTCGGATCGAAGCGGCTCGGCGAGCTGTCAGCCCTCGACGTCAAGCGATGGCACGGCGTGCTCCTGACGTCGGGTCGGCAAGACGGCAGACTGCTGGCCACGAACTCCGTCAAGCTCGCGCATCGGGTGTTGCACCGCGCTCTGGCCGACGCGGTGCGATGGAACCTCATCTTCGTCAACCCGGTGTCGTCGGTGCGCGTGCCGAAGGGCACCACGCCCGAACAACGCGTGTGGACGGCCGCGGAGGCACGCCAGTTTCTCGATGCGTTGGCCGACGATCGACTCGTCGCAATGTGGACCCTCGCGTTGCACACCGGCATGCGCCGAGGCGAGTTGGCAGGGCTGCGATGGAGCGACGTCGACCTCGGCGCCGGCACGCTCACGGTCGCCCAGCAACGAACTTCCGCGAACTACGAAGAGGTGATCGCCGCGCCGAAAGCGAAGAGCCATCGGCAACTGCTGCTCGCGCCGGCAACCGTCGTCGCCCTCCGGGACCATCTCCGTCGCCAACGCGAGGAGCGGTTGCGCCTCGGTCCGGCATGGACCGACAGCGGCTACCTCTTCGTCGACGAGGCAGGAGTCGAGTACCACCCGCAGCGATTCACGAAGCTGTTCGCCGAAGCCGTCGAGAGAGCGGGTGTGCCGAAGATCCGGTTACACGACACCCGCCACACGATGGCGACGCTTGCGCTCGAAGCGGGCGTGCATCCCAAGGTGGTGCAAGAGCAACTCGGTCACTCCGCAATCGCCGTCACGCTCGACACCTACTCGCGGGTCCCGCAAGCCGTTCGACGAGACAGCGCCGACAAGATCGCCGGCCTGTACGGCGCGTGAAGGGCAGAACCGGTCAGCCGGCAGATCGTAGACTCGGCGCATGAGCACGGAGCCGTCCGCTCAGAGTTCACTCATCGAGCGGCATCGAGACGAGATCATCGAACTCGTGCACCAGCATCGGGCGCGCTCCATTGCCGTGTTCGGCTCGGTCGCACGCGGCGAGGCCACCAGCGACAGTGACATCGATTTCCTCGTCGAGTTCGACCCGTCGAGCTCGTTGCTCGATCTCATCCACCTCGAGGAGGCGCTCAGCGAACTCCTCGGCGTGAGTGTCGATGTCATCTCGGCTGCAGCGCTGCTGGAACGTGACATCGAGATTCGCCGAGATGCCGTCGCGCTGTGAGCCGATCCGACGCGCACCGTCTTGCCGACATGGTGATGGCGATCGACGAGATCGCTGCGATCGTAGAACGAGGTCGCCCAGCCTTCGACGACGACGTTGTGCTTCGTCGTGCCGTGGAGCGATGTCTCGAGATCATCGGCGAGGCAGCCAAATCGGTGTCGCCGGCGGTGACCGAGGCACATCCGGAGATCCCGTGGTCGGACCTGGCGAAGGTGCGAGACAGATTGAGCCATCACTACCACCGGGTCGATCAGGGCCAGCTTTGGACGATCGCCTCCGTGGACGTGGCATCGACGGCGGTCAACGTTCGTAGCCTCGCAGCTCAGCTGTGACCGATCAGCGTGGGGCGGTTGTCGCTCGGTGGACACGACCGTGCGTCCCCGAACATTGTTGGATCGATGTCGTTGGCTGTCGCCACCAAGGGCCGAGATGACTCACTCGACCGCTACCACCGACTGGCCCGATCACTCCCACCTCGAATTCGTCACTCCCATGGCCAGATGTGTGTGGTCGAGTGTGTGGCTCGGCTCACGTCGAGCGCCCCCGGCGACGATTCCCCCGCAAGAAACATCCCGGGAAAGCTGCTGTCGGCGGTGTGTCGGGCCCAGCGATCGGCCTGTCCGCAACCGGGGGCGGTCCGGTCACACCCCGATTCATCCGATGGTCGGCGTCACCGACTACGAACCCCAGAGCGAGGATTCATGTTTGATTCACCTGAGATGGTGAGCATTTCCCTGATCGTCATTGCGCTTCCACTCGCCGGCCGATGATGGGCCCTGAGATGGAGTCCGACCGGTACAGGCAGGACGCTCGCCCAGAACGTCGGGCGACCCCGGAACCTCCGCACCCCACGTCGAGGGCCCCGCTCGCGATCCTGGCGTTGGTGACGGTGGTTGTCGTGTTGGCGTTCTCGATTGTTTCCTCGGATGACGACAGCGAGGATTCGTCGTCGGCATCGCCGCCGGTCGCGACGGAGCAAGCTGGTGCGCCGGGACAAGCCGGTGCGACGGGGGACCCCGGTGCGACGCCGTCGCCATCAACGGGAGAGGTGCCCGACGTGCCCGTGGTGGCGCCACTTCCCGCAGCTCCGTCCAAGCCACCAACGTCGCAGCTGGCGTCGTTGAGCCTCGATGTGCGGCCGACGGTGCAGTTGTCGTTGACCACTGGTCTGGTGTGGAACAACAGACTTGGCGCCTATTACGCGATCTCCCAGGACGGGATCGTGACCCGCGTGGACCGCGACCTGACGACGACCGAGACAGTGCTCGATTTGCGCGCCGAGGTGACCGAGTACGAGCAGGGTTCCGAGCGTGGACTGCTCGGAATCGCGTTCGACCCGCGCGATGCGCGGATGTTCCTGTACTTCACCGACCGCAACAACAACACGAACGTGATCTCGATGGCGATGGTCAACGGCGTGCCCGATCCGGCGACGCGGCGACGAGTGCTGAGCTTCGAGCAGCCTGGCCTCGGTCACAAGGCGGGCGACCTGCTGTTCGATCCGGCCGGCAACTTGTTCATCGCTTCTGGAGATGGTGGCGGGAGTCGCGGTCGTGACGCCCAGGACACGGCCAAGCTGCTGGGGAAGATCCTGCGGATCCGACCGAACCTGGGCGCCGAGGGCTACGAAGTACCCGACGACAACCCGTTCGTGGGTCGAGAAGGGTACGCGCCCGAGATCTGGGCGCTCGGCTTGCGCAATCCCTGGCAGATCTCGATCGATCCCACTGCCGGCGTGTTGTACGTCGGGGATGTCGGCGAATCCGACTGGGAGGAGTTGAATGCCGTGCCGGCGAACGCCAGCGGAATCAACTTCGGGTGGCCGTGGTACGAGGGCTCGCAGCCCTTCGCCATCGGGGAGAAGCCCGCCGACGCCCAGGTGACCCAACCCATCCACGAGTACCCGCACAGCGAGGGGGTCGCGATCATCACCGGGGTCACGTACCGCGGAAACGCCATCGAACCCCTGCGGGGAGCGTTCTTCTTCGCCGACATGACCGGCAACCTGTACGGGCTCGGAAGCGAAGGTGTCGCGCGCATCAATGGTCGCGCGCCCGGCGTAGCGACCACCATCCTCGAATCGCCCGACGGTGAACTCCTGATCACCAGCCTCGAGGACGGCATCCTCACGGTGAACCCATCGTGACGAGCGGACCGCTGGAATGCAGGAGGCCGTCGTGTGATCGACGGTGACCGTCAGCTCACCGGATCAGGAGCACGAGGAGTTCGCGGACGAGCTTCGCTGCGACCATCGCCGTCACGCCGTTGACGTCGCGAGTCGGATTCAGCTCGACGACGTCGGCGCCGACGACGACCGCGTCGGTGTTTCCGATCTGGCGGAGTGAGTCGAGCAACTGCCGGGTCGACAGCCCGCCCGGCTCGTGGTGGGAGACACCGGGCGCAAAGGCGGGATCGAGTGCGTCGAGATCGATCGTCACGTACACCGGTCCGGAGACGGGCGGCACGACGCCGTCCCAGTCGCGCGACTCGTGGACCTCGACACCGAGTCGTTCGGCCTGGGCCCGTTGGTGCGGGTTCATCGTGCGGATCCCGAGCTGGACCAGCCTCGGCACCTTGCCGTCCTCCATGATCCGGGCGAAGGGACATGCGTGCGACAAGCGGTCGCCGTCGAGAGGCATCGGCTGCCGATCCGTCGTCCCGAGCGCGAACCGGCAGTCTGATCGCGCGTCGGTGTATACGAGCGGCCAGAATAATTGCGTCGTATCCCGAGGTTGTATGTTGACGGACCGCTCGACTTCGACCCTTATGCCGGTGATGTTGTCAAGTGGAGCGCTCGGGAACCAGGGGGACGATCGGTCCGAGCTCCCACGACCTCGAAGGGTGCCGGCCCGTCAGGGGCCGAACTCGGTGAGAGCGTCCTCGAGTTCGGTGACGGCGGTGGCGGCGCGCCAGAGCTGATCTTCGGGGCTCGTGTGGCTGCGGTTGTCTCGCCGCCATTCGTGGTCCCAGTACTGGGCGAGGACAGATCGCAGGTGCGCCTTGGAGACTTCGAGTTCAATGTCGACCTGCTCGGCGAGTTCGGGTCGTTCGGGCTCAGTAACACCGGAGATCACCCCTGATCGCAGTTCGTCGATGAGGCCACTCTCGATGCCGTTCGATGCGGACCAGAATCGGGCGACGCGCTGGTCGCGGTACGTCCATGCCGGCCATGCCGCGGGACGGTAGGACCACAGCATCGGTCGCTTTCCGAGCCGGAGCTGTTCGCCGACCCACTCGGCGGTTGGATGGGCCGCGAGCCAGGGGAGTTCGTCGGGAGGAAGATCGATCATCAACACGACCGTGCCGTGGTCGATCTCGTCGGAGGACTCGAGCAGTGCGCCAGCGACCCACATCTCGGTGAGTGGCCAACCAATTGGAGTCCGACCCAACCGCAACTGCTCGGTGGCGACCTCAGCCATCTCCACCACGTGACGGATCGCGGTCCCACGTTTCACACCAACAGTGTGGCCGACGTCGGGCGCCGTGATGGTGCCGCGGGCTGCCCCGGCCGGCCGGCAACGATGGGTACTCTGGCGCTGTACTCTGCCAGCGATTCGACTGCTGCATTGCGGCCCTTCGTGCCCACGGATTGCCCACGAACGAGTCGGTACTGGTCGATACGAGACAACACCAGTCAGCACGTGAGATCGCGTCGCGCCTGGTCAGAGCACACGAAACGGTACACGTCGATACCAGGCGGACGGTCCTGGAGCGATTTGTAATCATGAGGTGGCGAGTTCGATCCTCGCACCCGGCTCCACGTGATCGGGATCCAGCACCGTGTGGTGTGGGGTGTGGTGTGGGGTGTGGTGTGGGAGGGGTTCAGTCGAAGCTCGACCCGGCGAGCGCATCGAGGACTGGTTGCGCGAGTGCCCGGCCGTAGCGGTAGGCCCCGCTCGACCACTCGGGGCAGTCGTCGGTGACACCCTGGGCGGCATCGCCGCTGACCGGGCAGAAGTGGATTCCGTCGGGGTTGCGAACCACGTTGACGAGCAATCCGTCGGAGGTGTCACCACCCTCGCACGGCTCCGACGACAGGCACGGCAGGGTGCTGGTGTAGCTGTCGCCGGCGAGTACCGAACGACCAGCGTCGGTGTACCACACGCCGTCGTGGTCGTCAGCGAGCCCGCTGTAGAGGCTGTTCAGACGACCGCCCTCCGACGCCGCGTCGCGCCCGAACACCGGGGCTCCTGCGAAGACCACGTGGGTGCCGACGGAGGCGAAGATCGCAATCGCGCTGGCAGCATCCACCGCATAGCGCTCGTCGATCGCCTCGCCGGACATCGGAACGCCGTTCGCGTCGTGCATGCAGTTGGTGAAGCTGTTGCCACTGAACTCGATCACAACGATGCCGGGCGCCAGGGATGCGGCGTCGGCAGCCATGAGGTCGAGCCAATCGCAGATCGCTGTGCCGCCGAACGTGCGAGTGTGCACCTCGACGTCGGGGTGATCGGTGAAGGAATCGGCGAATGCGTAGCGCGCTTCCCATGCCAGAGAATCTCCGTAGAGCGCGACCACAGGTCGCGCCATCGGCCCGATCGGTGCGGCAACCGGCTCGATCGGGCGAGTCGGGGACGTGGAGTGAGCATCGGTGTCGGCGGAGGGTGCGACGGCTGTCGTGACGGGTGCCGCGGCCGTGACCGTCGGTGGGGGGAGGTGTGTTGCCCCGCCAGCGGGGGCGTTTGCCGCTGTCCCGGATCCTCCGGCGCCCTCTGTTGGCCGCCCCGTCGTCGCGTGCACCAGGCCGACGACGAGCAGAGCGATCCCCGCAACGCTGATCGACGCAGCGATCAGGCGACCGGATTGGGCGGAACGGGACACCCCACCACCATCTTCCGGATCGGTCGGAGCAACAATCTCGCACCGCACACATGGAGTGTGCGCTGGGCGACACAACCGGCTGCCCCGTCAGCGCAACTAGTGTCAATGAGGTGTCGGATCTCTCGTCGTCGCTCGACTGGACGGAGCTGAGCACGACCGCGGGGCTCGACGAGCGTGAGCTCCGTGCCGCCTGCCGCCGGCGGCGGTACGCACGCAACGAGGTGATCTTCCACGCCGGTGATCCCGCAGCAGCGTTGCACCTGATCGACTCCGGTCACGTGGCGATCCGGTTGACGACCGTGCTCGGCGAGATGGCGATCGTCGACGTGCTCCGCGCTGGCGATTGCTTCGGCGAGCGCGTCCTCGTCGCGGGCAGTGGTCCACGATCGGCGACCGCGGTGGCGATGACGGCGACCGAGACGTTGACCCTCGATCCGGTGACCTTCGAAGGCCTGAGCGCCGGACGCCCTGAGACCAGCCGATTCTTGACGCTCCTGTTGAGCGAGCGTCTCAATGCCACCAGCCAGCTGCTCATGGAGGCCCGCTATGTTCCGGCCGAGCAGCGTCTGTACCGATGCCTGCATCGAGTTGCCGTGCGGTTCGATGCGCTCGACGGCGAGCCGATTCCCCTCAAGCAGTCCGACTTGGCGTCGATCGCCGGAATCACGAGGTCCACCGCGAATCGCCTGCTTCGTCAAGCGGGACGGGACGGGGTGGTCGCCATCGGCCGGGGCCGGGTCAGCGTGCTCGACGTACCCCTACTTCAACGTCGCATGGGGCTCTCGGACCGTCACAGACACCCGGGCTGATCGGCGGACGGAGATCCGAGCAGACTCGTCTGGTTCAGCCGTCGCCGAGCGTCAGTTCACGCACGCGCGCCAGCAGCACCTCGAGTGCCGGCCGGTTGAGGCCGCCCTCGGGGATGATCACGTCGGCGTAGCGCTTGCTCGGCTCGATGAACCGCTCGTGAGCCGGTCGGACCGTCTCGAGGTACTGCTCGATCACGAACTCGGGGGTGCGACCGCGCTCGGCGACGTCGCGCCGGAGACGGCGGATCAGGCGGATGTCGGCAGCGGTGTCGACGAAGATCTTGAGGTCGAACCGCTCGCGCAAGGCGCGGTCCCAGAAGACGAGGATGCCGTCGACGACGATGATCCGCGCCGGCGCAACGATGCGCACCTGGTCGCTGCGGTTGTGCTGGGCGTAGTCGTAGACGGGCACGGGCACTGACGCCCCGTTCGCGAGCGCGGCCAGGTGATCGTTGAGCAGTGCCCAGTCGAAGGCATCGGGATGGTCGTAGTTGACCACCCGCCGTTCGTCGATCGGTGCGTCGCCGAGGTCGAGGTAGTACGAGTCGAGCTCGATGAGCGACAGATGGTCGTCGCCGGTGAGTGCGGCGAGGCGCTCGGTGACCGTCGTCTTGCCCGAACTGCTGCCGCCCGCGATGCCGATGATGAACGGACGTTGCACCCGCCGCACGCTACCGAAACGATGCCGCGAACGATGCCGCGAACGAGGTCAGGACGCTGGGTGCTTGTAATCCGCGACCGTTTGCGGCCAACCTGTGCGGTGATGCTCGACGAACGCTCCGCCGCCATGCTCGATTTCGAACGCGCGTGGTGGAACAACGACGAACCGCGTGACCAGGTCATCCGCGCGCGATTCCAGTGCTCGTCGGAGGAATACCATGCGGAACTGACCAAAGTGCTCGACGACCCGGCTGCGATGGATCACGACCCGCTCGTGGTCCGTCGACTCAAGCGGCTGCGCCTTCGAGCCCGCAAAGCCCGCCTCGACGGTTCGTCGATGGCGGCAGGAGAGGGAGCGCACGCATGAGCAACGAAGACCCCGACGCACCGGTGACACCGACGCCCGCCCGCCGTTCGCCCCGTCAGGGTGTCGGCGGATCGCCGATGGGCTCGACCATCAGCATCGTGCTGGCGGTCGTCGCCGTGATCGTCGGCTTCCTGATCCTCCAGAACATCACCGACGACGGCCCGTCTGCCGGTGACGGTGGCAGCACGCCGGTCGACTCCGTGGTCGACAGCACGCCGGATTCGGTCGTCGAGACCTCCTCGACCACCACGACCGAGCCGCCCCTCGTCACCGAGGGCGCCACCGTTCTGGTCGCCAATGCCAGTGGTGTGCCGGGCTCTGCGGGTCGCATGACCACCGAGCTCGCCACGATCGGCTTCACGATGGGCGAGGCGACGAACTCCACCCAGTCGGGCCTCGCGGCGTCGATCGTGCAGTACGACCCGGCCATCGCGGCGGCGCAGGCCGTCGCGGAATCGGTGGCGCGCAGCATGGGTGGCCTCACCGTCGAGGTCGTGCCGACGCCGGCACCGGTCGACGGGGGCTCGCTGAACGGTGCGGGAGTGGTGGTGCTCCTCGGCACCGACGAAGCCGACAAGACGATCGCCCAGCTCTCCGCACCGACTGCCTCGGTGACGCCCGCCCCGGACCCGTCGGCGGGGACCACCGACACCACGCTCGGCGACACGACCGCAACCACCACCGGCTGAGGCCAGCCAGCGGGCTGTCTCAACGCCGGGCGGCCAACCAGCTCGCGGTGGCCTGTTCGACGAGCCGTTTCGGCTCGGCGAACGCCTCGGCTTCCCCGAACTCGGCGGTGAGCGACACCACGTCGAGGTTCGGCGGTGTCGAGTGGTCGGTGCGTTCGTCCGACCCCACGATCGCCAGCACCGGGATCCCGTACTCGGCCGCGAGCGCCGCGACACCCCCGACCACCTTGCCCGCGGAGCTGGTGTCGTCGAGGCGTCCCTCGCCGGTGATCACCAGGTCGGCGCCGTCGAGGTGGTCGTAGAGGTCGAGCTCGTCGGCGACCAGCTCGAAGCCCGGCAGCAGCGTCCCACCGAGTGCAGCCAGGGCGCCCCCGAGCCCGCCCGCAGCGCCGCCGCCGGGGATCGTGGTGACGTCGACGCCGAAGTCGTCGCGGAACATCTGTGTCATCCGGTGCAGACGCCTGGTGAGCAGTGCGACCTGTGCGGGGGTGGCGCCCTTCTGCGGAGCGAAGACCTCTGCTGCGTCGGTGAAGGTGGTCGTGACGTCGCACGCGACCAGCAACTCGACCTGCTTGAGGCGGGCAATCGCCGTGATCGCCCGGATGGCTCCGAAGCCGCCGTCGGTGGTCGCCGAGCCGCCGAGTCCGACGATGATCCGGCGAGCACCGGCGTCGAGCGCGTGGTCGATCAACTCGCCGGTGCCCGTGGTGGTGGCGTTCAGCGGGTCGTTGCCCGCCGCGCCGCCGACCAGCGTCACGCCGCTCGCCCGAGCCATCTCGATGACCGCCGTTCCCTTCGACAGGCGCCACTCGGCGCGCACGGGATCGCCGAGCGGCCCGGTCACGGTCGAGGTGCGATTCGGCCCGCCGAGCGCGTCGAGCAGGCCGTCACCGCCGTCGGCCATCGGCACCTCGGTGCAGTCGATGCCCAGCTCCCAGCACGCGTGCCCGATTGCGGCGGCCACCTCGGCGGCGCGCAGCGTGCCCTTGAACTTGTCGGGAGCGGCGACGATGCGACGGATCGGGCGACGGCTCACCGGGCGGAGGGACACGCGGCCGACCATACCCGCGAGTGGATTGTCGACCGCATGAGTCGGGAATCGCACCGGTAGCATCCCGGCCATGGCAGTGACCGTTCGCATCCCCACCACCATGC
>Ga0307379_10008824_pt1 | contig 13542 bp, 9 predicted proteins | sample UN2MG_FD_202237 | JGI IMG/M metagenome (GOLD analysis project Ga0307379, IMG submission 202237) | Soil microbial communities from Risofladan, Vaasa, Finland - UN-2 | ecosystem: Environmental > Terrestrial > Soil > Coastal area > Acid sulfate soil | place: Finland: Risofladan, Vaasa | collected...
GCATGACGACGGAGCAAAGGGCCAGGGCAACATAGAGGAGCGCGCGGGCCGAGACCGGCGCGTCGCTCGTCGTGGGCGGCAAGACGCTCGTTGACCTGGCCATGCCGAACGACGTGGCGGTCGTCTTCGCCCGTGGCGCCGACAAGCCGCAGGCATCGCGGCCCGAGGGCGCCTTGCTCGGCGTCTCCTTCGACAAGGGCATTGAGCCCGACTTTGGCGGAGGATTGCTCGTGGCCAGCGGCGCGGGCGACGTGTCGGGCAAGGCCCTCGCCGCGGGCTTCGACAAGCCGGCCGTCGGCTATCCCATCGTGCCGTCGTGGGTGCAGGGGAGCGTCGAGTTCGACCTGAATGTGAAGTCCCTGAGCCGGCGCCCGCTGCGGATCATCGGCATCGAGCACCACCTCGACGTCACGCTGTCCGCGGTGCAGCGGGGCGAGGAGAAGGGGTTGCTGCTCGTCGCCAATGAGGTCGTGCCCCAGGAGAAGCTGGCCTACCAGAGCGGCCGGCTGCCGATGGCGAAGCACGAAGCGTTCGTGCCCGTGCCAGTTGGCGAATGGGGGCGCGTCGCCCTCGTGTGGCGGTCGGGGCAGTATGACCTCTACTGGAGCGGGAAGCGGCTCGGCGGCATCACCGCCCCCGCAGCGCCCAGGCTCCGCGACGCCTCGGCGCCGGCGTGCGGCGTTTGGCTTGGCGATGGTCCTGTAGGCGGGACGTCCCCGTCCCGCGATTCGCGGCGTGGGGACACGCCGCCTACAGGGGGCGACACGGCTCAGGCCGTGCTCGACAACGTGCTGGTCTACGACTGGGCGCTGCGGCCCGAGGACTTGGTCGGCCGTGGCCCGATGGCCCCGGCGAAGCGTCCCCCGCGGGGCGATGCGTTCGACGTGCGCGCCTGGGGCGAGAAGCTCAATGAGCTGGCCGTCGGCATCCACCTGGCCGACACCAAGGACTGGGAGAAGGTCACGGCGGTCAAGTTCACCGTCTTCGACGCCGAGGCGCCGGCCGCGCCCCTCGGCACGGCGGAGCTGACGCCCTGGCTCGGCACGGGCGCGACGCGCCTCACCCTGGCCGCGCCGAAGGCCCCCGGGCCAGCCCTGGGCGAAGCGAGGGGCGGCGACCCGCTGGCCGAACTGGAGCTTGACCGCGAGCTGATCATTCAGGCGGATCTCTACCACGACAAGGACCTGCTGACGACGAAGAAGGCCCCCGTGCAAATCGGCGGCATGGCCGCCAAGGAGCAAAGAAGATGAGGACGCTGTCTCTGGTGGTGGCTGTCCTGGCAGCGGCGGGAAGCGCGTTCTCGGAGGAGCCGCTCGTCCCTATCCGCCAGTCGAGCGGGCTGGTCGCGCCGCTCGTGGAGGCGGCGCCGAAGATTGATGGGAAGCTGGACGATGCCGTGTGGCAGAAGGCCCAGCCGCTCCGCCACTTCGGCTTCCGCAACAAGGCGGTGCGCTACCAGACCGAGGGTTGGCTCTGCCGCGACGCGGCCAACTTCTACTTCGCCGCACGCTGCTTCGATGACAACCTCGCCGGCCTCGTCACCGAGTTCGAGGGCCGGGCGCTCTGGAAGAACGACTGCATCGAGCTGTTCGTCGTGCCCGAGAAGAAGGAGCTGTTCTTCGCCCACCTGATCGCCACCTGCGACGGGCGGACGGCCGGCACGACCTGGGTGCCCGACGAGTGGGGCGAGCCGACCCGCGGCAAGGACGTGAAGCTCGCCGCCGCCACGGGCCGCGAGAAGGACGCCTGGACGATGGAGCTGGCGGTGCCCATCGCCGCCTTCGGCCACGCCGTCACGCCGCAGAGCGTGTGGGCGCTCGGCTTCAACCGCGAGAAGCACGGCGACCCGCCCGAGGTCTCGAGCTTCCAGGGCGGCTTCAACCGCCCCCGCGAATACCCCGACCTCGTCTTCGACGGCCGCACGCTCGTCGTGGATGGCCTCGGCATCCGCAACCTGGGAACGAAGACGGAGAAGCTCACGCTGATCGTTTCGGGCGCCAAGGGAAGGAAGGAGATCGCAGCGACGGTCGAGCCGGGCCAGCGGGCACAGGTGAGCTGGAGTCCTGCCGTGGCCAACTCCACCGAGGGAGAAGAGTTGAGCTTCGCCGCCCAGAGGGACGGGAAGACGCTTGTCAGCGAGAGCTACCTCCTCGTCGCGCCGCCGAGGAAGGACGAGCCGATTGACGTGGCGAAGATTCCGATTTCGCACTTCGCGAAGTCCGTAATGGACGACCCTGGCTTCTTCCCCGTCAGCGTGTGGCTTCAGCCGGCGGGACAGGCCGAGAAGTACAAGGCGATGGGCGTCAACGTCTACGTCGGCGGCGTGGATTCCTACCCGCGGCCGAAGGACCGCGAGTTCCTCGACGCGATTCAGAAGCAGGGGATGTACGCCATCTGCCCCTACAAGAAGCAATACGTCGAGGCGAAGCTCCACGAGCATCCCGCCTTCATCGGCTGGATGTTCGGCGACGAGCCGGACAACGTGGACGCGGCGACCGGCCAGGTGAAGCACACACCCGAGGCGCTGCTGGCCGACTTTGCGAAGATCCGCCGCGATGACCCCGCCCACCGCGTCTACCTCAACCTCGGCTGCGGCGTGGCCAACGAACGCTTCGTCGGGCGCGGCGCCACCGACGAGCAATACGCCGACTACCCGAAGGCGTGCGACATCGTTTCCTACGACGTCTATCCCTGCAACAGCATCCAGCCCGACGGCCCCGGCCGCCTGCACCTCGTGGCGAAGGGCGTTGACCGCCTCCGCAAGTGGGCCGGCCCGGGCAAGAAGGTCTGGTGCTGGATCGAGGCGAACAAGATATCGAAGGGCGATGGCCGCGCCCCGACGCCCGACGAGGTGAAAACCCAGATCTGGATGGCCCTCGTCCACGGCGCCGACGGCTACGGCTTCTTCTGCCACTCGTGGGCGGGGCAGCGGGCGAGCGTGTCGGCCATCGCGCCCGAGATGCAGGCCGCGCTCGCGCCCGTCAACGCCGAGGTCCACAAGCTCGCCCCCGTGCTCAACAGCCCGACCATCGCCGACGCCGCGGCGGTGAAGCCCTCAATGGGCAGCCGTGTGGACGTGATGGTGAAGCGGCACGAGGGCGCGACCTGGGTCTTCGCCGTCAACATGTTCCGCAAGCCCGAGAAGGCCACGATTACAGTCAAGGGCCTTGGCGACGCAAAGGCCGAGGCGCTCTTCGAGGGCCGCACCGTGGCCGTCAAGGGCGGGGTCCTCACCGACGACTTCGCCCCCTACGCCGTCCATCGCTATAGGATCGGGCACAAGTAGTGCGCCAAGACCGCCCTCCTTGTCATTCCGAGGAGCGTGACGACGAGGAATCTCGCGGGGCCAAGGGCCGGCGCTCTCCTTGGCGAGATGCTTCGCTGCGTTCAGCATGACCACGCGAGCGGCCGTCTCGCACACAAGAGAAGACTCCTGACTCCGGGCACAAGAAAAGACTCCGCATGAGAAACGACGCCGGGAGAAACGACTCCGGGAGTCGTTTTTGCAGTCCTAACTACCTGCATGGCAATATCTTAGGATTGCGAAAAAGACTCCCGGAGTCGTTTTTGCCTTCTCAGAGGAGCGGCGAGGCCAGGCGGGCGAAGGAGCAGCGGAGGCGGTCGCCGAGGCGCGTCTCGTAGGCCAACGGGTCCTCGACGGGGACGGACCTGACTCGGTACTGCTCGAAGAGGTCGAGAAGCTGCGGGATGTCGTGCCGCGAGTAGACGAAGCAGCTCACCTCGAACGCCAGGCGGAAGCTGCGGCAGTCCATGTTCGCCGACCCCGCCGTGCACCAGTGGTCGTCCACGATCATCAGCTTGCCGTGGAGCATGCCGCCGCGGTATTCGTAGACGCGGATGCCGGCCTCGATGAGCTCGCGGTAGGCCGAGCGGCCCGCCCAGAGCGTGAGCCACGAATCGCTGACCTCGGGCACGACGATCTCCACCTTCACCCCCGATAACGCGGCGCAGATGACCGCCGACTGCATGGACTCGGGCGGGATGAAGTAGGGCGTGACGATGCGCAGCGACTGGCGCGCGCTGCGCACGGCCAGGAGATGGGCGAACTCGGCCGAGCTGCCCAGCGCGGTCGGCTCGCTGGGAACAATCTGCACCACCTCGTCGCCCGCGGCCGCCGGGGCCGGGCAGTAGCGCCCCACCTCGAGCGGCTCGCCCGTCGTGTAATACCAGTCCTTGAGAAACACCTGCTGGAGGTCGAGGACGGCGGGGCCGCGGACGAGCATCGAGAGGTCCTGCCAGGCCCGCTTCCCCTTGCGGCGGGTCGCGTACTCATCCCCCACGTTGCGGCCGCCCGTGAGCGCCGCCGCGCCGTCGAAGACCGCGATCTTGCGGTGCATCCGGTAGTTGAGGTAGAAGCGCTTCCGCAGCGGGTCCACGGGGTGAAAGAAGTCCACCTGCACCCCCGCGGCCCGCAGGCGCGCGAGACAGCTCTTGTGGAACCACAGGGCGCCCACGGCGTCGAGGAGCAGGCGGCACTCGACGCCCTCACGGGCCTTCGCACACAGGGCCTCGGTCACCGCGTTCCCCGTCGCGTCGTTCTGGTAGATGTAGAATTCGAGGTGGACGTGGTCCCTGGCGGAGCGGATGCCCGAGAGGAGCATCTCGCGGAAGCTCGGCCCGTCGGCGGCAAACTCCACGGCGTTGCCGGGCCGGGCGGGGAAGCCCTCCATGCGCTCGATGGCCTCGGCGAGGGCGCGGAACTCGCCGCGCGCGAACTCCTCCGCCGCCTCGCCGATGGGGGGCAGGAGAGCCGTCCGCTCGCGGAACTCCTCCTCCTTGCGCTCGTACTTCCGCCGCACGCGCTCGGGCCGCCGCCACGACAGGGCGAAGAACAGCAGCACGCCGACGAACGGGATGAAGACCACGGCGAGCACCCAGGCGAGCGTGGCCGTGGGGTGCCGCCGCTGCACGAGCACCACGGGCATCGCCGCGAGGGCGAGGGCAAGAGCGACGGCTTCAGCGATCCACAGCCACATGGCAATGCCTCCCTGCGGCGGCCTGGCGGCGCCGCCTCAGGCCATCTCGCGCAAGAGGTCCAGCAGCTCGTCCGGGCCCATCACGGCGACCCCCGCCCGCTGGTTCTTTGGGAAGTGCCGCACGTTGCCAGTAACCAGGATGGCGCCGGCAGCGTGAGCGACCTCCAGGAATGGCAGATCGCTGGCGTGGGGGAGCCTTGCACCGAGAGGGGGCGCCGTGACGACCTCGGCGCGCGCTCTCATGCCATCCAGGAGTTCGTCAACTTCCTCGGATGGAATGGGGATAGCAGAGCCATAGAGCACATGCTCGTACTCGGCGACGAGCCTTGAATCCACGGCGCAGGGCAAGGCCCCCCTGACCGCGAGACGGACGGCCCGGTCACACGTGCCGCCCGGCGTGAGGAGCGCAGAGACCAGGATGTTCGTGTCGAAGACGGCTTTCATGCCCGGCGTGCCACCCGCGCCCCCCGCTCGCGCCGCACCTTGGCGATCAGAGCGTCAATCTCCTCCATCGTCATCTTGTCGAGGCCCCTGGCCTTCGACCACGCCTGGATTCGGTCCATGGCGCGCAGAGCCCTCGCGCTGCGGATCGCCAGCAGATCCTCCTCCACACGATCCGGGTGCACCGATGACAGTAAGGCGAACGGCCGGCCGTTGGCCGTGACCACCATGTCCCGCTCCGTGGCCAGCTCCTTGCGGATGGCGGCCGTGCGGCTGCGCAGGTCGCGGACCGTGATGAACTTCATTGGATGGCTCCTCTATATCGTGTACAGAATAGTGTACTCTATCGAGACTCGGATGTCAATCCGCCAAGGCGCTGCCGGGCCTCCGCATCGGTGGGCACATAGGCAGGGTCGTCGCTCAGGCACAGGCAGTCGAGGCGCGGGTTGACGGCCGCCGTGCCGCCGCCCTCGCGCGGGTAGATGCGGAAGGCGAAGGGGCCTTTGGGCAACGGGAAGGTGATCGGCTGGCCCGGCGGCACGGAGGCCACGCCCCCGCCGCGGCCCGTCCAGTGCCACTTCTTCTCGTTGACGCCGCAGTTGCCGAGCACCTGGTTGCCGTCGAGCGTCACCTTCTCGCCCACGGGCGCGACGCCGAAGCTCTCGTCGCCGCCGCTCGGATAGCGCACCCGCGCCCAGAGGGTCCAGCGCCCCTCGTGGGGAATCTCGACGCGGTACTCGCAGAACGCGTCCCCGGGCTTCGCGCGGTTGGGCCGCGCCGTGCAGACGACCACGTCGCCGAAGGCCCCCTCCTCCTTCACCCCGACGGCTGAGCCCTTCGCCATCGTGCCGACGATGCGCGCGGCGTCCTCGGCCTGGAGCCAGAGGGTGACCGGCGCCCGCGGCTCGAACCTGGCGTTGGCCAGCAGTTCACGCACCTTGTCCGTAGAGAGTTGATCAAACCGAAGGGTGGTTCGGCGGCCGCTGATGGGAACCGCCATGCTTCCCGCGGTGCCGCGCTCTACGTCGATCGTTCTGCCGCTCACATCGAAGGCCTTCACCCGCCCCGTGCCGAGAATCAGCTTCCCCTCCCCGCCCGCGTGGTGCCACACGCAGGCGAAGCCCGTGGGAACCATCCACACCGTCTCGCCGACGAAGGCCCGCAGAGCATCGCTCCCGGCCACCTTGGGCATCGCCCTCACTTCCACAAACCAGGACTTGCGCGTCTCATCGTTGACCAGCGTGAAGTCTTTGCCCTTCTCGCGCAGCCGCTTGCGGGTCACCTCAGCCACTTTGCCGGCTAGGCGAAGTTCCTCGTAGGCCCGCACGATCTCCAGGATGCCGGGGGTGAGGGGATGGCGCTCCATCTGGCCGAAGCTCGTCTGGAGCGAGATGGGCACGTCGTAGGCCAGGCTCCTGCACATCAGGTACTCGATCTCGTCGAGCTGAAGGCCGTCGGTGTCCTTGCCCTTCGGCCAGATGCCGAACCAGCCAAGCTCGCCAGGAATCCTGTCCTCCCCCACGCTCTGCATGTAGGCCACCGAGCGATCGATGTGATCCTTCACCGTCGGCCACGTCTCGATCTTGCCGCCCGCGATGATATGGCCGTGAAGGGTGTTCAGATAGGTGTCCACCGTGCCGCTGCGGGTGAACGAGTGGATGAGGTTGTGGGTCATGATCGTGCCCATGTGGATGAGGGGGCGCCTGGTGAACTTGCTCATCGCGACGGCCTGGAACTTCGAGACGTAGTAGTTGAAGCGGCGGCGGTCCACGTCCTCGCCGCCGTCGAAGTAGACCATGTCGAAGCCGCAGGTGTTGAAGATGCCGGCCAGGCGGGTCGTCGTTTCGTCCAGCAGCGTCGTCTCCTGGTCCACGATGTAGCCGTTGATGCAGCCGTCCACGCCATAGTGGCGGCATTGCGTCGTCGCCTTGTGGGCAGCGGCCTTGGTGCCCCAGGCGCCCCGCTCGCAGCCGAGGAAGGCGTCGAACTTGCCTTCAGGGCCGATCGCCTTGTAGCGGATGATCTCGTCGTCGAGGATCACCTCCTGGTGCTTGGCGACGCCGCCCTCCCAGATCTTCTGCTTCGCGACGGGGCTGCCTGCCCACTCGCGGAGGTCGCTCGACGTGCGGATCGTGTCGCCATCCGCGGCAATATCGGCGGCCAGCGCCGCTTCGCGGTCCACCCAGAAGCGGCGGTCGGGCACAGGCGTCACGTAGGCATCGGTCTTCGAGATTTTGGACGCGAAGCAGTGCATGCCCACCAGAATCCCCGCGTCGTGGAGCTTCGCCACGGTGCGGCGCAGGCTCTCGATCCCGTCGGGATAGTTGGCGTTGAAGGTGTAATGCCCGACCGTGCGGCACCACGAGCCGCTGCCCATCATCACCTGGCGGAAGCCGCTCCGCTTGCACAACTCGATCACCTTGTCCGCGTCCTTCTCGCCGAACGACAGGAACCAGTAGGATTGGCGTGCGAGGGGCAGGTTGCGCGAGGGCGTGCCCTTGCCGTCGCTGTTCCGCGGCAGGTCGCAGGCCACGGCGAGCTTCTGGAGGACGGCGTCGAGGTCCTTCGTCGGGCAGCCGACGAGTGCGAAGGCCGCGCCCTCGAGCTTCGGGCCGGGGGCGTCCTGCGTCGTAGCCGTCAGTTCCGCCACGGTGCCCCGCCGCTGCGCCGAGCAGTGCGTCTGAAGGTTCGCGGCCATGAGGCAGAGGGCGAACTCGTCGTTCCACGCCCCGCCGAGCCTTCGCCCGACGCGTTCCGTGATCGTCACGGGAACGCTCAGGAGCGTCACGTGGCTTGGCCGTGTCCCCTCGATGCGTTCGAGGCGAAAGAGAATCCAGTCGGGCTCGGCCTTGACCGCATAGGCCAGCCGCGTGTCGCAGCCGTCGAAGGCGAGGGTGAGCTTGCCGCCGGGCTCCCAATAGGACCTATGGGACCTATGGGTCCTATCGGCGATGCGCACGGCCGCCAGCGGCGCGCCCTTCCCCTGGGCGCAGTAGTCCTTCCCCGTCGCCTTGCCGGCCACGCTCCGCCAGGCCGCGTCCTCGCCGATCACCAGGCGCAGCCGGGGGCTCTCGACCACCACGTCGCCCGCCGCCGCAGCGACCGCGATCGCGGAGAACACGAGGCAGGGTCGAACCATCGCGTGCCTCCTGGGACCTGCCCGAGAGCATACCACGCGCCCCCACGGCCCGCAACACAGGCGACCGCGGATCAGAAGAGAAGAGTCTCACGCAGAGCGAGCGGAGAGGGAGCAGAGAGCACGCAGAGAAGAAGGCGACCACGGATGGCACGGATGGGCACGGATGAAGAGAGGGGAGTGACCGCGAATCCAGCGAATCTGCGCGAATCAGGAAACCAAACGCGGAACGCGAGGTGGAACATCTCACGCAGAGCAGCAGAGGCCGCAGGGACCAGGCCTATCCTCTCCTGCCCCAACACCGGTGACCGCGGCTCGGGGGTCTGGGTCGGGTGGTCTGGGTTGCCTCCGCGCCGCCCTCCGTGGCCTCCGTGTCTCCGTGGTGGACCCTCCTCTTCCCATCCGCGGCCATCCGCGCAATCCGCGGTCCCCATCCTCTTCTCTGCGAGCTCTCGGCTCCCTCCGCTGCCTCTGCGTGAGATCTTCGCTCTGCATTCGCGGCGGGGCGGATGGCGAAAAACGAACCCTCGATGTGGCAGAAAAGGGTACCTCTGGGCCGCCGCGAGGGGGCAGACGGGTGTCGAAAAATGGCTCATCCGCCTGAACCGATCACCCGGAGCGGCCCCGCAGGCGCCCGCGCTAGGCGCTCACCTCCCATTGCGCACGCATGAGCGCCTAGCGCAACTAGCCGGCTGCGTGGGACGCTCCACTGGCTGTAACCTTCGGCAGATTGGGCTCTTACGGCCATCACGGCACTCGCTCCGCCGCCCCCCGCTAGGCGCTCACCCCCCCTGGTGCACGGGTGAGCGCCTAAGAAACTATCTCAAAACCCACGCGGGCTGCGTTGCTGGCGTCAGCGGGTCGGATGAGCCCGACAAATGAAGGGGCGTCTTGGCGAAGCTCAGGTGTTGCGCTCGAGCCAGCGGAGCACGGCGTCGGCCTCGCGCTGGGTCTTGCAGGCGACGCTGTAGAGGACGAGGTTGGGCTTGAGCTCGCGGTGGTAGACCTTAAGCTCGTCGGGCGAACAACTTACGTAGACGTGTTTGCCCGTGGCCTGGAAGCGCTTGAGGAGGGGCAGCCAGTCCATCATCAGGGGGCCGCCAGCCGTGGGGGTCCACTGGATGCCGTCGAGGGCCTTGATGCCGGCAATGGCGTCGAAGTGCTGGAGACAAGTCCTTCCGTCGTAATGATATACGGAGTGGTCGAGGAACTCGGATTCGTCGGTGAGGGCGGGGAGGACGAACTGGTTGAACTGCTCGGGGGATAGGAGGCAGGAGAAGTCGCACTGGGTGGTGCAGAAGCGGCCCTCGCAGTAGTAGGGCAGCCAGCACGAGGTGCCCATCTCGGCCATGCCCGCGGCGTCGTAGACGGCGCTGTAGACCTGGCGATAGAGGTCGCGGACGTTGGCCACCGCGCGATGGATAAGTTCAGGCGTATCAAGGAGATCCATGCACAAGCCGGCGGGCTCGCGGATGGCGACGAGCCAGTCGAAGTTCGAGTGCATGTCGAGGGTGCAGACGACCCACTTGCCCCTGGCGCGCTGGCCGGCCTTGCGACAGAAGTCCAGCATTCGCAGCCAGTTAGGGCCTTCGAGGCGGAGGGGGAGCGCCTGGTCCCACGACTCGACGAAGGGGACGGACCAGGAGGTGCCGGAGCTGTCGGGCGAGTAGTCGAGGCGCGCGCCCACGAACGCGGCGAGCTGGTCGGGGCCGAAGCAGGGCTCGTAGCGCGGCATCGCCTCGCCGGCGAAGTAGACGGTGGCCATGTGGGCCTCAACTTGGTCGAGGATGGCGTCGAAATCGTCGCCGGGGCGGGTGGGGTAGCGCGGCCCCGGCACCTGCTTCACGCCGTCCCTGGGGGCGGTGACGACGGCGGCGGGGCGCTTGATGATCTCTTTGTGCCAGAAGGCTTGCCAGCGGGCGAGGGCGTCGTCGAGGTCGGGCTTGAGGCTCAGCTCCATTCGCCGGCTCCTTGCTCGGTGCGTCCGGGGCGTGGAAGTCGCCCGAGCAGTGTAATCGCCCGCCCGCGGGGTGTCAATGGGGCATTCGGCCTGACAAGGCCGCGGCCTGCGCGACGCCGCACCGGCGAACTCCTGCTCACCGGCAGGCGGGGATTCGACGACGAGAAGGACGACGCTTGAGGACTACAGTCGAGACTCCCCAGATTGGGGCTCAGACAAGCGCGCGCAGAATGTTCTTGCGCGCCGATGGAGAAGCCGGTATAAGAGTGGGGCCGCTCGAGCACACGAGGGCTTCGGATGGCTATGCGACATGTCGCCACAGCGTTCTGCGCGGTTTCGCTGCTCGCCGGCTCGGAAGGCTGGGCGATCTCGATCACGTTCGACTTCCAGCATCCCGACGGCACGGGCTCGTCGTTCGCCGACGCCATGTCGCTGAACACCGCCGGCGCCCTGCGGGACCGGAACGGCAGCCCCATCGGCTTCCCCTACTACCGAAGCGGCGACACGAACGGCGACGGCCGCGTGAGCCTGTACACCCTCACTCCGGGCGGCCTGCGGTTCGACATCCTGAACGACATCGTGAACGGCGACTCGCGCAACGGGGCCATGCTGGGCCTGCCCTTCCCCACCACGGGCAGCGGCGCCACGCGCATCACTGCGCGGCTCAGCGGCGTGGCCGGCATGGATACCACCTACGAGCAGATCTTCGTCGGATGGGGCGCCAGCTCCGCGACCAATGCCGGCAACACCGTCTGGGCGATGATCATTGATTCCGGCGCGTCCTCGGGCGGCGTTCAGAACTTCTCCATCTACTACCAGGCCGCCTCGGCCAACACCGGCCACAAGCAGGCCACCGGCTCCCTGCCCGACCAGGTCATGACCGTCCGCAAGCTTACCAACACCACCCTCCGCGGCGAGTTCGACACGAACACCGCCGCGGTGACCGACACGCTGAGCATGCTGAACAATGCCTCGGCCTACGGCTACTTCTACGTAGCCCGCGGCGGGGGCGACGGCTTCAGCGGCACGCTGACCTCGATCACCTTCGAGGGGCCGAACCTCGTGAGGCCCCAGGTGGTGCCCGAGCCGGCGACGAGCCTGCTCGTGGCCGCCGGCCTCCTCGCGCTCGCGCGGCGCCGCCGCCGCAGGGCGTGAGGCCATCTCCCCCCCTCCCGCACACCATCCTGCAGATAAGGGGACAAGAGGGTCCGCGCCCGTCCTCCCCTCAGTCCCGAAGGGACGGAAGCGGGTTGCCGGCGGCTTCAGCCGCCGGCTCAGGGGCCACCCCCGGACCAGTCCCGAAGGGACGGTAGAATCCCTCGGGCGGTCCCCGGCGCCAGAGTCTACGGCTCAGGGAGCGTAGTCGCCGAGGAAGGCGGCGACGGCGTCCTGGAGAGCGCGCACGTCGGCCAGCGTGCAGCGGTACTCGTTGACGAGGACGGAGAAGGCGACGACGCGCTTGCCACGGGTCTCGACGTAGCCGGACAGGGCCGAGGCGCCCAGGAGGTAGCCCGTCTTCGCGTTGAGCCGGCCCTGCAAGGGGCCGAGGCGACGCGCCAGGGTGCCCTCCTCGCCCGGCTCGGCGAGCGAGTGGAGGTACAGGCCGCCCCAGCGCCGGGTGTTCGCGTACTGGAGGAGCTGCACGAGCTGGCGGGGGCTGAAGCGATCGGTGCGCGCGAGGCCGGAGCCGTCGCGGTAGGCGAACGTGCCGGTGACCCTCGCGGCGCGGAGGAACCGCTCGACGACCTCGGCTCCCGCCACCCAGGTGCCCTTGCCGCCCTTCTCGCGGCCCAGGGTCTTCAGGATCGCCTCGGCGTAGAAGTTCTGGCTGTTGCGGTTGGCCACCTCCACGGCGTCCTTGAGGGTCGAGGTGGTGGTGATGAGCTCGCGGGTGGCGGCCGGGTTCACCTTCAGCGGCGGGGTGAGGAGCCGCACGGGGCCGCCGACGGCGATGCCCCGGGCGCGCAAAACGTCGGCGAACACGGTGGCCGTGTAGAGGGCCGGGTCGTGGACGCTGATCCAGGCCTGGAAGGGCGCGCTCTGCTGGCGGATGCTGCCGCTGATAAAGATGCGGTTCTCGCCGATGCGGCGGTGGACGACGACGCGGCTGTCGCCGACCCGCGCGCGGCTGGTGGTGCAGGAGTTCGCAAGGTCGAAGTACGAGGTGGGCGGGTCGGTGGTCGCGACGGCGGGCGCGCCGCGCTGGGCCCCGGGGCGCACGACGACGAGGATGCAGTTGTCGTTGAACGACAGGGCGCCGACGGGGGCGCAGTACCATGCCTCGTACTGCCCCTGGGGCCACGCGGGGTGGGTGTGCTGGCGGTCGAAATACGTGTCGTCGGCGAGCACGCCGCCGCGCACCGTGCGGATGCCCGCCTGGGCGACGGCCTCGGCCCACCGCTCGAGCACCGCCGTCGGCTTGCCCTTGTGGAAGCGGCCCGAGATGTTCGGGTCGCCGCGGCCGACGACGAGCAGATCGCCCTGAAGCACGCCGCCGGGCAGCACCTTGCCGTAGGCCGACACCGTGGTGCGGAACTCGAACTCGGGGCCGAGGAGCTCGAGGGCCGCCGCCGTCGTGACCAGCTTGTTGTTCGACGCCACGATCAGCAGCTCGTCGGCGTTGTGCTCGAACAGCCAGTCCTCGGTCGCGAGGTCCATCGCGCACACCCCGAACCGCGCGCGGCGCAGCGCCGGCGCGTCCATCAGCTTCCGCAGGGTGTCGGCGAGGGCCTTGCGGTCCAGCTCCTTGGGTGGCGGCGGGGCCTTCGCGGCCGCCGAGGCGACGGCGGGTGCGACGAGGGCGGCTGCGAGCAGCCAGGGGCAGAGGCGGGAGAGACGCGGCATGGTCCTGCAAATCTCGCTTCGGTAGTCGGCGGGGGACACCGGGCACATCATACCGCAAGCCCCGCGCCTCCGCAAGGCCATTGCGGGCCGGGACGGGTGCGTGTAATCTCCTACGGGCCAGGCGTTCGCGTTTCCAGCCTCCGAAGGAGGCGAGGGAATAAAGC
>Ga0307379_10008825_pt1 | contig 13541 bp, 22 predicted proteins | sample UN2MG_FD_202237 | JGI IMG/M metagenome (GOLD analysis project Ga0307379, IMG submission 202237) | Soil microbial communities from Risofladan, Vaasa, Finland - UN-2 | ecosystem: Environmental > Terrestrial > Soil > Coastal area > Acid sulfate soil | place: Finland: Risofladan, Vaasa | collected...
GAATTAGTCAATTACCACGTCTCTAATGGTGGAGTATCCAGATTTAAAAAGTTTGAGTATTTTTATTGTAATATTCTTAATAAAGAGAAAAATGATGTAGAGATAAATTATCTCATTGATAAATATGGTGAAACCTGTATAGAAAATATAAAGAAGTGTGGAGAGATGCCGGGAGTTTTTGAATTTTTACGCACTCTTAATAGTCGTCTATGTCATGTTGTTTCAGGAGGAAAACAAGATGATCTGATAGAGATATTTGGGTTTAGAGGATTAAATATATATTTTAATACTATTAACGGTAGTCCTAAAACTAAAGAGGAAATATTACAAAATATGACATTAAATCATCCAATAATTTTCTTTGGTGATAGTGAATATGACTATCGAGTATCTAAACAATTTGGTTGTGATTTTGTTTTCTTATCTTCTTTAACAGAATTTGAAGGTTATGAAAAGTTCTTTGAAGATAAAAATGTCGCAATATATAAAACTTTCTCAGAATTTATGTGTGATTTAAAGGTAACCTAATGAGTAATGTAGGAATTATAGGATCGGGATTTGTAGGTGGGTCTATAGCAAAAGGTATGCAGTTTCATCATGAAGTTAGGGTTTATGATATAGATAAAAATAAATGTACGCACTCATTTGAAGATACTGTAAATACAGATTTTGTTTTTATATGCGTTCCAACACCGATGAAAAGTGTTGAAGGATCAGAAGCAAATTTATCCATCTTGCACTCATTTTTTGATCGTCTAACGAATGAAAATCTAGTTAAAAAAAATACAGTGTATATTGTAAAATCTACTATTCCTATCGGAACTATTGAATCTTTAATCAATAAATATGGAATTTCTAATATTGTTCATTCCCCAGAATTTCTAACTGCTAGAACTGCTGCTGTAGATTTTATCACTCCTTCTAGAAATATAGTAGGTGGTGAAGACGAAGAATCAGTTATTAAAGTGAAAAAATTGTTTGAAAATAGATTTCCGGGAGTTCCTTGTTATACAATGCCTAGTAAAGAAGCGGAAATGGTTAAATACATGTGTAACTGTTTTTACGCTACAAAAGTAATGTTTTTTAACGAAATGTTTTTATTCGCTGAAAAATTAAATTTATCTTGGGAGGACGTTATGACTGGTATTATGTCTTCTGGGTGGGTAACTCATATGCATAATCAAGTTCCCGGTCATGATGGAAAACTTGGTTTCGGAGGAACGTGTTTTCCTAAAGATATCAATGCGATGATTTCAGTGATGGAGAAACATGGTATCGAACCGCATGTATTAAAAGGTGTATGGAAACAGAATTTAAATGTTAGACCTGAAATGGATTGGGGTAAAGAATCCTCAGTTGTAAGACCAGAATGAAATTCTTATCATGAAATTGTTATTTTTGAGGGGACAAGTAGTCAGAGACAGACCTATTTCAGAAATAATCCATAACAAATTAGAAGATCAAGATTGTGTATGGATTCATCTTGCATATAATTTGTTGGAAAAAAATGATTATGGGGAAGTTTGGTATTGGGGAGGTAATAGGAAACATAAATATACAGAGAATTTCGTTGAAAAATTTATTCCGTCTTTTAAAACATATACTCCTGAATTTCAACCAGATGTCATATTCTGTCGGGGAGGTTTCCCAGAGTATCATCACGTTCTAAATCGATTTCCAAAATCTTTCAAGATTTACTATGGTGCTGGTCGAAGATTTCTTCCACAACCGGGATTCTCAAACTATGATCTGATTCTTCAAGACTCTCCTCAACAATTGGAAATATCAAAACGAAAATTTCCAAATTCAAAATCAGTTCTCTTCATAAAACCAGCATCAGATAATTTGTTTTATCCCCAAGAAGTTAAAAAAGATTTTGATATTTGTTTTCCTGCTAATGGTACACAAGAAGATATAAAAGGTCATTCTTTCGTATTCCAGACCGTTCCTAAACACTTTAAGGTGTTAAATTTAGGTAATAACGGTAAAATATCGCCTCCGTCTAATGTGACTAGAAAAAGAGTTCTAAGAACGGAAATGTCAAGACAAATACAAAGATGTAAAGTCGGAATAGTTTGTTGTAACGGAGATGTAGATTCTTGTCCAAGAGTTATTCCTGAAATGTTAGCATCTAATATTCCCATTGTTGTATTTAACGAAACAAGATTCTGGCAAGAAAAATACATAACACCTGAAACAGGTATTATATCAAATAAGAAAAACTTCTGGAAAGATGTGGAATACGTTATAAATAATTTAGATAAGTTTAACCCTAGAAAATACTACGATAACAACTTGAATCTGAAAATCGCCTCGAAATACATAAGAGATCTATTGAAAATATGAATATTTTATTAACTGGTTATGCTGGATTTATTGGATATCATTTATCCAAGAAACTGATTGATTTAGGTCATACTATCATAGGAATTGATAATTTCAATGATTACTATGACGTTCGGTTGAAATCTTATCGTGATTCTAAATTACCTAAATTCATAAGACTAAAAACTGATATCTCGAATTATGATAACGTTTCTGAGGTGTTCGAACATTATAAAATAGATTCTGTTATCAATTTAGCTGCTTATGCAAATGTTTTTTACAGTGTGGAACATCCTAAATTTTATCAAGATTCCAATATAAACGGGTTTTTCAATATCATAGAAAATTGTAGATTGCATAAGATAAAAAGACTTATCTACGCATCTAGTTCAAGTGTTTATGGTGGGATTATGGAATATCCGTGGAGAGAAGACATGAATGTCAATTATCCCATGTCGATGTATGCCTGTTCTAAAAGATGTAATGAACTCGTTGCACATGATTACAGTCAGTTGTATGACATAGAAACCATAGGATTAAGGTTTTTTACCGTTGTTGGACCTATGGGAAGACCAGATATGGCAATGTGGTTATTTGCAGACGCTATTAGTAATCATAAACCAGTCAAAATATTTAATTATGGGAAAATGGATCGGGATTTTACTTACGTGGAAGACATCGTAGAAGGAATCGTTTCGTGTACTACAACTGATCTTAAAAATAAATGCGAGATTTACAACTTAGGAAATAATAAACCTGAGAATATTCTGAAGGTTGTAGACTTAATCGAAGAAAATCTTGGTGTGAAAGCAATAAAGGATTTCCAACCTTTAAGAAAGGGAGAAGTTCTTAAAACCTATGCGGATATTACAAAGGCACAAAAAGATCTTGGTTTCGAACCTAAAACCAATATTGAAGGAAGTGTCGCGAAGTTTATTGATTGGTACAAAAATGAGTGGAAAATTTTGACCTAGATCATATATATAAAAGGTTATCATGAGAAAAAAGAAAAAACAGAACGAAGAACCGTGGGTGGATGAAATGAAAAATTTTCCTACTACTGTTCCAAATACTAATTATGAGGAGGATACGGAAGAAGAAAAAAGAGAAATTAAAGAAGCTCAAGAATTCAACGAGTATAGGAAAAACTTAGAAAAACCTCGTAGAAAGTTTAAGTGGAATATGAGAGGAAAAATATTTGTAAGTTTATTACTTATCTTACTTGAATTTTTACTCTTGTCCACAGTATTTTACTTTTTAGTACCTCTGGCTGTGAATATTAAACTAACTGTTATAAATACGACTAGTATATCAACACTTTTTATGTTTATTAAGAAATGGGCAAAAGATTAAAATTCTGTTTATCTGAAAGATTGCAAACAATTCAAGAAAAAATTGCAAGGGAAATTCTTCCTTATGTCGATCTGGAATGGGATGAAACTGAGTCGGAAGACAACAATAAAAACAAAATTAGAGAGTTCTCGACTCAAATAGATAACATCAAAATGGTGGTCCGTGAAGATGGTATCACGTTTACTTATGTTAATCATAACGATCCCGATGGAGATTATACGCATACAAAAAACATCGAACATAAATTAGCAAATGGTGATAAAGTAAAATCCATCGTTTACAAAATGTTATGTGATCGTTTTGATAATGATAACGATGTGGTATTCTTCAGAAACATTTCCAATGTTTTATATGAACATGCTAACATTGAGAAAACTGGGAAAGATGGGAAAAATGATAACCAACAAAAACTATATCTCTGAAATTATTCTAAACCATATATCTGATCTAAAGGATCATTATATAAAAGAATATGGTCCTGTTCCAGAATGGTCTAGTGTCAAGAAGAAAATATTTCTTTTAAATGCGGATGTGGTTATAGAAAGTACTTTAGAAAAATTCAAAGTTAAAATTCATAAAAAAGCGAGAGAAAACGGGTTGGGAGTTGGTGTCTGTAAATTGCAAGTTTTTCTGACTAAAAAATATCTTATCGAGACAAACTCTTGTGAAATTTATGAGATGAATATCGACCAAAGAGTTAATTTTAATAATGAACTCACCAATACTGTCTTTATCTATTTGACAGAAGGCACGCAACTCTAATTGTTATTGCTAAATCTATTTACAATTTGAAAAATATCATAGAATAACCCCATGATATTTCTTATTAAGAGATCAATTAAACATTTTTACCAAAGATTATTTCTAGGGTTTGATGACTCAGAAACTTGGTCGTTGGATTGTACTATAGCAAAATTTATTTATCCGCGTTTAATTCGTTTAAAACAGGTGAGTTGTGCTACTCCCGGAAATGTTAACTCGAACGAAGAGTGGAATGAAATTCTTGATGATATGATTTACGCTTTTAAAACCATATCAGAAGATGTATTTTATCAAAGTAATAAACATCAAGTAGAAAGAGTAGACAAAGGATTAGATCTGTTCAGAAAATATTATTTCAACCTATGGTGGTAACATGAGATTAAATAAAAAACAGTCTCTGGAAACTTTGAGAAAGATTATAGAACAAATTGAATCTGATGTTGAAAGAATAAGTGTTGATGAAGATCAATATATTTTCGAAAATGGTAGTAAATATCCAACAACAATTACTGTGAAAATTTGGGAATAATAATGAACGGTGAAATTGAATATTTAAGACTATTGAAATATATTCTGGAAAACGGGGTTCGTAAAGAGAACCGTACAGGAATCGCTGCGTTAACTGTCCCGCATATGATGTTACAACATGATATGTCACTTGGGTTTCCTTTAATAACGACCAAGAAAGTCGCATTTAAACCCATTCGCGTTGAGTTGGAATTCTTCATTAAAGGATTGACTGATAAGAAGTGGTTACAAGACCGTGGCTGTCAAATTTGGAACGAATGGGCGAACCCTATGATCGTCCTTAAAAGGGTGTTGAATGAAAAATATCCGTTTTCAAACGTTGAAGAAGGAAGAAAGAAAATACAAAAAGATGAAATAGATCTAGGTAAAATCTACGGATATCAATGGAGAAATTTTAACAGTCAGGAAGATGGTGATAGCGATCAATTGAAAAATATTGTACATAAACTACATAAAGATCCTAATGATCGTCGTATGATTTGTTCCGCATGGAATCCAATACAACTGTCTGAAATGGCTTTACCACCCTGTCATGTCTTGTGGCATGTTACTCATATAGAGGGAACACTCCATTTATCGTGGTTTCAACGTTCGTGCGATTTTTTATTAGGAATTCCTTTTAATTTTTCATCGTATGCCCTTCTTCTTCATCTTTTATGTAAAGAATCAGGATTCAAAGAAGGATTAGTGACCGGATTTCTTAGCGATTGTCATATCTATGAAAATCATATAGAACAAGTCAAAGAACAAATTTCAAGAACTCCATATGAACTTCCTAAAATAGAAACTGAAAAATTCACTTCTATTTTTGATTGGACATGGGAGGATACAAAATCAGTCGGTTATAAATCACATGACAAAATTATAGGAGAGGTAGCGATATGAATGGATTTGACGAAACAATTAAAGCAGTTAAAGCAGGAAAGAAAGCGCGTAGAGATTCTTGGAAAGAAGGAGAATTCATTTTTCTCGTTCCGGGATCTAACTTTAAGGTCAATCGCGCTCCTTTGTTGGGGATCTATCCAGAAGGTACTGAAATAAAATATCACGCTCATATTGACATTCGTTATACGGATGGTATTATAGAACCTTGGACGGCGTCGCAGTCTGATATGTTGGAAAATAATTGGGAGATAATCGATGGAAATTAATGAATATCAAGAAAAAGCGGTTTCAACTGCAATTTATGGAGAAGGACATAAGATCGTCTATCCTATGTTGGGGTTATGCGGAGAAACCGGAGAAGTTGCTGAGAAAATTAAAAAAGTTCTTCGGGATAATAATGGAAACTTTACTGTCGATAAAAAAGTAGAAATCGCGAAAGAACTCGGAGATGTGATGTGGTATGTCGCTGCGTTAGCGAGAGATATAGGTTATAAGTTGAACGAAATAACTGATATAAATTTGGAGAAATTAGCGAGTAGACGTGATCGTGGTAAAATTCAAGGAAATGGTGATAATAGATAAATCATGTTTGAAAAAACGTCACAAGATCGTATTTACAGTTCTATTCGTGTCGGAGTAGAATTCTTCAATAATGTTTTAGAAGAAAATTTTCATGATTGTTTCTTGACGGATGAATCGTCGTTAAGCGATTTTTATGTTTTTACTCCTGAAAAAGAAGAAGTTTATAAGAACAAAATTAAAGAAATTTATGGATTAGATTTGAACAATTCGTCTGATGAAATTTTTATTAACATTTTTGAACGAATAAAAGAAGAAAGAAGAAATAGATGAGTTTTATAATGGTAGATGTCGAAGCGGATGGTCCAATTCCTAGTGATTATTCGATGATAAGTTTCGGTGCGGTTTTAGTCTGTAATCCAGAAAAAACTTTTTATGGTCAACTCAAACCAATATCCGAAAAATGGATCCCTGAAGCGTTAGCAGTTTCCAAAGTTTCAAGAGAAGATACGTTAAAATACGACGATCCTAAAACAGTCATGGAAAAATTTGAAACATGGATCGCTAACGTAAATGATCTAGGACGACCACAATTTATATCAGATAACAACGGATTCGACTGGCAGTTTATTAACTATTATTTTCATCATTTTACAGGAAAAAACCCGTTTGGTTTTAGTAGTACAAATCTAGGATCTTTATATAAAGGTTGTGTTAGAGAAAATTTTAAGAATTTTAAACATTTGAGAAAGACTCGTCATACTCATCATCCGGTTGATGACGCGACTGGAAATGTCGAAGCGCTAATTGAAATGAAAAAAATGTTTAATCTGAAAATTCATTTCTAACAGGACAAAATAAATTAAAATCTGAATTAAAGAAATGATAACCATCTAATATATTCAATTAGTATCTTATATCCGAGTTATTATTATCGAATCTTTTAGAAAGAGGAATTATTTCGTTTTTATCATTATTTGTAATTAAATCAACCAATTTTACATTCTTTTCTTTAGATTTGGTAGCATAAATATCGCTCGGATAAGAAAATAACATTTTAGGATCGCGCTCGATAGAAGCACGCGGTCCAATATCAAAAACTTGTCGAGCAACGAGAACATCGCCCCACACAGAGTTATCAAATCCTGTTTTGCTAAACTCGTTATAATCCTTCCCTTGGATTGACACCTTTCGCACAGGAAACTCTCGCGCATTTTTATCAAGAATGTAAAAAGCCTTCGTGTCGGTATCTGGGTTTTCGGCGTATGAGTCGGCAACTTCTTTGCGCGAGGAGAATGTTAGTTGGTATCCTTCCCTTGGATCTAGATGTGGTTTGCCGTACCGTGATGCTCTCCAAACTAAAACATAACCATTAGATTTTGCTGTTTCTTCCACCATTTTTCTTAACTCTTTTTCAACGCTTTTATCACCTTTTATAAACCGATTTGTTAATTCCAAATATTTTACATCATCTTGGTTAAAAATTTCATTTAATTGTCGCAAAAAAGATTTCATAGTTATCTATTATCCGCAAATTTTATTATAATGTCGCCCGAATTTTTTAAGAGAGCTTTCAATCCAAAGTGAAAATTATCCTTATGAGTCATCATCTCCTCAAATGACATCCATTCAAATTTTTCTGTTTCCCACCGATGTTCGGGGGGAGGGTTGGGTTGAAATTCTTGTGGTACTACACCAATGAAATTATGATATTCGAATCCTTCCTTACGATACACATATGCAGGAATCATTTTCAAGGAACCATTATAACCAGTTTCCTCTCTCAATTCTTTTTCGGCTCCTTCCATAGGAATAATATCTTCTTCATCCTCAATCCCTTCTATTGCGCCCCCTATAACTCCCCATGTTCCCCCCTCTTGGACATATTGTCCCCTTTTTTGCATTAATATTCTATTAGTGGAACTACATATGACCAAAACTCCCGCACCCTTGGTGCCCCAATATTCCGTTAGGTGGTGATATCCACAATTTAGAAATATTTCGTCTAATCGTTGATAAAAATTCTTTATCATTTATATATTTATAAGACTCGTCATACTCATCATCCGGTTGATGACGCGACTGGAAATGTCGAAGCGTTAATTGAAATGAAAAAAATGTTTAATCTGAAAATTCATTTCTAACTCGTTATTGACAGTTTTTTAGTCTTATTACAATTGACCTGACCTTTACGGAGTTTAGTCATGTCAAAAACAATGAAAATTTGTGCAATCCTCGGTGGACTGTTTTTATTCTTCTTCGTGTGTACGTGTATTCTAGTCGGGACTGGTATAAGCACGTACAACCGAGCGCAAGAACTCCAAAACTTGATTTCCGCTAAACAGAAGGACAACACTTCTGAATATGACAATATGTGGAAAAAGATCTCTCAAGTTTCACAGGTCACTGAAAAGGATCGTTCAACATTGATGGATATCTTCGTAAAACACGCCGATGCACGCACAGGAGACGGTGGAACGCCTGTGATGAACTGGATTAAGGAATCAGTCCCGAATGTCTCCTCAGAACTCTTTGTACAGTTAAACAATACCATTACGTCCTCACGGGACAAGTGGACAATGCGTCAAAAGGAATTACTTGACTTTAAACGCGAACACGACAACTTGCGAACACAATTTCCCTCAAATGTCGTTTGTGGTATATTTGGGATCCAAGAAGTCAAAGTCGTGATTGTCACGAGTTCTAAGACGGAGAAATCTTTCGAAACTGGTAAAGATGATGATGTAAACATGTTTCTGAAGTAAGATGTGGGTTTTTTATCTTATTGCACTCTTACCGACTTTCGTCTCTATAGCGTTTTGGTTACTCGATAAAAAAGTTAATTGGTGGGAATCTCTCATCGCAGTAATGATTGCGTTTGCGACTTCAGGGATTATTCACGTGGCTGTTATAGATTTAGAATCTTCAGATGTGGAAACATGGTCAGGTCGAGTTGATCATGTTTACCATATGCCGAGATGGGAAGAAGAATATCAAGAAGCAGTCTATATAACTGTTAACAAATCTGATGGATCGACGAGTCGTCAGTTTAGTCATTATCAGACAAAATATCGTTGGCATGGTCCAGATTGGGACGTTATTTGTGATTTTGGAACAGAAAAGGAAAGATTTTCCATATCTCAACAGAAATATAACGAATTAATTCAGAAATTTGGTAAACAAAAGTCTATTAAAGGTGATCGTGACGGATACAATGCAGGTGATAGGAACGATTATGTTTCGGTCAATGTAACGGGTTGGATAGAACCTGTTACAACGAATAAATACTTCGAGAATAGAATTAAAGCATCAAAAACTCTGTTCTCACACATTCAAGTTCCTGAGAATATGGATTTATTCAATTATCCGCAAAATCCAGTATTCAACTCAAATCGATTAGTTGGATCTTCGGGTAGAATGATTTCTATATTAGAGTTTGATCGTCTCAACACATTGTTAGGTCCGACCAAAAAGGTTAATTTAATCATGGTAGGATTCCCACCAAATTCAGATCCTATGTTAGCACAATATCTGGAAGCGCGATGGGTAGGTGGTAAAAAGAACGATTTAGTTATGTGTTATAGTCTCTCTAATAAACTCACCGCAGATTGGTCATATGTTTTCGGGTGGACTGAAGAGGAGATCGTTAAACGGAATTTAGAGTCTTTATTGTTACAACATGAAATATCTGATAAAATTTTAGAACCCATTAAAACTATAGTAACTAGAGATTACATAATAAAAGACTGGTCTAAATTCGATTATATTTCCATCAATCCTCCAATGTGGAGTTATTATGTGTTAATTTTTGTTACGATATGTATACAAACCGTATATTTATTATGGGCACGCAAAAACGAATTTGAAGGAAGACTTTCAATTATTCATGACTGAAAATCCCTTGAAAGTTATAACGATAGTTTATGCCTATCATCCTGAACTTCCTATTAAAGCAACTCTACTAAAAATGGGAGATCCTGTATGGGCAATCCCGTGGGTGGAGAACCTAAAATCGTTATGTATCGAACATAATTTGACTAAAGAAAATTTAGAACTTAAATATATTACTCTGGAAAATCCAGATCCGGATTTTTTATTAAAAGTAAGAGAAATTACAGGTTGGTTAGGAGAACACAGACCAGAATATAATTGGAATCCTAGCGAACATTGAATTTAGATTTATGACTTGTATATTTCAAATGTTGCATAGAATATCATAATGGAAAAACTTATAGGTATAGGATTTTGGGAAGATGGTCGTTTCGCACGAGTCTTACAACAATCTAAAAGCATTCAAGAGGAACTTTATCGTAAAAAGTATATAGAAAAATATAGACATCGTTACAAAGACGATGTTTTAGTCCAACCTCATCATTTGATAAATGAATTGTGGTATGTTGGAAAAGATAAAAATAAAATTGTTAAGTATTTGGATGAAGGAAAAGATATTGCATCTTATATGGGAAAGTCTGAATGTAGAATCTGTCAACAATCTTTAGGATCGCATGATTTAACAGACGGACGATATCTATGGCCTGAAAAGTTTTCACATTACATATCAGAACACAATATTTGTTTACCAGATTTCTTTTTCAGACATATGGTGGGTAAAGATTATAAAATTCCTGTTTTAGAAAATTTTAACATTGTTACCCAAGGTGTTGATGATCCATATGATAAAACACAATGGAACGAATGGGTTTTAGGAATGAAAAAATGAAGAAAAAAACAAACGTTTCAAAAAAAATAACAATAATCAGTAACTCTCTCGGGACTGGTAAATCGCATTTTCACGCATGGTTATTAGGTAAATTAAATGCCAAAAAAACGAAAAGGGTTTAACCCCTCTGGAATTGTTCTAACACCGGAACAAGACAAAATAGTAAACCACGATTTCAAACCCGGAGATTGCATTGTTATACGCGCTTACGCGGGTACAGGCAAGACGTTTACATTACAAATGTTGTCTTATCGACTGGAACTCGCACATCCAGAATGGAAGATATTGTATTTAGCATTCAATAAAGCAGTTCAAAAAGAAGCAGAAAAAAAGTTTAATGATAACGTCGAAGCAAGAACAACCCATTCGATTGCATGGGATATAGGTAAAAAATATAGTCATAAACTGGAATCCAATATCCGTTTGACTCATATCGTTGAAATTTTTGAAAAAGAACTTAAAGAAGAAGAAAAATGGCAAGAAGCAACTTTCATATCACAGACTCTTAAAAATTTCATGTATAGTGCGGATCCTAAAGTGAGTAAAATACATTTTGCGGATCCTAATGGACAATTCAGAAAATATGTGAGTAAACCTGATACTGCAAGAAAATACTTAGACCTGTGTAATAAACTCTGGTCAATGATGTGCGATGAGGAAAATGAACGTGTTCCAATGATGCATGATGGTTATTTAAAACTTTATCAATTAACCAATCCCGATTTGAGTCAGTATGATGTGATCCTTACGGACGAAAGTCAAGATATTAATCCCACCACTAATAGTATCATAGAACAACAGAAATGTATTAAAATATATGTCGGTGACTCCAATCAAAAAATTTATGGTTTTAGAGGTTCAGAAGATGCTTTCGGTCTGATAACCCCAACTCACACTTACACTCTTTCACAGAGTTTCAGATTCGGAGACGCAGTTGCCGAAGTTGCTAATTCTATATTACAGAAATGGAAAGGTGAAAAAATTCCTCTGGTCGGTCTCAACAAAGGAGATGAGATCGTAGATAGTGAAGAAGATTTTGAAAATTATACTATCATTACGAGAACTAATGCACAGTTGTTCTTACATGCCATAGATTTTATGAATAAAAAAATACTCTTTGGTATCGTGGGTGGAATCAGTGGAATTGACTTTAGTACCATTTTTGATGTCTATAATTTGTGGAGAAAAAGACGGGATAAAATAAACAGTAAATTTATTCTGTATTTTAAAGATTATTCGGAATTGTTAACGTATGCTAAAGAATCTAATGATCCTGAAATTATGAGAATAAAAATTCTCTTGGATACTTATGGTGGAGAAATCCCTCATTTGATTCAACAAATAAAATTATATGCTGAACCTAATTTGGAAAAAGCGACTGTTATTTTAACTACTGCACATAAATCAAAAGGATTGGAATTTGTAAATGTCGTTCTAGCAGAAGATTTTGATGATCTTTCTGTATATACAGAAAATCTTAGACCCGAAGAAGAAGATTTGAACATCCTATATGTCGCTGCAACACGAGCATTAAAAAGACTCAAATTGAATCATAGTTTGCATGTTAATTTAATTAGATATCGTGAAGATAATTCAAAATAGTTTGAACGGAGAATAAAATGCCTTATATAAAACCAGAACACCGAGTAAAGTTAGACAGACATATCAATGAACTTACCAACGAGTTGTATGTTAACCCAGAATTATTCAAAGGAAATTTGAATTATATTATTTCAAATATAATGAATCAATATCTGATAGATATTAATTACAACAAAATAAATGACATGATAGGTGTGCTTGAGTGTTGCAAATTAGAATTGTACAATAGAATGGCAATACCGTATGAAGAACAAAAGTGTGAAGAAAACGGTGATGTTTATACAACGGAGGTTAAAGATGGAAACATTAAAAAGACTGACAGCATTGAAGGAGAATAAAGAGTTTTCTCTTGTTAATAGACTAAATGACATTTTAGTTTTGGTTCGAAAAAATAAAAATAGAGAAGCAGAACTTTTGATAACTGCATTGATGATCGAAACAGACGATGATAATTGAAGTATAAAATTTCAAAGAAAGATGATCTACAGGATCGGTTAGAGAATCGGTTCAGTGATCGGTTAAGGAATCGGTTATGGGGTCGGTTAGAGGATCTGTTAAATATTCGGTTATGGAATCGGTTATATGATCGGTTAGGGTTTCGGTTATGGAATCGGTTAAGGAATCGGTTCAGGAGACGAATAGTTGACAAATTAAAAAAAGTGTTATAATGATTTAAATGAAATATAAGATTTCACAAACAGATGACCTACAGAATCGGTTAAGGGGTCGGTTACAGAATCGGTTATGGCATCGGTTATGGGGTCGGTTACAGAATCGGTTAACGAGTCGGTTAGAGAATCGGTTAAGGGATCGGTTCTTTAATCGATTATATAATCGGTTAAGGGAT
>Ga0307379_10008826_pt1 | contig 13540 bp, 13 predicted proteins | sample UN2MG_FD_202237 | JGI IMG/M metagenome (GOLD analysis project Ga0307379, IMG submission 202237) | Soil microbial communities from Risofladan, Vaasa, Finland - UN-2 | ecosystem: Environmental > Terrestrial > Soil > Coastal area > Acid sulfate soil | place: Finland: Risofladan, Vaasa | collected...
GTAAAAGAGTTTGCCAGGTTCAAATCATTGGTGAATAATTTGGAGTATATGCGAAGCTATACTATAAGTTCAGACTACCCTATAATCTGAGATATGCTGACTTCTTCATAGTTATCTTCAATACACTTATAGTATGGAGTAATTTGTGGTCTCCGGGATTTAAATATTATTTTTATTTACTACCAAAATTTTCTATTTCTGTTTTCCAATTTTAAATCAATATTACAGCCACATGATTTTCGGATCACTATTCCTGAATCTACTCTGATTTCTCTATATTTACCACCTTTTCCATTAATTCTTTTATATAGAAGTTCCGCAGCTATTTCACCCATTCCAGTGTCTACCTTTTCTAAAGTAGTAAGAGGTGGATTAAATGCTGAAACATAATCATAATCATCAAAAGTTACAATTGCGATATCCTCTGGAATTCTTATATTCTCACTATTTATATATCTTAGGCATCCAATTACCATATTTATAAGAATTTGCTTCTGGATCTCCAGAGTATAAAAGACTATTAATCATAATAATCTACTAATGCAAGTAATAAAGACAAGAGATTTGGAGTAGGAATTAAACGGAAGGCATAAATAAAAAAGTCAAAGACAGAACAAAGCCTGTTTTAAGGCAAGATTAAATACGGAAAATCATATCTGATTTAAAAATCGGTACAATCTAAGTCTATATAGTCATCCCTTATGTAGCAGTCGAACTCATTTAACTCACCAGGCTTTACCGGAGGCGGCCTTTTTCTCTTAAACTCACGTATACCCAGATAATCCAGAATCTTCTTTACAACCTTGTAATCCTCCACAGGTGCAATTATCCTCATATCCCCACCGAATCTGGGACAGATGGGGGGGTCAACTTCATATATTTTCATGATAAGCCTTGCCCAGGACCGGTTGCTCTTTTTAGGATACTCGTCCTCCAGGATATAGCAGTCCAGTCCACTTTCTATTTAAATTTACAAGTAAATGTCTATAACAGTCTCGGAATGCTCATCATATTGACTGCACCTTCCTTTGTAACATAGACATCGTCTTCTATCCTGATCCCACCCAACTGCTTATCGTAGAGGCCCGGCTCCAGCGCAAACGCCATGCCTTCTTCTATTATTGAATCAGAATTTGAAATAATCATAATACCCCATGAGTTTCCTACCGGATGACCCGTATGGTGTATAAATTCTCCATAATAGTCATTTTTTTTGAAATGCTTTTTCACGGCCATATCCACGCTATTTGCAGGTATTCTGGGTTTTAAGCAGTCAATTGCTATATCAAGTGCTTCTTCAACTATCCTGCATTTTTTCATAACCTTTTCAGGTAGAGGGTCTTTTGACAGGGGCCTGCAGATATCAGCAAAATATCCTCTGTAAATCGGACTGTAATCTACATCTACTATATCATCAGATCTTATGATTTTTTCAGAATCTGTTGCTCCTATCTGGCAGGCCCTGTAACCGCTGGCCACGCTGCTTCTAACAAAAAAGTCGTCAACTCCAGACTTTCTCATATGATATTCAGCATACGCAGCTAATTCATTCTCGGTAATATCTTTTTCAGAGTTTTCCAGGAATTCCTTTGATCTTAATACACCTGATTCTGCTATTTTTGCAGCTTCCTTTATCAGGCTGATCTCTTCAGCAGTATTGATGGAATATATGTTGTTTAATTCAGCTGTGAAATCTACAAATTGATAATCCTTCAGATTGTCCTAAAGATATTTAAATACTTTTACCGGGGTATTTGATAGGTCCATTGCTATTTTTTTATCTTGCTGTTTAAATGACCTTATGTATTCCACTGTCCTGACAAGATAGTCTCCTTCTACATAGTTTTTCTTCTCTATACCTATATTATATGGATATATCCCGTTTATATTATTGATCCAGGATTGCTCCCCCACTATATCAACCAAATCATAGTGAGTAAAGACCTCCGGTTCACCGCTGCTTTTAAGTAAGCATATAAACGGGATCCTGGTAAATATAAGGTGTTCAAAGCTTTTTGGCTGTGAAAGGATGAGAAAACCTATACCGCCTTCCTTCATCTTTAGCTGGATCTTTTCTGTCTTTTCCCTGCCTGTTTTTTCCATCGCCTTCATATGAATTCCCTCTGACCTTTATTTTCTATCAGCTCTTTTTTAAAAGCTCCAGTGCAGCCTCCACAAGAATATCTCCCGCTTTTTCAGATAGCATGCTGGCTCCTACTTCATAACCGCCTTCTCTTATAGCTTCTTCCGTGCAGACATAGCCGGGAAGGCAACCATTTGCAAGTTCTACTACAATAGTTTTTTCAAAAGGGGATCTCTTTTGTATATCAAGGCCGAACTCCACAAATACCTCTCCGGGAAGACCGACTATTCCTGCATCCCCGATTACAAGTACCTGGACTTCAGTAGGAAGCTCATCGGCTTCAAGCGATATGGGGATGTTTTTATTTTTAAGCCTTATATAGCCCAGGGTATTTTCAGCTCCAAGGTTTTTAAGGTTTGCATTCTGGACTTCTATATATGGAGCACCTTCCTTTTTTAATCTTTCCCATTCACTCTTTGCCTTTTCTGCAAATGCTTTTGCATCTTCTTCGGAAGTAAGCTTTTTTAGCGGAAGGTCGATCTCCTTTGAAAGTACTTTCAGATCTATTTCTTTTTCGAACTTGATATTTTTAAGCATACTATATGCCGCCTGTCCGATTGTATAGCCTATCCTTTTAGCTTCGTCAAAGTCCTGGCCCTGGCGGAAATATCTTGTACTCTGGTCTCCGGATGTACCCTGCATAAAAAGTAGATTCATATACGGCTCTTTTTGTTTAAGGTATTCCCTTGTATATCCGGGGTAGTCAGCTGTGACAAGGGTGCTGTCTTCATGTATTACAGTGGGATGGAGTGCATATTTTACCATAGCCACCTTTAGAGTATTACTGTTGTCTTTTATAGCTGTTACCCATACTTTTGGATCAGCAGGCCCTTCGGGGTCCCTGCGGTTTCCGCCAATACCTTTTTCTTTTCCGCAGACTGTAAAACCACTCCCTAAACTTGTATTAAAGGTATTGGAATAAGCCCGGGCTGCAAGGTCGATTAATTTACCTTTGAGTTCATCTATGTAATCTTTATTTACATCCAGTCCTTCTTCAAGAGCCTCCATGTCCAGACGTCCGGCAGCCCACGGTCCGGAATGGGTATGGGATGCAGAGATAAAAATATTACCCTCTGGAATGGAGGTCTTTTTGCTTATCTCTTTTCTTACCGCTTTTACATATTTTCTTGAGAAAAAAAGTAAATCCATTGCTATAATGGCTATCTTTTCTTTCCCATTATCAAGGTAAATACAACTTGCATAAAGCGGGTCATGGACTCCTGTATTATAGCGGGGGAAATGCGGATATCCTGCAAGCTCAATTCCTTTTTTTGGTGATATATCTATAATCGATGTTCCTGCCCTTAACATATTTTATTCCTTTCCAAAATCCCTGTATATTTCTCCTATGCGGTCTACTATCTTTCTGTACCGCTCTTTTTGATCCCTGTAATGCTTGATTCTTTCTTTTTCCGGCTTTATATTCTCAAGCACTGTAATTATATTTTGACTTAAAAGATCCCTGTATCCCTTTTTTATATTGCTTCCATATCTTGCTATAAGGTAGTTTCCCAGTATTTCAAAAGAGGTGTTTTCCATTACCATATATTCAAGTTCAAGTATGCTTGCTTTTAACCTGTTCCATATCCTGTTTTGAGCTCCTCCACCTATCACTTTTATCTTTTCAAGCTGGTCTTCCCTCAAGCCGTTAAGCTCTTTTATCTTGCTGTATATAAAGTCATACTCATAGCCTATGCATTCAAGCATGGCAGTATAGATGCTATCAAGGTCATGGCTCCATTTAAGCCCGTAAAAGGTACCCTGGTAATACGGCTGGGGAGGTGCTGACCTCCCGCCAATGTGCGGTATAAAGTATAATCCCTTTGTATCCTTTGCCCTTTCAAGCCTGCTGTCATCATAGCTGAACTTTTCTATAAACCAGTTGTAGAGATAACCTCCTACGGCTACAACTGCCAGCTGATAATATATGTCTTCTATTCCTGAATATATCGATGATATTATCCTGTCATCTGTATCCGGGATAAAATGGTCGGCGGCATAGCCAAGGACAGTATAGGTACCGGCTACATCTACAATATCTCCTTTTTCAAGTATTCCCGCTCCAATAAAACCTGCTATCTGGTCTCCTATTCCCGCAAGGACCTTTATATCGTTTTTTGTACCGAATTTTTCTCTTGCTATGGTACCTACTGTCCTGTAGGGCGGGACTATCTCCGGAAGCTTTGATATATCAAGGTCCAGGTCTTTTATGATATCTTTATTCCACATTCCCTTTTTTATATCTGCTAGCCCGTTCATGGCAAGAACGCTGTAATCTATAAATGCTTCATCTCCTGAAAGTCCTACAAGCCTTCCCGCGACATAGGTGGTAAGGTTTATAAACTTCTGGCTCCTTTTATACTCCCGGGGGAAGTCATTTTTTATCCATTTTATCTTGGCAGCCATAAATGGGACTCCTCCGGATGAGCCCCTTATTCTTGACGCCATCCTCTCTTCTATAAAACCCAGATATTTATTGGCCCTGGTATCTATTGAATATGTCCAGGGCATTACCACTTCCCAGTCTCTGTCAATTGAAAGGATGCCTGCCATCTGTCCGCTGCATATGAGGCTGTCTGCTTTTCTGAGATGTGAAGGGTACCTTTTTTTAATCTCTTTAATCTCGCTTACAACTATATCAAAATAGTCTTCAGGCTTTTGATATACACCTTTATCATCACTATAAGTTCTTGCTTTTTCTTCTGAAGAATAAATGATATTCCCATCATAACTTATTAGAGCAGATTTAATCTTAGTAGTACCTAAATCAAAGCATAAAAAATTTCCCATAATTTATCTAAAAAGTAAAAAACAGATAATTAATATCCTTTTTCCCAATCAGGTTCTATATCCTGCGCAATAGTTTCCGATACATAAACATCTGCTTGTAATGTCTGTAAGATTGAAGTTGGTACCAATGGAGTAACTTCCCCATGTAAACAAAGTCTTGTTATAAATCTTTGCCATGATACCTTGGTATTATTTACAGTAAGAGAGTGTATGTCCATTCTATACTTTGCATTTATTACCTCTTTTGGACCAATAGTTGCAGCTTTTGGCGGCACCATTGCCACGTCACCACTCATTCCAAAACTTCCATGAAGAGAATTTTGGGCTATTGTAAAAGGACTTAAAGTGACTATCCTGGGTCCCATCTTTTTCCATTCTTCAAGAGAACCCTCAAATTCAGGAGCATCAGGTTCAATAAATGCAAGATGTCCTGTCCATCCTGGTCCACTGTAGCAGGCATCTGCACCCCCAAGGTCTTCAATCATCTTTCCATAATCTTTCAAATTTTTATTAGTAAAACCTATTATTTGATTTTCAGGTGGTCTCAATTCTTTATTTATATTGTAATAAAAATAATTTTTAAGTGCCCTCATAAATCCCTGAGGAAAAGTTTCTGTAGCTATATTTCCATCTTCATCTGCATATTCATCCATATTAAATGTATATAAATTTTTACAATCAACTCTAAATTTATTTATAAGATAGGCAACTTTTCTATAGCAAAATACAGGGTTAGGTAAAATTAGCACAAGCCTTCTTCCCTCATCAGATGCCTTTTTTATTCTGTAAAACATATCGGTAACCCAAATAAACTCAATCTCATCATCTCTTACAACCCTTATCTTATAATCAGGATTATTGTGCTTTGAAATATCCTCTCTTTTTATTTTCCTGACCCTTTCTATAACTTCCTTATTCCTGTAAGGTATCCATTTGGATGGACTGTAACTAAAACTTCCCATTTTTACCTCCATATTTCAATAACTTAGTTTTATATTAATCATCATCTAATGCCAATTTACCTTCAATGAAAACTTTCTTAATTTCAAAATTTTTATCAAAAACTATTAAATCTGCATCTTTACCAACTTCTATACTTCCCTTCCTATGCGAAATTCCAAGAGAGGACGCAGGATTATAACTTGCCATTTGAACTGCCTCGTTTAACGAGGCTGATGTATTTTCAAAAAAAGTCTTAACTGCCTTATTTAAAGGTATAACACTCCCAGCCAATCCACCGTCTTCAAGTCTGGCAACATCTGAATTTTTCTCTAAAATTAAATTCGTTACTCCAATTTCGTATTTTCCAGGTTCCAACCCGCTAACGCTCATTGAATCTGTAATAATTATTATATTCTCAGCTTTCTTGGTTCTGTATACTATCTCCATTATAACTGGGTTTATATGTGTTAATTCTGAAATAATTTCTAATTTTAACTCATCTCTTACTAATATATAACCTTCCAGACCTGGGTGCCTTACGCCCGGTTCAGAAAACCTCATTTCTCCCAGAGCATTAAATGCATGAGTAACATGACTTAAACCTTTATTTATTGCTAAATTCAAATCTTCCATGGAAGCATCCGAATGACCTACAGAAGATATTATTCCGTAGCTTGATAAAAGTTTTACAATTTCCAAACAGCCTTCTAATTCTGGAGCTAAAGTCATTATCTTTAGCAAACCCTCTGACCTTTTGATAATTTCTCTACATTCATTCACGTCAGGCTTTCTTAAATATTTCAGAATCTGAGCGCCTTTATACTTTTCGCTAAGATAATTTCCTTCAATATGAACTCCTAAAACTTTTGGTAATAGCAAATCTTTGCCAGACTTATTAAAATTTTTAATTGATTCAAAAGATTCGTAAATCAATTCAAGTGGTGAAGACATCAGTGTAGCTAAATACCCAGTAACTCCCTGTTTTAGCTTATATTTTGAAATTACCTCAATTTCTCCACCCAAACAATCCTCACCACCACCACCATGGGTATGTATGTCTATAAGACCTGGAGCTAAGAAATATTTTCCCTCTAAATCTAAAATTTTAAATTTTTTTACATCAGATATCAAAATGTTCTTTTTAACTATCCGTGTAATCTTTCCCTCTTTAACAATTAAATCATATCCTTCTATGGTTTTAAAAGGAGTTATTATTACTGCGTTTTTTAATATGTAATTATTTTTTATGTTATACATTTACCGCTCCAAAATATTATAGATTACTAAATTAACAAACAATAAAAAATTAAAAATAGTTTTTATTAAATATTTTTTTATATAAATTTACAAAATCTGATTTTGTCGCAACTCCTGGAATCCTATTAACAGCAAGATGTTTAATAGAATACTCACTAAGTAATTCTATATCAGGATTATTTACTACTTTTAAAGGCTTTTCCACTTTTATATCTATGATCAACTTTCTAAATTCTTCTATACATTCATGAGCTACAACACTGTTATTTTCCCTTGGGTCAAAAAAATTACTAATATTTTTAAAAATTGTAATAAATTTATCCCTGCAGACAGGTAATAAGAATTCCATCACTGCCGGAATTGCGATACCACACGCATAGCCATGAGAAATATTATAAAGTCCTCCAAGAGGTTCACCAATTGTATGAGTAGATCCACCTTTACCAATGTACATAGATATAAGTCCCAAAATACTTGCAATCGCCATTTCTGCACGTGATTCCAGATTCTTACCATTAAAGACAGCTGTTTTTAAATTATTAAAAACCATTTCAATTGATTTTATAGCAAGTGCATCAGAATAGCTGTTGGAATATGGAGAAACAAAGGCGTCAAAACTGTGAGATAATACATCCAACCCACATCCAGCAGTCACTTTTGGCGGCAATGTAGTATAAAGAACCGGGTCAACTAAAGATATAACTGGAAATAAATATTCAGAAAAAAAACCAATTTTCAACTTCCTTTTTTCATCAACAATCACTGATACCGGGGAGACTTCCGCACCAGAACCTGCTGTTGTAGGTATAGCAATAACTGGTAAAACAATATCCAAAATTGGTTTCTTCTGACCATTAACCTCCGCAATATAATCACGTATATTACCCTTATGTGTTAACGCAATACTGATACCTTTTGCTACATCTATTGGGCCTCCGCCACCTATACCTATTATGCAATTAAAACTATCTTTTTTAAATTTATTATAGGCATCAACAATCGTTGTAATTGTAGGATTAACCTCTACCCCGTCATAAATTTTATAATATATCTTTTCATCAGAAATAGAATTAAAAATTTCATTAATATATTTAAGTTTTACAATATTTTTATCTGTGCATATCAATACTTTCTTATAATTTTTATTTTTTAATATTTTTCCAATCTCGAATCGTAAATTTAATCCAAACTTTATCTTTGTTTTAATATCTATTTCAAAACTTTTATTTACTAAATCACTCATACTTAAATCCCCTGTCTATTCTGATTCAATTAAGATATCGGATAGTATTTTTTCCTGGTCTATTTCATGATAGGAATACTCATTTATTATCTTTCCATTTAAAAAAGTTAATACTCTGTCACTTATTCCAATAAGTTCAGGGATTTCTGGAGAAATAATAATTATTGCAACTCCTTCTTCGGTTAATTTTTCAATAATCTTATATATCTCCTCCTTTGCACCTACGTCAATACCCCTCGTGGGATCGTCAAGAATTAAAACTTTTGGCATTCTTGTTAAACATTTTCCTATTAAAACTTTTTGTTGATTTCCACCACTTAAATTTAAGACTTTTTGCTTTACAGAAGAAGCTTTAATACCTAAACTTTTGATAATATCTTTTGATATATTTAATTGAAATTTATTTTTTATCCACCCTAAAAAACTAATCCAGTGAAGCGACATTATTGTTAAATTTTCATCACATGGCATAAGAGATATAATTCCTTCTTTTTTCCTATCTGAAGGACTATATAATACGCCTTTTTTCATAGCATTAAGGGGAGAATTAAACCTCACCTTTTGGCCATCTAAGTAAATGTCACCTGCATCAACTTTATCTAAACCATATATTCCCCTGCACAATTCTGACCTTCCAGAACCTAAAAGACCACTTAATCCTAATACCTCTCCTTCTCTTACATTAAAACTTATATCCTTAAAAAACCCTTTTTTAGTAAGCTCTTTTACTTCTAAAACAACTCTGCCTAATTTTTGTCTTCTTTTTCTGGAAAACATTACATTTACATCTTTACCAACCATTAAATTTGCAACTTTGTGTTGATCTAAACTACTTGTCTCATTAGTTCCCACAACACTACCATCTCTGAGAACTGTAACTACATCTGATATCTCGAAAACTTCTTCAAGATGGTGTGATATATAGATAATAGTTGCACCCTTCTGAGCTAGATTTTTAATTATGTTAAAAAGAAATTTTACTTCCTTTTCTGATAATGCAGAGGTAGGTTCATCCATTATAAATAGCCATGAATCCCTGATTAATGCTTTGGCTATCTCAACAGTTTGTTGCTCGGATACAGAAAGATGGTAAATAGTTGCCTTTGTATCTACATAAAAATCCAGACTTTCTAAAATATCTCTTGATCTCTTATGCATTTCTTTTTTATTTAATTTAAAACCTCCAAAGTTAGCAAGTTCTATTCCCAAAAATATATTTTGGGCAATATTTAATTCTGGAATTAATGAAAACTCCTGGTGTATTACACTTATTCCCAAATCAGAAGCAATCCTTGGATATGTAATTTCTACAATTTCATCATTTATATAAATTTCTCCATTATCCTTAATGTAAACTCCACTAATAATTTTAACTAAAGTACTCTTACCTGCCCCGTTTTCACCAACCAACGCATGAATTTCTCCACTTTTAAATTCCAGGCTAACATTATTAAGAGCCTTAACCCCGGGAAAAGATTTGCTTATATTTACAACTTTTAACTTTTTCCCTTCTTTAAGAATTTCTTTCTTGATAACAGACTTATTTTTAATATCATAGTTAATATTTTGAATCATAAAAACCTCTTTACATCCAATTAGTTATTCCTGCATTCTTTTAAGTCTTCCATAAATAAAAACTGCCCCAATCATTATTGCACCTTTCGCAACATACTGATAAAAAGGAGATATTGGTAGTAAACCCAAGATATTTAAAATAATTGCAAGTACTATTACCCCTATAAGTGATTCCATAAGATCACCTTCTCCACCAGCAATGCTTATTCCACCAAGAACCACAGCAACTATAGTCTCAAATTCTACTCCCAGTCCTGCCCATGGCTGAGCGGAAGATAATCTTCCCACTACAAAAATAGAACATAAACCTGCCATCATTCCTGATAATATATATGTGTAAAGTATTATTAACTTAGTCTTAATCCCCGCAACAATAGCTGCATTTTCGTTACCACCAATTGCATAAATACTTCTCCCTAAAATTGAATGACGTAAAACATAATGAAATATGATATAAAGAACGACTATTAATATTAAAATAACAGGAATACCAAATATAGAGCCCTGGCCCAGATAATTAAAAGTTTTATTAACTACAGAAATAGTTCGTCCACCAGTTATTGTTAAGGTTGCCCCCCTCACTATTGCCAGGAAAGCAAGAGTTACCATAAATGCATTTATTTTTAAATAGCCAATCATAATTCCATTAAGTATTCCAATAAATCCGCCAGCAGCAAGACAGCCAATCATACCAATCAAAGGATTACCGGTAAATTGGTAAACTAAAAATCCTATAACACCCGCAAATGCAATATTTGAACCTATAGACAAATCCAATCCACCAGAAATCAAAGTAAAAGTCATAGGAATAGCCATAATTGCCAAAACAGAAGCATGAACTAATAGATTACGAATATTACCTATACTTAAAAAAAAGGGGCTCATAAAGGAAGATGCAGTTATCAATATTACACTAATTAATGTCAATGCCAATAACTTTAAATTACTTTTTATCTTTAATTTTAATGTTTCCATTAATTACTTCCCATCATACAATTCATCATAGATAATCTCCTCTTGGCAAGGTTAAAACCTTGCCAAGAGGGTAGTAAATTACTCAGCAGGTGGTTCCCAGTTAAGAAACTCTGAATCAGCGTTTGCTACAATTTCTAATGCTACTTCTGGAGTAATCCATTCAACATCCTGGTCAAATCCTTTTTCAACAATGTAATCCCATGTATCCTGATTCATAACAGGTAGATAACCAAACCATAGGACATCCGGTAGTTTTTCACCACGAGCTAATCTTATTGCAAGCATAATGTTAAAAGCACCTATCCTTGTTGCACCAGATAATAGGTCAATAGTTACCCCATTTTCGTTGTTATTCTGAATCATTTCAACTGCTTTCACATCTCCATTCTGGCTAAAAAGTGGGAACTCATTAATCCTGTCTGCGTTTTTAATAGCTTCAATTGCCGAGTACATATCTGGATCTGTCGTAAATATCACAGCGCTTATCTCATCATAGGCTGTTAACCATCCCTCCATGATTCTTTGTGAAAGAGCAGGGTCCATCTTCGCAGGTTGTTCATCCAGCAAAACTATATTTTCATACTGAGCAACTCCCTCTTCTACTCCTTCAAGATACTGGTCAAGAATCCAGTTGCCTGGAATCCCAGATGAATATAAAATATTCCCTTCATAGTCTAAGTATGCTGCCACCATATCTACAAGCATTTTAAAAGCAGCTTTAGCCGGGAAAGGAGTAGAAACATTACCAGGAGTTTCTACAAGATTAGCTGCAGTAATAGTTGGAATTCCTGCACTATAAGCTTTTTCTATGGCCGGAATTACAGCAACAGGGTCTAAAGGATCAATAAAGATTACATCAACATCCTGTTCAATAAAAGTTTCAATTAATGCTATCTGTTTCTCAAGATTTCCCTCAGAGCTTTTCCATATAACCTCTGCGTTCATAGCACCTGCCATCTGATCACCACCTTTCATAACGTCTACAAAGAATGGATTAGTGACATCAACCATTGCTGCTCCAATTACTACTTTTTCTTCAACAACTGGTTCTTCCGCTTCTTCTTCAGCAGGTGCAGCTTCTTCCTCTGTTACCTTTTCAGCAGGTGCAGCTTCTTCTCCCTTACACTTACAACCTGCAAGTGAAAAAACTGCTATCATAGATATACTCAGTAACACTACTACTAGCCATAATAATGACTTTTTCATTTTTACACTCTCCTTCTAAAAATTTATTTTACATTAAAAATTTGATATCTCTATAAAACCACCTCCTTTTAACACATCTATCTCATTTTTACACTCTCCTTCTAAAAATTTATTTTACATTAAAAATTTGATATCTCTATAAAACCACCTCCTTTTAACACATCTATCTATGATATTTATAATTAACTTAAAAAAACTCTTTGCCTAAAATCATTTTTCATTTATTTCCTCATACTAACTGATCTTTCAAAAATCAGAGCAAATGCTATAAGTAAGCCTCTGTATAAATCCTGAGCTTCTGATGGAACTTTAAGGAAAACTAGAGCATTTGTTATAATTCCAATAAAAATTACACCTAAAAATACTCCCACTACATTTCCCTTTCCTCCCGTAACACTAGTACCACCTATTACTGCTGCAGAAAAACCATCCAAAAGCATAGGAAAACCACTCATAGCCGGTGATATTAAAGCCATTCTACTTACCAGTACAATTCCACTCATACACATTAAAAATGCAGCTATGATATAAGAAAAAAATTTAATTAATGGTATGTTAATACCTGCAATTTTTGCATTATTTTCACCCCCTCCAATTGCACGTGAATATATGCCATATTTTGTATGTTCTAAAATAAAATAACCTAAAATGTAAAAAATCATAAGAAAAATAAATGCAAATGGTATCTTTCCAACTGTACCCCTACTTATATGCTTCAATACCGGACTATCTACATATAGTATTCTTCCACCTAATATCAACTGTATCACTCCCTGAAGTATCACCATCATCGCTAATGTTGCTATTACTGGAGAGAAATTAAGCTTTGTAATTAATAATCCATCAGTAGCTCCTATAACAAGACCAGAAAAAATACAAACTATAATTGATAAAAATATATTACCTGTTAAGTAAAAAACTATTCCCATTATTGCTCCAGTAATTGTTGCTCCCACACCAAGTGAAAGGTCTAGTCCGCCACCAATTAAAATAAACATTGCACCCAATGCAATAAAACCAATAGGAACAATCTGTCTGGAAAGGTTTAAAATATTTCCAACTGATATAATTCTGGGATTTAAAATACCAAAAATACCTATAATTATAATTACTAAAAATCCGATTCCATAATTTTCTATTAGCCTGCGAAATCTAATATAATTCTTGTTATTTCCCGCTATGACATCTTTTGATATATTCAAAATTTAATCTCCAAACTTCCATCTAATTCCAGAGTTAAGATCATTATATTTAAAAATCTATCTTAGTAGATAGCAACTTTTGTATCAATATCAAACAAGTGAGTTTTATTAACATCAAATTGTAAATTTAGGCTCTCTCCCCTCTTGGGACTAATGTCCTTTTCACTGACTAAACTTATTCTGTTCTTCCCATTTTTTAAGTGAATA
>Ga0307379_10008827_pt1 | contig 13540 bp, 16 predicted proteins | sample UN2MG_FD_202237 | JGI IMG/M metagenome (GOLD analysis project Ga0307379, IMG submission 202237) | Soil microbial communities from Risofladan, Vaasa, Finland - UN-2 | ecosystem: Environmental > Terrestrial > Soil > Coastal area > Acid sulfate soil | place: Finland: Risofladan, Vaasa | collected...
ACAGGTGCATGGTGTCGAGATTAGGAGAGAGCTTGATCGTGGAGCCGATCTCGATGTGTTGATGCGGGTCGAGGTTCGCCACCACTTGCTCACCACCACAGTCGGCATAGACGATTAGCTCATTACCCAACGGCTCGGTTACCTTCACCGTCATCTGGATGAGGCTCTCCCCCTCCGTGAGCGGACCAGCAAGATCCTCGGGACGGATGCCAACGACCACTCGCTCGGGAACAGTGTCCATCCTCCCATCTAGCGGAAGCTTGATGGTGAACCCGTTTCCCGTAAGTGTTGCCACTCCTCCCTCGACAGTCGCTTGCGCAGAGAGGAAGTTCATCGCCGGACTGCCGATGAACCCAGCAACAAACTGGTTTGCGGGATGATCATACGTCTCTTGCGGCGAGTCATACTGGTGGATCACTCCATCACGCATCACGGCGATCTTGCTTCCTAGCGTCATCGCCTCTACCTGGTCGTGCGTCACGTAGACCGTCGTCGTCTGCAACTTGTGGTGTAGCTGCTCAAGCTCAATACGCATCTGTACCCGTAGCTTGGCATCCAGGTTCGATAGCGGCTCGTCAAACAAGAAGACCTTGGGGTTACGTACGATCGCTCTTCCGACCGCCACTCTCTGCCGCTGACCACCGGATAGCTCACGTGGCTTGCTCTTCAGCTTCCCCTCAATACCAAGAAGCGCTGCCGCTGCCTGCACCCGCTGCTCAATCTCCTTCTTCGGGATCTTGCGCAGCTTCAGGCCAAATGCCATGTTGTTGTACACATCCATGTGCGGATACAACGCGTAGTTCTGAAAGACCATCGCAATGTCACGGTCCTTCGGCGGAACATGGTTCACTACGCGGTCGCCAATGCTTACTTCACCCGATGTCACTTCTTCCAGCCCGGCGATCATCCGCAGCGTCGTCGTCTTTCCACACCCAGATGGACCAACAAGTACCGTGAACGCTCCATCCTCCACCTGTAGGTCAATCTCCTTCACCGCAACAAAGTCCCCAAACTTCTTCATTACCTTGCTCAGCACTACTTCTGCCATCGATCCTCCTCCAGTACCTGTTCTCTCACGGGGTACATCCCGCGGGATTCAATCTCCGCCAAATACTACCACAAATTGCCACCCAGAGAAAAACGCCATGCATTATCTGCGATCGATCTGCATCCCACGCTTGCTCTGAGAAATGCAGATCAGGCTTTGCTTTCCCTTTCCATCTACGTAGACATCCAAACCTTTCTGAAAGTGAACGTGTTTGACGAAAGGATCAGCCGATACTACACCCTGCCGATCGAGCAACTCCCGATTGAAGTAGTCGCCTTGACTTGCGTTAAACGGGAGATAGAGCACGCGGCTGGCCACCATGTCGGCGTAGAAGTGCGTTCCGTAGGAAAGCTCGGGGGAGAAAGATTCCGTTGCCATCTCCACGATCACGGACGCTCCGGCAATCTCTCCGTACTGAACGGGCACACCGAGCTGCGGGTTCGATGTCCCCCATCGGCCAGGTCCGATCAGGATGTACTCTTTCCCACTCAGCTCCTCGTCGATCTGTCCTACCCGGCGCGCGATCCCGTGCGCCTTCTCCCAGCGGTATGTGGATGGATCGACAAAGATCAGGTCGTAAATCCTCCTTCGCACCCCGTTTCCTAACACACGCTGGCTACTTAGGAGTGTCTCCTGTGGGGGTGCGCTGGGGAGGCGGATCAAACGATGCTGTGACCTCCCTCCAAGTGGACGGGCTTGCAGAAGGTAGAAGAGTGGCGGGCCACCCTCTTCCGGTGTGGGGAAATTGGCCGCGAACTCGATATCAATCGATCGCTCGAACAATCCTTGTAGCCCAGTGAGCAGCTCGCGTAACAGGGGGGTGAACGGCATGATATTGTTCTTGCCGATAAATCGCTCAAAGGACGCGATGTACCTCCCAACGGGAGGAAGGGCGGAAACAGGCTCACTCAATACACCGTCTGCATCGACGACGGAACAGACCTCGCGCAGCAGGGGATTGTGCAACAAGGGAAGACGTGTCTGGCTGAGGCGCTTCTTCTTCATATCGAGGACATCAATCGTCTCCTGTGAGTACTGGATGATCGCCTGCTCGTCCGATCCCTCCGGCCGTAAGCCAGGAAGCTTGGGAGAGAAGACACGGGCGTACTCGCGTCCCACCGCGCGTGTCCCCACGCCGACAACGAGGCGAGCAACGCCGTCCTCCGAGCGCAGACGGTCACTCCAGGGATAGAAATTAAGGGAGAAGCCGACTCCCCCGATCAGTGGGTAAAACAGGTCCTGCGGATAGTGCTGCCCGATCATGTTCTGAATCAGGATCGCCATCTTCTCTTCTTGCCAGGGAAGCTCGTGCCGCTTGCGGTACGCACGCGCATTCTGCCCAAACGTCGACACATACACGCGCTTGATCGAGAAAATTAGCTCTTCCAAGCGTTCTTCATCGCTACCCGTGTTTGTGAGAAACTCCGATAGGTAGATTCCGGCGAAGGAATGCTCCGGATTATCCTCCATCAGAGAGGAGGAGCGAACAACAAGCGGGCGATGCTCATCGGCCAGGAATCGCTCCAGTTCGTCACGAGCTGTCAAAGGAAACGGGGAGGATACGATGCGCTCTTGCAGCTCATCGGAAGCCAGTTGTTGATTGCATCTGGCGAGAACAGCCTCATTCAGGTTGTTTTCGTCCATAAATTCATCAAATACGTCCGTCCTTACGATCAGCGAGTCCGGAAAACGAAGAAGGGCATCATGAGACGTGAGGCTGCCGCCCTTGGCCAGATGATCGATGACGAACAGCAACCCACGGGCTTTACCACCTATTTCTCCGTCCCCAAGCAGGCGAACGTTCTTTGGCATCGAGTCAGGGCTGAAGTGATACTCGCCATTTTCATCCCGTCCAAAGTGGAAAAAGCGTGACCGCCTCCATGGCGTGGCTGTTTGCTTGCTTAAAGGATGCTCTCTCATACTGCTCAGCATAGCGCGTCTTGTCGTGTTCTACCAGTCGCGTAGGCAAACTCACGCAGCACTGGCGATGGAACTCGTTGTAGCCTGCCAGGCGAGAATTGCGAGGATCGTCTTTGCGTCGAGGATCGTCGCATCTTCGATGAGGAGAGTCAAATCGGACGAGGCAAAGGCACGGCAGGTATCGATCTCGTTCGGGTCGTGAGCACTCACTTTGACGAGGCCCCACGCCTCGTAGAGGGTGATCTTCTCATCGGTGAACCCAGGTGAAGTGAAGAAAGAAACGCCCTCCACCCACTCCTCCGCTTCATACCCCGTCTCCTCGCGCAGTTCCCTCTTTGCGGCCACGAGGGGCGACTCACCGGGATCAATCAAGCCCGCTGGGATCTCCCACAGAAGATCGCCTACTGGGTGGCGATACTGCTTGACCAGGAGAACGCGGTCACCTGAGAGAATTGGGAGGATCGCCACGGCAGCCGGGTGAAGAACGACCTCCCGCGTTATCTCGACGCCGGTTGAGAGACGCAGCCGATCGACGACGAGACGGACCAGTCTCCCCGCGAACACCTGTTGTCGCTCGATGAGTTGATCGTCAGTCTGCGGCGTTGTACCCAAGATCGAGCGCCTCTGCGTTCAGTGGGATGAACTTTCCCTTTCCTCCATCTTCCAGCATCTGCGCCATCGTTTCTTTCACTACGTCGAGTGGTACGACGCCTGTCGCCTTGAGGTACCCACCCAACGCGACCATGTTGATCGCACGTATGCTGCCCGCCTTTGCTCCCAGGTCGTTCAGTGGTAGTCTGGTTACGCGTACATCGGCACGGTCGACGTCGCGATCGATCAGTGAGGAGTTGACGATGATCGTGCCTCCCTTAGCCACCATGCGCTCAAACTTATCTAGCGAAGGGAGGTTCATCGCGATGAGGGAGGTCGGCTCATCGACGATCGGCGAGCCGACCTCCGCGTCCGCCAGGACAACGGTACAGTTGGCTGTCCCTCCGCGCATCTCCGGCCCGTACGATGGGAGCCACGTCACCTCGAGCCCATGATTCATCGCTGCCTGAGCGAGGATCTTCCCCGCCAGGATCACTCCCTGCCCACCAAATCCTGAAATAACCACTGACTGTTCCATTTCTACCCCCTATCCACCAGATCGCCAAGGGGATAAACCTTGGTTACCACATTGGCGACATGCCTGCTCGCATCGACGGGCTTCATGTGCCAGTTCGTCGGGCATGTGGAAAGGACCTCGACGAGCGAGTATCCCTTCTCTTCCACCTGGTTAGTGAATGCCTTCTTGATCGCTTTGGTGGCGCTCACGATCCGCTTCGTGTCGTACAAGGCCTGTCTGGTCACATACACTGGCGCGTCAAGCTGCGCGATCATCTCGGAAAACCGTATCGGATAACCGAACGTCGCCGCATCACGGCCATTCGGCGTGGTCGTCGTCTTCTGTCCAATGAGGGAAGTCGGAGCCATCTCGCCGCCGGTCATTCCGTATACCTGATTGTTGACGAAGATGACGGTGATATTCTCTCCACGGTTCGCGGCGTGAATCGATTCTGCCGTCCCGATGCTCGCAAAGTCTCCATCCCCCTGATAGGAGAGAACGACGAGGTTTGGGTCGGCACGCTTGATTCCCGTGGCAACCGCGCTGGCGCGACCGTGTGCCACTTGAACGGCATCACAGCGATACCACAGATAGGCAAAGACGGAACATCCAACCGGAGCGATGATCACGGTCCGTTCTGCAATCTTCAGTTCATCAATCGTCTGGCCAATGATGCGCGTCAAGATCCCGTGTTGGCAGCCGGGGCAATAGGTCGAGCGAACATCGGTAAGGCTCTTGGGCCGGGAGAATACCTTAACCATGTTATCCAAATCAGTGAGCATACTTCTTCACCTCGCTTAGGATTCCACGCGGTGTGGGAACGACACCGCCCATCTCCCCGTAGAACGGGGTATCGGCGCGCTCGGCCACGGCCAGGCGCACATCCTCCCACATCTGGCCGGCGCTCATCTCCACTGTGAGGACGGTTTGCACGCGCGCGGAGAGCTTCTTCAGCGGCTCGTAGGGGAATGGCCACAAGGTGATCGGACGGAACAGGCCGAGCTTGATCCCCTCCGCTCTCGCCATGCGGATGACCGTCTTGACGATGCGCGCCGTCGTCCCATAGGCGGCGATAACGATGTCAGCATCCTCGGTCTGCAGCTCTTCGTAGCGCACCTCGTTCTTCTCAATCTCGCGGTAGCGGCGCTGCAATTCGAGGTTCATCTGCTTGAGTACCTCGGGATCGAGATCGAAGCTGAGGATGATGTTCGGATCGCGCCCCTTCGCTCCGGTCGTTGCCCATTCTTTCTTCGGCAAGGATGCGATGTCGATTGGCTCGGGAAGCTGCACCGGCTCCATCATCTGCCCCAGCATCCCATCGGCGAGGATCATCACCGGCGTGCGGTACTTGTCGGCAAGGTCGAAGGCGAGCATCGTCAACGTCCCCGCCTCGGGAACAGTTGATGGGCCGAGGACGATCATGTGATAATCACCGTGTCCGCCCCCCTTCGTCGCCTGGAAGTAGTCAGCCTGCGATGGAGCGATGTCACCCAGCCCTGGGCCACCACGCATGACATTGACGATCACCGAGGGGAGGCTCGATCCAGCGAGATAAGAGATCCCTTCTTGCTTCAGGCTGATTCCTGGCGAGGAGGAAGAAGTCATCGTTCGCACTCCGACCGAAGCTGCGCCGTAGACCATACTAATCGCCGCCAACTCGCTCTCCGCCTGGACGAACGTGCGCCCCAGCCGTGGCATGTGCTCGGCCATGTGCTCCAGAAGTTCGGCTTGCGGAGTGATCGGGTAGGCGAAATAGCACTGGCAACCGGCGCGTATCGCCGCCTCGGCGATCACCTCGTTCCCTCTCATCAATACCTTGTCTCCCATCATTTCCTCCTAACACAGCTTGAGGCGGCGACCTTCTCTTTGTAGACCTCAATCGCGACATCGGGACACGTCATAGCGCAGAACGCGCAGCCGACGCAGGCCTCTGGGTTTTGCATGTGGACAACGTTATACCCACTGTGATTAAGCTGCCCTGAATAGGCGAGCACCTGTTGTGGACACGCGGCAATGCACAACCCGCATCCCTTACAGCGCTCCTTGTCGATCGTGACCATCCCTCTTGGCACGGTGACCTCCGTTTTGTTCTTTGTTATTGTAGAACTCCTCGCTAAGCCGCTTGCCTCGATTCTTGCGCAAGCGTGTAAGGCCGTGTTCAGCCTTGGCGATCCATGCCTGCATCCTCTCTTCGATCGATGGACCTTCCGGTGAGGAACCTGTCGCTCTTACATGGGGTGAGTAATTGGTCAACACGTGATTCATCTGCGCAAACTCCTGATCGAATTCGGCCACGTCAGCATCTGGCGGCTTCTGTTCCATGGATAGGGCGTAACTGCCATTCTCGTCCTGTACACCGATTGAGACACTCACCTGCGCGCCAGAAGAAAACCGCTCCATCATCGTTTCAATCGACAATGAAGCGGAAGCATGTACAATGCCGCTATTTTCATCGGACAGGGACACGACAAGTCCTCTCTCTGTCACCTCGGCAATCGTTCCGATGACCGTCTCTCCAGTTTCTAATGGCATCGAATCACCCAGTTTTTGGGAACCATCATTACCCCTCATCCTGGTCGAGGAGGGAGCCTTTCAGCACAGTATCAGACGACCTTACTAACGTTACCCGACTTGATGCAGCGGGTGCATGCATTGATCCACACCTTCTTTCCATCAACATAGGCGTGCACGCGTTGGATGTTTGGCATCCGCACATGCCGCGTGTGGCGCATGGAGTGGCTTACCAGGTTTCCAGCCGACGGACGCTTTCCACAAACATCGCAGACTTGAGACATTGAACTCACCTCTTCTAAGTTTACTTACTTATCCTCGCCAACACAGGCTCAACATACACCGGCTCAAGATCATAGAGCTGATCCTGCGAGAAGCTCCGAGCACCGAGCCGAGCGATCGTTGCCGGAGACTGCTGGTTCAGCTCATCTGAAGCACACTCCGCAAGGCAGTGCTCTGCCAGACGCCCACGCAGACCGGCGACACCGCTTCCGATAACGCTCAACGGCCTCTTCTCCGCACGGATCTTCTCCACCACTTGGTCTCCGAGGAAGACGCCTGCCTCATGCAGGCGAGTTCCACCGATAAACCACTGTACGTAGTACAGGTCGCGTCGGTTCTCGATCACGACGCACACGCGCGCATTTGCGTCGGATGCGGCCCGCTCGCGAAACATCCGCCAGCCATCAATCCCCACAATAGGGATCTTCGCCGCTTGGCATATGCCCTTTGCCGTCGCCAGTCCAATCCGCAGGCCAGTAAATGATCCAGGCCCGCTGTTCACGCTCACGAGGTCGACGTCAGAGATCTCCATCTCACAACGGCTGAGAGCCTCGTCAATCAGCGGTAGAAGCTCCTCCGCATGTTGCAGGGGAGACTCCATCATCAGTTCTGTCAGCGTTTCGTCGTCTCTGCACAACGCTACTCCGCCTTCAGCCGCAGATGTGTCTATGCCTAAGGTTATCATTCCAGGACAATGGTAATTCCGCACCTGTCTGTTTTCAAGTAACGATCGGCTCTTCCGGCCAATCGGATGCGGCGAACAACACGCGGGCACGCTCAACATCGCGCTCCATTTGGCTCTTGAGTTCAACGAGTGACGGGAAAGAGCGATCATCGCGCACCCTCCGCAAGAGGTGTGCTTCCAGGATCTTGCCGTACAGATTCTCGGACCTAACCGGGCTGTCCGGACTCGCGATACTTCTTTCCGCGAAGAGGTGCACCTCGCACCGGCGGTCGGTTCCGTTCACCGTCGGGCGCGTGCCAATGTAGAGGAGGCCAGGTGATTGACCGCCGTTCCAGAAGGCACGCACAAGATAGATCCCATCTCTTGGAAGGAGGATCCGCGCGTCGATGGATAGGTTCGCCGTTGGGTAACCGAGCTCTCTTCCCAGACGGTCGCCGTGAACAATCTGTCCCACAAGGAGGGGTGGACGGCCGAGGAAAACGGCCGCGTCTTCGACCCTTCCCTGGGAAATGAGCTGCCGGATGCGCGTGCTGCTCACCGCAGATCCATCGACAACAAGGGGCGGAACAGCGACGAGCGCCACTGATTCCTTCTCGCAAATCGCTCGCAGCAAGGAGAGATCACCCGCTCGATCACGCCCAAAGCGAAAGCCCTGTCCGACCACGATTGCCCATGCCCCAAGCCTTTTAAGAAGCACCTCCCGCACAAACACATCGGGGGCGATCCCGGAGACATCCGCAAACCTCACCCTCTCCACACGATCGACGTATCGCTCCAGCAGCCGTATCTTGGCCTCCTCGGGCAGGAGGAGGCCTCGCGCTTTTCCCCGCAGGGTCAAGCTCGGGGGCAAGACAAACGCGTATGCGACGCTCTCAAGATTATCTCTGCGGGCAACCTCCCTTAGGGAGGCGAGGATGCGCTGGTGTCCTCGATGGACTCCATCGAAGGTTCCGATGGCAACGGCGCTCTTTCCCTCGCTGATTCTAGACATGATAGGCAGATGGTAACAGAATAGGCGTCAGTGATCAGCTTTCAGCCGACAGTCGCTCACAGTTGACCGGCGGGATCGCCCTCCTGTAAGATCTAGTCATAATGCCGACCGAGCGAATCATAGGACTCCAAGCCTCAGATGAATCCTCCCTTGTAAACCTCCGTCCCGGACGACTCGACGATTTTATCGGCCAGGAGGAGATCAAGGAGAAGCTACACATCTACATCACTGCCGCACAGGGGCGCGAAGAGCCCCTCGACCATGTCCTGCTGCACGGCCCGCCGGGGCTGGGAAAGACCACGCTCGCGCAGATAATCGCCGCCGAGATGGGGGTAAGCATCCGCACGAGCTCCGGGCCGGCGATTGAGAAGGCGGGTGACCTCGCCTCGATTTTGACTAACCTCAAGCCGCATGATGTGTTCTTCATCGATGAGATTCACCGCCTGCGCAGGAATGTAGAGGAGATCCTCTACCCGGCAATGGAGGATTACAAGATCGACATCATCCTCGGCGAGGGGCCAAACGCTCAATCGCTGCGCATCGACCTGCCCCCGTTCACGCTTATCGGGGCCACCACCCGTGCTGGCCTGATATCGGCGCCGATGCGCGATCGGTTCGAAGTGGCGTTTCGCCTGGCATTCTACCGGGTAGAGGAGCTCCAAGAGATCATCGTTCGCGCGGGGAAGCTCCTTGGAATCGAGGTCACGGAGGATGGTGCGCGCGAGCTGGCCAGCCGTTCACGGGGGACACCGCGCATTGCCGTTCGCCTCCTCCGCCGTACCCGCGACGTGGCACAAGTAAGAGGAGAAGGACGGATCGACGAGGAGGAGGCGAAGCGATCCCTTGCCCTGCTGCGGATCGACGAGGTCGGATTGGATACGCTTGATCGCGCCTTGTTGGAGGCGGTCGTCTTCAAGTTCGGCGGTGGGCCGGTCGGTTTGGACACACTGGCTGCTTCCCTCTCGGAGGAGAAGGACACGATCACCGATATGGTCGAGCCCTATCTGCTGCAGGAGGGGTTCATCCAACGCACTCCCCAAGGGCGCATCGCCACCGAGCGTGCCTACAAACACCTGGGGAAGGAAAGTGCCGATCGGCTCTTCTAGTCATCGCTAAGGCGCTCGTACAGCTCCCTAATATTCACGAGGAATTCCCGCACTACACCGAAGAATCGCCGCCAGTCGTAGAGAAGCGCAAGTCCGATCCACGCAACATAGATGTAGGCGGCGCTCGGAGAGCGGAAGTAGGCAACGATAAGCGGAAGGGCGACCAAGGGAAAGGCAAATGACATCGTAACCGACTTCGACTGGAAGATGATGATGAATAGGAGAGCGACGGTCACGTAGATCGCCGCTGGCAGAACGGGGACAAAGCCGGCCATCACAAGGTAGCACAGGGCAGCGAAGACCATCATCATGTCGAAGGCAAACTCGTGCTCTCCGATCCATGTTGGCCCCTTGTGTTGATAGCGAGCAAGGTGGCCATCGAGGATATCCGTGGTCCATCCGATCATCGTGAGGAAGATAACCCAGCCTAGCGCTCGCGGACCAACAAAACCGAGCGCGATTATCAGTGCAGCGATCACACCCCGCGACGCCGTGAGAATGTCAGGAGCCCTAGTCATCTCTGTTCACCATGGAGACATTATAGTGCGTCTGTCACCACAGAGGCAAACAGTCCTCATGCAGACTGCTTCCAGATCGATGGAATCGCCATTCCCATGAGAATCATCGCACTTCCCACCCACTGCCAGGCACCCAGTGTTTCCCCCAACAGGAGAAAGCCGAACAACCCGGCAAAGACGGATTCCATGGTGAGGATGATCGCCGTGTATGAGGCGCTGGAAAACGACTGAAACCGGTTCAGCACGTAGAGCGCAACGGCCGTAGCCAGGACGCCCGTCACCAGTAGCCCCTCGATAAGAGAACTTGAGAGAACGGGAATGCTTCGCTCCACGGTCACCGCTCCGATTAGGCTCAACAGGCTAGCGACGCCCACCTGCACGAGGAGAAGCTGACGATAGTCGCTGTGTCGGACGAACCGATCGACGAGAATGATATGCAATGCGAAGCTGACAGCACAGGCCAGAGTTAGCGCGTCACCCCTGTTCATCGCACCAAGCTGGCCCTTGCCCGCAACAAGGAGAAACAGCCCTACAGCGGCGAACAGAGCACCCAGCCAGACTGTCGGATGCAGACGCTTACGCAACAGCAGTGATGCTACAATTGGTACGATTACTACCGACAGACCGGTGAGTAGGCCGCTCTTTGTCGCCGTTGTGTACACGAGGCCCCATGTTTGAAACAGATACCCAAGGAATAGTGCTATCCCTACCGCTGACCCGCGAATGAGAGAGAGGTGGTCGATGCGTCGCAGCGACTTATGAAGCGGGATGGCGAGGACGAGAAACGCAACGCCAAAACGAGCGGCGAGGAAAAAAAGCGGGCCAGCCTCCGTCATTCCCTGCTTGACGAGAACGAACGTCCAGCCCCAGATTACGGTGATCAATAGGAGAGCAAGCGCGGACAAGCGGTTCACCACAGATCTTCCGGAAGCTCTCCGCGCAGTGCGTGCGGAGGATCGGTTGTGAGATCGATGATCGCTGATGGGACACCCGTCCCTGACGGGACACCCGTCCCTGCATTCCCCTCAATGAGGAGATCAACCCCGGAGAACTGCTCGATCATCATATCGATGCTCGATAGCGGTTCCTCCCCCGCGCGGTTGACGCTCGTTCCAAAGAGCGGCCGATCGAGCTTACGCATGATGGAACCGAAGAATGGGTGCGCGGGGACACGTATTCCTACCTTTCCTTTTGACACGGCCGATGGTGGTGCGCCATCGCTCGCTGAGAGGATGAATGTTATCGGCCCGGGGAGGAAGCGAGTCAGCACCCGTCGTACCCGCTCGTCTACGCGTGCGAAGCGCTCGATCGCCTCGATCGAAGGCAGGTGAAGGGTGAACGGTTGTGAGTCCGCGCGGCCCTTCATCCTTCGTACCTGCGCCAGCGCACGCTCGTCCCACGGCGATCCGCCAATCCCGTAAACCGTGTCCGTGGGAAAGATGAGCGTCCCTCCTGTCTCAAGCAGCGTCGCTATCATGCCCTGCAAGCGCTCGTCCGTTTCCCTGACTACCAGCATCTCACACCCTCGCTTCGTCTCTCATCATGTTTGGTACTCGCGCGATGATCGAAACTGGATCACTATACGCTCTGATCGATGACTTAAGCAAGATGAAAGACAGGGCACAATCGGCTAGTATCCTCATCGGAAACATGGTGGAGCACTTGTTGACCACGAGGAGGAAATCCATGGAAGAAAGAGAGGACAACTACTTACACTTGCCCGATCTGGGAGAGGTGGACGAGGTAACAATTGTGGAGTGGCTGAAGGGCGAGGGAGAGAGCTTCTCTCTCGGAGATGACCTGGTAGAGGTGGAGACGGAGAAGACCACATTCATCGTCGATGCGCCTGCCGCGGGGCGGATTGAGCGCATCCTGCGTAACGCGGGCGAGAAGGCACGCCTCGGTGACAGACTGGCGGAGCTTGCCTCCTAACGATGAGACGCGTTATTCACCTCGCGCTTGGGCGGACGGAATACGCCCGCGCTTACGCTCTGCAACACGAACTGCACCGTATGCGCTGCCAAGGCATGATCGGTGATGTGCTGATTACGGTGGAACACGATCCCGTGTTCACCATCGGGCGGAGCGGCTCACGCACCAATATCCGTGTGTCAGAGCAGGAGAGGAAACGGGTAGGAATCCCGGTGTACGAGATCGAGCGTGGTGGGGACATCACCTACCACGGCCCTGGCCAGCTCGTCTGTTATCCGATCATCGATCTGCGCGATTATGGGCGTGATATCAAGCGCTACATCACCTCCCTTGAACAGGCGATGATCGACCTATGCGCAGATTGGAACGTATCTGCCGACCGTCGCACAGGCTATCCCGGTGTCTGGGTGGGAGAGCGCAAGATCGCCTCAATCGGAGTCTCCGTCCGCCACTGGGTGACGCAACACGGATTGGCATTCAACGTCGATGTGAACAAGAAGCACTTCGCGATGATCAACCCGTGTGGCCTTCCGATCGAGACGGTCTCCCTCGTTGACCTTCCATCGGACGATGTCGCCTTGGAAGAGGTCACAATGCAGTATGTCACAGAGAGGTTGCTCGAACACATGGAGTCGATCTTCGGTTGGAGCATTACGGCGCAGGATCCAAATGAGTACTGGAGGAAGCTAGATGGCTGATCGCCCAGTATGGTTGAAGGTTAAGGCGCACACAGCAAGCGAGGCCGAAGGGATGCACGCAGTGCGCGACGTCCTTGCTAGGCACAACTTAACTACCGTTTGTCAGGGTGCGCGCTGTCCGAACGCGGCTGAATGCTGGGGGGCGAAAACGGCGACGTTCATGCTCCTCGGGAGTGTCTGTACGCGAGCGTGCCTTTTCTGCGCGGTTCCCACCGGGAACCCGCACGGCGTGATCGATGAAGAGGAAGTATCACGGTTGGCCGATGCAATCGCCGATCTTAATCTCGCTTACGTCGTCCTGACATCCGTCGATCGCGATGACCTCGTGGATGGAGGAGCATCCCTGTTTGCGGCGGCGATCGCGGAGATTAAGCGGCGTTCACCGCAGGTTAAGATCGAGGCGCTCATTCCCGACTTCTCCGGGAGTGCTGCGGCCTTGCGAACGCTCATCGAGAGTGCTCCCGACGTCATCGGCCACAACATCGAGACCGTGCGCCGGCTCTCACCCGGACTTCGCGATCCGCGAGCCAGCTACGACTTGTCACTTCGCGTCCTTTCGCGCATAGGAGAGATCTCCCCGCGCACGATAACCAAGAGCTCGCTCATGCTTGGCCTGGGCGAGGAACGAAACGAGGTGACAGAGACCCTTCGCGACCTGCGCGCGGCGGGCGTGAGCGCGCTGACGCTCGGTCAGTACCTCCCACCATCCCGCGATGCGGCGCCGCTTGTGAGCTACGTCCA
>Ga0307379_10008828_pt1 | contig 13539 bp, 8 predicted proteins | sample UN2MG_FD_202237 | JGI IMG/M metagenome (GOLD analysis project Ga0307379, IMG submission 202237) | Soil microbial communities from Risofladan, Vaasa, Finland - UN-2 | ecosystem: Environmental > Terrestrial > Soil > Coastal area > Acid sulfate soil | place: Finland: Risofladan, Vaasa | collected...
GGTCTGGCGACACCGGTGGGTGTACTGCAAACGACTGCGATTCGTCGGGAGGTTTCGCGATTTCAGCCAGCGACGGGCTTGGGTTTATGCAACGTGGGGGTTAAACAACGACTCTAGCACATCGATCCAAGGATCGTATTCACTATGATGGAAAGTGAACGTCAGCACTCCGCCGTCACGCAGGTGCCGGCTAGACTCTGCCCAACACGCCGTCAAGGTATCGGAATAAAACTGAGCCGCAGGCTGCCGCCTATAGAGTGGATTGGCATCACCCACGGCAAGCGTTTCATCAGCGGTTAGAGTCCGTACTTGCGTAAGCCACCGGTCGCTAACCAAAAGTTCGCGTTCCCACGCTTCTCGATCGTCAGGATGCTCGGCAGCGTTGTCAACCGCCTCAACCGCCCTAGGTGTACGAATCGGTACAAACAACTTCTCCTCGGCCGTGCCTTGATACCATTGTCGCAATGGCATTCGTAGCCAAACAAAGAAAAAATCGGAGAGATCGCCGTAGTATATATTGTCGCCAAAAGGCGGGTCAGTAACTACTATGTCGAATGGAGACCAATCATGCTCGGCAAGATCGGTAGCGGATGAACACTTCAGTACGCAGTCATGAGTGATGCACGAATCCCCAGTTTCGACCTTAAGGCTCTTCTTGGACTCTCCGTCGGGTAGCATCATAGGTTCGAATGTGCATTGCGCCCATCGCAAACCTTCCAGGCAGTTCGCTACCGACGAGAGCCAATTCCCTCGTCCTAATACATGAAACACGCTGTTCTCGACGGTCTGAACCTTTGGGTTAAAGTTAGTATTGGACAGGAACGGTGCCATGCAATCGCGAGAAATATCCCATATACAAAACATGTTCTGATTACGGAGATACTGCTGAAAAGCGCCGAGCACTTGTTCTGCAACATCGAGAGAATAACGATCATGACAAGTGTCTATGTGTCGTAACAATGTAGCCAGAATGAGCAGCTGTCGTGAGTCGAACAGCTGCCACCATTGCGCATATCCATGCTGAGGGAGCGGATCCTTGACGTGTGTTCGCATTGAGTGCTCGATGGTCAAGGTTGGCCAATACCCGGCCAGGGCGTCATGCCGCATACTTGCCCACTCAGTTTCCGCGGCACCTACTCTTAAGACATCTTCGGAAGAGACCGGCGAGAAAAAGCGACCGTTGTATACGTACCCCGCCTTATCGCATGCAGGACAATATGCTTGAAGCGCGAGAGGAGCTACTGGTGCCGAGTGGCTGGCAGACTTGGTTCCCTCTAGTAGCTCCTGTGTTGAGCCACAGCTGTCACAACGAAAATTAGCCTGTTTGGGGACAGTCGTTAGGCGAGTATCAAACTCAGTGCCGTCAGACAAGAAGATCGTCCTCGGTGGCCCGTACTGCTTGCGGTCGTTATCAGGTGCGCCCTCCTTGTCCGTTTCGGCGTCTTCCTGATTCGGCTCCACATCTTGGCTCCCAAGAGCAACAAGTTCATTCTCCGAGAGTTTCACTCTGCCACGCACTTCTATGAGATTCAAATGTTCGAGACGCGCCTCCCACCACCGGGTCGTCGCCTCTGGTTCAGCCCCCGACCAGCCGCCGTAGTTGCGGTCGGCCGAATCCTTGGAGGGAGTTCCCTCGAACCAGCGTGGATCGACTAGCAAGTACATGTAGACGTGCTTGGACTCGATGCCGACGTCCTTCTTCTTGATGTCTCCGGCCCGCGTGCTGGGCTTTGCATGGCGTGTAAGCACCCGCTTGACCTCGCCGCCGGCGAACGCCTGGCACTGCGGGCACTGTAAGCCGGGCTCGGCTTCGATACCGGCGAGCAGTCGTTCGACGCGCTCGCGCTTCTCCATCGCCTTGCCCTTGGAATAGTCCTTCAACTCCTTGGCGAAAGGCTGCGAGACCTCCGTGAAGGGGAACTCGTTGTCGACGACGACTCGCTCGCATCCTGGCGCCATGCGCGTCTCGCCGAGTTCCGCGTGGAACTGATGACCGCAAGCCGGGCAGTCGATCGGCACGTAGTAGGCTGTCAGCTTCTTCTCCGCGATGACGGGCGAGCGGAAGATTGGCGTGCGGTGGCCGCAGGGCTGGCCCTGGCTGCCGGCGCAGGGTCCGTGCTTGGCCCAGAACGTATAGATGACCTCGGGGCCTTCCCAGCGATAGTGCTTGCGCTCGTGGGGTGCGAGGTTGATCGGGTCAACGTCCGACGGCGCGGGCTTGTCTGTCCGCACGTCGATCCAGCGACCCTTGTGCCCGCGCGGGCAGGTCGTCGTGTAGAACGGCTGAATCTGCGGCTTAACCTCGGCTTCGATCTCGTCGAAGAACGCCTTGACCTGCGCCGGGTCGCTGCAAGCGAGTTCGTTCTTCACGATAAACCAGGCGACAGGATTTAGGTCGACGCCAGTGAGCTGGAAGCCGAGACGGCTGCCCTCGACCAGCGTCGTGCCGCCGCCCATGAACGGATCGAGCACGCGGAGCTTCTTGAAACTGCCGGCCTTCTGGTGGTTGCAGTAGTAGTGGTCCCAAACGCGCTTGGCGGCCTCCTCGGGGTTATCAGGGGCCTCGGTGGCGGCGGCGATCAGCATGGCCCGGAAGATGCTCGACCGACGACGGGCCCACCACTTCGACATTTGATAGATGGGCTTGCCGGCGTTACCTTCCAACTTCGACAGCGCGTTGATCGGCGCGATGGGAAAATCGACTTCCAAGCACGTCTTGCGACGGTTGGGGTCGGCGAAGTTCGGCACAGGCAAGCGAATCGCTTTAGCGAGATTCGGCGGCTCGTAGGCGTTGTTGTTGCCGTTCTTCTTACGCTTGGCGTTGGCCTTGCTCGCAGCTGCTAGCTCCACCGCCCGTTCGTCTGCGTTGAACAGGTCGTCCGGCTCAACGTCGAGCAGATACGGCTGGTTCGCCGCGTTGTCGTTCTGTGCCTTCGCCATTCAGCTGTCCTGACTCGACTGGTCGAGTTCATGAAACTTGTGGGGACGCATTAACTGCCAGAACTTACCCATCTTCTCGATGCGACCACTCACGGCCACCTGTAGTCCATCCCGGTGCGCGTCACATGCGCGACGGTAATCGTTCACGCCTAGCGGCACACGAATCCGTAGCTGCCGTCCCGTTGGGTCGTGCCAGAGGACCGTAATGGTCCGATCTTCGCCCTCTGACGTGTCAGAGTCGTCATCAAAGTCGTCACCTCCTCCGGACTCTGAACGTAGCTGTATCACCTTACCTCGAATAGTCTGCTCTTTCGATTCGTCAGCCTTGCGCAGCTCTTTTGCGGCTGTTTCAAAATACTGCTGAGCCTTTACACCGAAGCGGACAGGGGAGGTATGCTTCAACTCGCTTGGTACGGACCAGTGCGGCGACCACGAGACGCTAAATTCGTACTCCATATCTTCGAGCGGCTCGGCTAGGCTGAGCATGACTTCGTACATGTTCGCATTGAAGCCTGCTTCATATTGCTTAACGAGCGATTCGACGTTACCGCCGAGAATCCCATCTTTGATAATAGAAAACCCACGAGCTACACGTTCCACTACGCGGCGCTCAAACGGAGCCACTTGCTCAATTCCGGGGAGACCTCCACTAGTCGGCACAGGCACCTCAATCGAGAATCCGAAGCTGCCTGCGAATGTATGACCGAAGCGACACTGTTCAACATACCGTCGCCCCATTTTCGTAGCTTTCGGAAAATACGGCTTGGGGTCTTCTTCAACGCACGCGGCGTATGCAATTAAGTTCCGGAGACCCTGCACAATGCGACTGGCCGATTCAAGCGACAAGGTCTGCAAGCTTGAAGCAGGACGAAGGATGCGCTGCCGGATGACATCTCGATCTGTGTGCAGTATGGATTGAATAATCGCGTCGGGCGGCTGATCCTCGATTTGTGACAATAGGCGAATCGCCTCCGCCACGCGGAGGGGAGTGTCTATGAAGTCGTTTCGAGTCGGCACTACGACGCACAGATCATGTGGCCCTCGAAACTCGATCAGGCTAGGGTGCTCTTTCTTACCTCTGGTCCAACCTGTCAATCGAAGATAGGCAATCAAGTCTTCGACATGCAAGTGTCCTGGAACGTGCTGGGTCATGCCACTGCTCCGGGCTTCGATTCAAAAAGCAACGCTTGAATCGCCTCCGGCGTTGCCAGTTGTGTTCGAGGAATGCGAACGCGGATCGAACTGGTATTGTTAGTAAGGTCTCCTTCAGGGCGAAACCAGTAGCTGCATTTCTGGAGCAAAAGCTGTTCTTCGGTGAAGTCGCACCAGTCGTTAGGCTCCTCTGGAAGACATAAGACCATTAGTACAAACGGTGTCGAACCCTCGTTGCCGTTGCGGCGAATGAAGTCGTTGTAAGTCTTCGCCTCCAGGTCATACACGACAGAAGCATCCTTGAGCGTCCAATCGCACGTTGCCTTGAGTTGAAAGTCCAATGCGTACCCAGAGTCGAAGTGCCTCGTACCTACTACCTGAACTTCCTTGAAGGTGCCGTCAACGCCGTAGTCGAGATCGTCGGTTCTGACATTGAATCCCGCGCGCGATGCGATTGCCTGCACATACGCTCGACTCAAGCGTTCCATGGCATGTTGTTTGGTGATCATTGTCTGGCCTCAGTCAACTCGCGGGAGCTCGACAAATGGAACCGCCACTTCCAGCAGGCTCATCCCGCCGTGACACAGATACGGGTAACCACCTTGGATCCGCCATTTTCGCTGCCCCATGACGACGTGATGGCCGTTGTGCGTGAACACGACCGGCGGCATCAGGCGGTGCGTCCAGGGCGCGGCCGCCGGCTTGCATCGCGACGCAGCGAACACGCTTTTCAGGGCGTCGACGACCTCTTCGTCGGTTTCGTTCGTGGCGAAACTGCGGGCCAGGGCGTAGCCATGATCGGCGGTGACCATCAACCGACGGCCCTGGCGAAGTGCGTCGATGAACTTCCAAAAGCCGTCGCTCTGCAACGTCTGCTGGGCCGTGCGGGTTACCTGGTCGGGTGAGCGCTCGTGCACGTGAAGTAGGTCGTCGAGCCAAGTGTGCCAGATAATGACATCACGCTTGGGCGGAAACGCCGTCGCCGCATCCTCGAACGGGTGGTTCAGCACGTCGGTCCAGATGTCGTCAGAACTCAGCACGAAACCGCGGGGAGGTGTCCCACTGGCGAGACGGGCACGCGACGGCAAGCCGAGGGCCTGCGCAAACGTGTTGGTGTCTGATGGGACTTCCGAACCAGTGACACGGATCTGTGTCGCAACCACCTCGCGTTGGTCAGCGGCCCCGAGCAAGATGTGCATCTCGCGGAGTGAGAACGCGTCGAGAATGAGCACAGCGCGGCCAGCGTTGCTTGCAGACTCCCACCAGTCCTGGAGCGCCTGCGACGTGCGCGGCGCAGCCGTCGGGTAGGCCTGCCAGACGTTCCAAGCGCTCTCGGCGAGCAGGCGGTCGGGCGGAATCGTCTTGTTGTGCAATTCCAGCGGCGACGGCGTGTTGCTGGCCAGTTCGGAGAGCGCAGCAAATATGTCGCTCCACACCTGGTCCGGCGCGGCGTCGCTGAGGATCAACTCGTGCCACGCGGTCATGCTTCGTCACCCCCGTTCGTCGGTGGACGGTAGGAAACCTCCAGCTTGGCCCGCACGTTGGACGGCAAGCGCTGGAGAATCGCCTTGGCCTGTCGGACGGAAAGGCCTTCGAACTCGATCCGCGTTGAATCCAGCGAAACATCCGCGGGGACGCCCCATTGCTCGAAGCTGCCGATCAGGTTCACGACCGTCGTCGCTCCGTCGGTCGAACGCACTTGCGCTGGGGGCGGCGGCGGTGTCACGGGCGGAAGAGGTCCGGGGCCTGGAGGCGTCGGCCCGGGACCTGGTCCGGGCCCGGGCGGCTGCGTGCCGCCGGGGGGTGTGGTTGGCGGGAATAGGCCGCCGGGCGGTACAGTTGTTGTGGACGGTGGCGTGGGTCCGGAGACCGCGCCCGAACCCGCAGCGGCCGGGAGCGCGAGCTGCACCTGCCGCATCTCCTGCGTCCCGCGAAACGCCTTCGGTCGAATGTAGCGGAGCGCCTCATCCTCATCGTCGTGTTCGGGGAGCCGGCCGACCCACGTGCCGGACACGTTCAGAACGATCCTGCCCTTTGCGGCGACCTTGAGGATCTCTTCGCAGACCGGGGTGTCGCCGAGGAACGGGATGGCGTTCTTGTCGGCGGAGGGTGGCGGCTCTTTCAGGCCGTCGATCAGCTTGCTGACCTCGTCGCTGTTGCGGGCACTGTCGATGACGAGCGTCTGAAAGTCGGTCGCGTCAAAAAGATCTCGCTTGATCTGTTCGTCGACAGCGAGGGGGATGGCTCCCTTCTGGCGGACGAGCTCGCCATCGATGCGCTCCACGTCGAAGCGGCATTGCTCGGGCTGGCGGTAATTCCAGCGGGTCAGCACGGCGAAGCGATCGAATCGGGTGCGCAGATTGTCTCGAAGCGGGCGGTCGAATTCGGTGGTCAAGCCGCGGTATTTCGGATCGTCCTTCCACGCCTGCGACGTGAGATATGAGCAGCGGGAAATAAACCGCAGGTCGTTGTCCTGGTACAGGTTCCTGCCGGCGGCGGCGGGCAGCAAGAAGCGCACGGTGTTTCGCCTCGATTGCACCTTGGATGCGAGCCATGCGCCGAGGACTTCATCGGGTGACGTGGCAGGATCGTCGAGCGGCGTCGGAAGCACGAGCAACACGGGCTGGGTCCACGTGGCCGGGCGGTCCGCCTCATCGACTTCGGTCCACGGGTCGTTCTCCCAGTTTGGACCGAGCACGATGACCTTTGAGACGGACTGGCGCGTCTCGGGCACGAGGAGGTGCCGAAGCGTCTTCCGAATGTGCTCCAGGTCCTTGCCGGGGTAGCTGGTGGTTGCTCCCGGCGTGCCGGACACCGCCCACAGCCGATCATTCCGCGCGGTTGCGCGAACTTTTGTTTTTGCGTTCTCCTCACGACCGAACCAAATGCGCCCCTGGAGGTTGTCCGAGCCGTGGATGTTGATGCTGTGGTCTTTGACCTTCAGGATCTCGTCAAGAAACGCGTTGTCGTCAACGACAGCATCGCGCGTGATATCGAGTTGAAGGTCCTCTTTCGTTCCGCCAGCTTCACGCCCCGGGGTCATGGAGCGCATCCAGAGCGCGCTGATAATCTCGCGGCTGTGGGGCGTTTCGGCTCCCTGGCTATGGATGCCGTCAAGATTTCGCTGGGCGATTTCGAGCAGGTCGCTTTGCGCCCCATGCGTGGCGATTGAGTCGAGCAAAGCCTGCACGCCATGCGTGTCCTTATCGACGACGAAGTCTGCGGCCGTGATGAGCGGCGTCGCGTCGCCGCGCTCGCGATGCGCACCCGCAAGGATGCGGATCAGGTCACGCGTATCCTGCGCCGCCTCGGCCATCAGGATGTGATCTTCGAGGAGGCTCACGAGTTCGGGCGCGAATGGCCACAGCGTAACGACCTCGCCCTTGATTCGTGACTGCTCGGATGCCGGTAGGTGCGAGTACCGAAGTCGATAGCGCTCATCAGCGTGCGGCCTGACGACCTGCTCGATTTCGCTCTGCGAGACATTCACTCGGTTCTTGAACAGGCGATGAAGCAAGAGCTGCTGGCGGTCCTGCTTTGCGGTCGGTCCTTGGAAATTCACGACGACAGGCGTATCTCGGTGGACCTGCTGAAAAGCCTCAGTCGTGTTGTTGAGCACGGAAATCACAAGCATCACAAGGTCCGGACGTTCGCGCGAGAGCTCCGATAGGTTTTGAACGAAGTTCGATGCCATGTCTCGCTGGCGCGAGCCATCGCGCCCGACCTCAGGCAGTCCGTCGAACCACTTCTGGAACTCGTCGAGAATGAGGACGACGGGCTGCTCGGTGAACATCTCCTCCAAGAGTGATCGAGACGGTACGTTGCTGGCGCTCTGTTCGAACCGCCCCTTGAATCGCTGGCCCTGCGGGTGGCGGTCAAAGATGAGATCCCAGAGCAGGGGGTATTCGTGATTGTGGACCGCTTCGGAGATCGCAAAGTAGCCGCGTTGAATGTCGAGCTGCACGAGGAATTGGCTCGCGAGGCGGTTTCCCCATTCGCCGGCCCACTGCAGGACCGCGTCGGGCGACATTGTCGCGTGGTGCATCACAGCCATGATGTGGGACTTGCCGCGGCCTCGGTCACCAAGTAGGACCATTGGTTTGTGGGGGCGATTGACGCTCAGGGCTCGTAGGGCCGTTTGAACGTCTGCCGTCGGGTAGGTGATCTCCAGGATTCGCTCGGGTGGCTGTTGAGCCGCCCCCATGTTGTCGTTGCGACGGAGGGAAATTGCCGTTCCCGGCGTGTGCGACCCCAAAAACTCGTCGCGAAGTTCGAGCCCGAGCATGGGTAGTCGTCTCCTTCCGTTTTCCAGGGCCGCAAGGTCGGCGCGCAAGTGCCTAAAACATGGACAATTGTACCTGTTCGCGTCGATGCGTACAGGCCTGGTCGGACAGTGCCGGCCCCGAGGATCAGTAATTGGCGGCCAATGTTCGGCCGAGCGTTGATGGACTCAGAACAGGTCGTCAAGGGCCGCCTCCTTCTGGGCCGACGACGGTTGAACGTAACGCCAGATATACCGCTCCGAACTCTGTCCCGAAAGCTCCATCGCGTATTGCACGCCGTGCTTCTCGGCCACCTTTCTGAGGCAGGTATGCCGGAGCACGTGTGCGTGCAGCTTAATCTTCTGGTCGTTGGGGAACCGGGCGTTGGCCTGGTTGGCGATGGCCTTCAGCGCCGCATCGACGTTTTGGCGGGCAAGCCGCTTGCCGGACCGAGAGCGGAGTAGCGGCCCGGCCTCGCAGCCTCTTACCTCCTCGATGTAGCGGTCAAGGGCCTCTCGGGCATCGGCAGCAAGAAAGACCTGACGGGAAACCTTCCGGCCCTTCCGCTTTACGTTGACGAGGTGCTTGACCTGGTACTGGTCCAGGTCAAGCCGAAGCAGCTCGGAGACCCTCAGCCCGGTGCGTAACAGCACGTGGAAGATGGCGTAATCCCGGATCGGCTGCTGGTTGCGGCGGCGCTTCAGGTGGATCAACTGCTCGGCCGCGGCCTTGAGCCGGGTGACCTCGATGTCCTCCAGGCCCTTCCATTCGGGATCATCCACGGCGATGTCGGTGATTCGCTCCATGGGATTGCCGGCCAGGAACGGCCGCTGGCGGTGAATCCAGGCCGCGCAGTGCCGCAGCGTTGCCAGGATGCGGTTGATGGTGGTCGGGCTGCGCCTGTCCCTTTGGAGGGTCTTGAGGAAGTCGCTCGTAATCGACCGGGTCCAAAGGTCCGCCTGGTCGCACCCGGTGGCCTCGGCGAAGAAGCCCAGGAACGCCCTAAGATCGCGCGTCTTCGCGGCGATCGTGTTGTCGGCGTTCGCCCCGGCCTCCAGCCCCATGTACAGGTTCAACCAGGCAGTCAAGCTGTCGCGCTCGCAGGCGGGCAGGGCGTCGATCGAGACGGGTCTTGCGGGCAATAGTGCTGTGGTGGCCATGTGCGCAGGCTAGCACGAAATCTTATGTCACGCAATCGGCGACGTTTTCGTCGGTCCAGGTGGCTGCTTGAGGCGGGAATGAGACCACTTTGCATGACATAAGGTGTGTTATGTCACGCATTCTGCCACAACCACGAAGCGTTGTACAGACGCGTTCCTACACTGAGGTCCGGCACGACGCGAGGATGATGAGCCCTGCGTGGGCGGGCCCGAGGCGTGTGACGGTCCACTGATCGGCTTGGCGCCCCCGCGGTGCCGGGGTATCGTTACAGTGGGTGTGTCAAGAGACGAGGCGCGACAGATGCGGCCTGCTCTTTGCCTGGCGCCGGCCCAGTTTCGTGATCACGTGATCGCAATAGCCCTCACCATGGCCGCGGGCAAACGACCAGTTCGCAGGCCAGGAAAGCCCAGGAAGCAGCTACCGTCTTGCCAGTTTCAGCAAGACTTTTTCCGTGTCGGGGTGAACCGACCTGTCGCTGGCAGCTGACCACGATGCTTGACATCGACGTGACCTTGCTCACCGGTCTCGGCAAACTTGTTCAACGCCGAATCCCATGATCAACAATCGTCGCCGCGCACCCACTCAGCCGATCCCACCATGTCGTATAGGATCGTTTACCTTGTGGTTGCATAAAACGTGCGCCATTCTGCACAGATAACGCGTGGTTTCAGTATCGTTGGCAGTGTGACGCAAGCGCGCCCAGAATGCACGTTCAGCGCGGTTTGCGAACACATGTATCGACACTGCCGCAGCATCGACTGGGCGGCTGCAATCTATCGCTGCCTCCCCCGGGTTTATGCAACACTGGGGTTTACTCTACAGCCGCCGGAGGTTGTCTGCCGCAATCTCGGCTTCGGGAGACCCTAACTCCCTCAAAAGAGACAAGCTCTCCCTGTAAAGCCTACCGGCTTCATCCCGCTTCCCACGCGCCTCCATGACCTTTCCCAAGTGATTCAGGTTCTTTGCGATTCCCAGTCGATCCCTCAGCTTCTTTCGCAGTTCCTGGCTCTGCTTGAAGAATTGTTCTGCTTCGTCGTGCATTCCCGAACTGAGAGATACGAGTCCCAGGTTCGCCAGAGCTCCTGCCTTGAGGCCATCATCCTCAAGGCCGGTAGCCAGCCCAAGAGCATCTCGGAACAGGCCGAACGCCTCCTGCGACTGCCCAACCGCCATCATAATTGTCCCAATCAACTGGTAGTCAATAGACAATCCTCTGAAATCGTTGAGCTCCGTGCGAATGACCGAGCTCTCCCGAACGCACTTTATCGCATTGGCCCCATCCTGCAATTGAAAATGCACTTGTGCAAGCTGGCTTAATGAAGCGGCTAGGCCATCTTTGTCTTTTGCCTTTCGCCAGGCCTTGACCGCAGCGATAAGCTCCTTTCTAGCCTCTTCAAAGCGCCCACGGCTCTGAAATGCGACTCCCTTTTCGTGCAGCAACATTGCTTTGACCTTGGTGCCCTTCTTGCCGAACATGGTTCTCTCCTTCGGATCGCCTCCGCGGACTCAATCAAGGGATTCGAGCAAACGTAGATTGCGTTCTGCCTGCTTGACCTTAGACGGAATACGCAACTCCGTTGCCAACGATAGGCTCTCTCGCAAGTAACTCTCGGCTTTCGTTCGACAACGCCGCCTGCCACGCTTGCCGCTGCCCCCAGCAGCCGCTATCCTCAGCCTTGTGATATACACGCCTGCCAAGTCATGAAGTACTTGGCAGCGACCAATTCTGTTGCCAAATCGCAAATAGATTTCTAGGGCTTCACATAAATAGGCTTCTGCTTCCTCATCCGCCCCGCAGTTTAAGAGCACAAGCGCCAGGTTGTCGAGTATGTTTGCGCGACCGATGTCATCCAGTAAACTGGTTCTTATGCGAAGACTCTCTCCAAGGTCACGAATCGCGTCTTCCAAACGACCGGCATAGTGAGCGGCTAGGCCTCGGTTGCTCAGAATCGCCGATCCCAAGATTGACTCCCGCAGTTCCTCTGGCAGGAATCCGATGGCCTTGTCGTAGGCCTGCACACTGTCTTGGATCTCCTGCGAGGTGCTCAGAGACTCCGGTGAATGACGCGATACCGCAACGTCTTTCAGAACGGTCCCTTTGACCATCCACAGCTCTGCTTGGAGCTCCACAAGGCCATACTGTTCGGCTAGGTCCGAACCTTCCTGAATATAATGCAGCCCCTCGGAACTGTTGCCAAAGTTGCAGCAGAACTGGCCAAAATTCTTAAGTGTTTCCCCCTTGAGGTTCGGTGTCCCGAGGGCATCGGCGATGTTCAGCGCACATTGAAACTGGCTCCGCGCTTCTTCCCAATCCGCTACCCTTGCGGCGAGATGAGCCAATAGCATGTGTGCATTGTGGAGCGCATTGATATCGCCCTCCTCGACGCCCCGGCGAATCGCCTTCTCAGCCACATCCTTCGCACGATTAAACTCGCCCGTGAAACGCAGCCCGGCAGCAAGATGCGTGCATGCCAATGCTCGGCCATCAAGACCGAAACGCTCGCACAAAGCAACGTCCATCTCGTCACAGACAATGCTCTCATGTATTCTCCCTACCTCCTCCAGAAGTCTAGCCAGATTACCATACAACACGGCCAAGTCTGGGTCGTCATCCGGCCGGTTCTGGAGTAACTTCTCGATGCTGCTCGGCAGCCCCTTATCTAGTAAGCACGACTCGAAATACTCGAAGGCGGCGCGCCAATCCCTGAGGTGAGTAGAACAGAGCGCCAGCCGGTAGTGTGCGCTGAAGTCGTTTTGAGATCCAGCGGAGAGCGGTTCGATGCCTTTCAACAGAGCACTGGCCTCCCGCCAATGGGCCAAGCGCCGTAGGATGTCGGCCACGATTAACAATCGCTGCCGACGTGTCAAGGAGTCCGACCATTCGCGTACATGGTCAATCATGCTGTTTGACTGCTGCGAATCAAGTTTCGGGATCGGCCCCAATGAAGGCTGAAGATCACGCCAAACCTCGCGAACGAATGGCTCAGGATCGCAGGCGACTGCGATTCCTCGCCTACGCTCAAGTATTTGGCGCACCCTGGGGTGCAGACCAGGCATCGCGTCTGTTTGCCGCTCTGCGCCGAAATCTATAACCTGTCTGGAATCCTGCGGATCATATATGAACCATATTAGGCAACCGCTTTCCGCCTCCAGAAACGGGGGGGTCAGATCGATATCATTGTCGCTCCAGCCGATAACGATACAGGTCTCGCGAAGCGTGCGCATCATTAGCTCTCGCTTGTTGGGCCCGAGTCCGCGAGACACTTGATCGAGGACTGCAATGAGAGATGCGGGTCGGTCAATCGTACCGTGGATCTTGTACAAGGCAGGAGCTGTTCGCGGTAGGCACTCGGCCTCCGTAGCCATCACGTCCGGGGCTGCAAGGCTAGCCAACTCGATGAGGCGGTCGAAATTAGTTGTAATAACATGAGTCACGGCCCTGCTCGCGAGAAGTCTGGCAGCAAAATGGTGGTATATATTCGGCGATGTGCTCTCAAAGATCTTGAGCACTCTTAGGAAGCTCGAACCTGCACTGCGTTGAGAAATGTGCAGAAGCTCCTCGAGCTTCATCTCGCCGTCCTCCACGATCTTGGGCAGGTCGACCTGTAGCCTCGCGATTTCGGGATCAGAAGCGAGGGCGGTCGTAATAGCCTTGATCACAGCAGGGGCGGAAGGAAGGCGGCTGGGCGGGGGGATGGATATTCCCGCGCCAGTAAAGAGGGCAATCGTGCTCCGAGGGCTGGAAAGCACGCTGGAGACATGCGCGCGCAGTTGCTCCAAAGTGGTGATGGGGCGTCTTGGCGGTGTAGGAGAAGGACGGGGAGATTGCTCGGCCCGCGGACTCGGATTGGGTTGCATTCTTCACTTCTTTCTCGGGCCAAAGAACAACTCTTGGTGGTAGCCGGGAGCGTGTGACGCGCTGGAGAGTCCGCCGATTGGACGGCGTTTTCGGTGCACCCGGCGGTTCCGGGCCGGCGCGCGGGACTGTCGGAGGGGGGAAGTGCCAGCACTCGTACGAGAGGGG
>Ga0307379_10008830_pt1 | contig 13538 bp, 19 predicted proteins | sample UN2MG_FD_202237 | JGI IMG/M metagenome (GOLD analysis project Ga0307379, IMG submission 202237) | Soil microbial communities from Risofladan, Vaasa, Finland - UN-2 | ecosystem: Environmental > Terrestrial > Soil > Coastal area > Acid sulfate soil | place: Finland: Risofladan, Vaasa | collected...
TTGACATTTTCTCCCCCTTATGAAATGGTTAGTTTTTTATTTATTAAATCCATTAAAAAAATCACTGAAATTAAAATCTTTATTGCTTGATTTCATTGTTTCAAGAGAAGCAACTTTACACTTCAAATCAGCTATCTCTTTTTTGAGTTTTTTATTTTCTTTTTGTAATTTATCAATAGTTTTTATATTAACTTTAATTTCTTTTCCACATTTACATTTTATATTTATAATAGACATCTCTTACTCCTTATATTTTAAAAGAAATCCTGGATCTACTGCTTTAAAAGAGAATCTATTTTTTTCATAGTTTCTTACTACAATTCCTTCTCTTTTTGTTTTACTGCTTAAATAAGAAACTCCTGCTGATTTTTTAATCCAATCTTCTACGGTTCCAGTTAATAGAACACCTTCCTCAAGAATTGGAACTGTATCAATTTCAAGTATTTCTTTTATTATTACAAGATCTGTAAGATCTCCATGATAGTGACCGTCAATTTTGAAAACATTAAACAATCTTAATTCTATTTCAGAAAGATTGTATTTATTTTTCTGTATTCCAGGGCCGATGATCTCACCTTGAACTGCAATATTATCGCCATGACTTCTCATACGTTCTTCAATATCATATTTTTCTGCAATTTGCCAGTAAGTATTTCCAGTATTATGCCATTCCCAATTTCTTCCACAAACACCAAACTCACCATCTTTTAGATAATAGGTTGCGGAGGAGTTGTGTGTTAGTATATTTTTAGCAAAATAATTATGATTATCTTTTATTGTTAAATCATATACATTATTAAGATATTGTTTTTCATATGAAGGTATTTTATTTCCAACATATAAAACATCTGTTTCTATAATACTTGGATAAGTATTAAAAGATTTATCTTCAAAAATACATACAAAGTCTTTATAAAATTCTGGTAATTTATATTTCATAGATTTACAAATATATGGGCTAACTAAAGAAAAGAAAATTTCTGAACTATTCGCATCTAAATATAAAACATTGCCTTTATATGATTCTGCTGTTGCTATTTTTGAAGATATGTTATATTTTGTAAATAACATTTCTTGTAATAAAATTATTTCTTCTATGGAAAAAGAATTTGTCGCTAAATATGCTCTTGGTCTTTGATTATTGCTACCATTATTTATAGAACCGTCATCCATATACCAAAATGCTAATGCTATTGGAGTTAATTTATTGCACCATTGTTTTGTTATTACTTTTTTATCAGAAATAAGACATTTTTCTTCTATAAGTTTTTTTATAGAAAGATTTGATATAGAATACCCTCTTCTATTCTCTTTGCTACCTTCAAATCCGCCTCTTGTTTCTTTTGTTTCAATAAAAATATTACCAAGCAAATCTTTTTTGTATTGGAAATAATCTGATTGATCTATAGAATGAGAGAAATTAAAAAACACACAATTTCCATTTTTTCTTATTGAACTATCACCCAAAAGAGAACCTAAAATAATTTGTTTTTGTTCGAAAGATAGTCTTTCAGAAAAATGAAAAACTTTATCCCCTATTTTTAAATTTTTTGCTTCTATATATCCATTTAAAGTATAAAATTTATGATTATCAGTACAAGTTATATATTTTGGTCTATTTCCTTTTCCTCTATGTGCTACAGCAACTGAAATAATTTTTTTATTATTTTCATATTTATGATAATCAACAATTTCTTTAAATTCAGAAATTTTTAAATCTTCATTATAGGACATAACTTTTACTTTTAATTTTTGATTTACTATTAAACCTATAGGAATTTCTCCAATATCAGTTTTTATTTTTGTTCCATAACTTAAACATCCATCTAACTTTTCAGTTATATAAATCATTTCATTTTTAAAGTTTTTAAGAAGATCTGCACTATTCTCAACTCTTTCTTCTTCCGTCTTTGGAATAAAGTCTGGGAAACTACCTTTTGCTTTTCCAGACAAACAAGCTGGAATCTCTGGAACATATTTTACAACACCAAGTAATTCAGTAAGATCATACCCAATACAATAACTATCTGCAAACTCTTCACCTTCAATATCCCAAATATTAAATGGTAAAATAGAAACAGGAAGTGCAAGACCTTGAGAAACCTGTCCTCTAAATTTAGCAGTTCTTAAACGAAAACCTTTGTATCTTTTATTCCAACAAGCTTTTCTTAAGAATTCAAACTCTGATTTTTCTGGAAGAACAGAATCAACTTCAAAATATACGCAAAGATCGCCAGATTTAAACTCGCCTTTTTTAACTACACATCTCCAACCTTTTATTGTTGCTAGTTCAAGTACATCTGCATTTGGGTGTTCATCTATTTTTATTATTTTTTCTATCGTTGCTAATTTTCGTGTATCCATTTTATTCCCCCTTATTTAGTTCATTCGTTGCCAAACATGCATTTAATATATTAACTGATGATTGCTGTGAAAATTTGTAATCATCATGTATTCTTTTAGAAAGTGCTTTTTCTATTTTTTCTACAGATTTTTGTAAAGTAGAAGCATAATAATATAATTTATCTCCTACTTTATTATTCCCTATTGTTTCAAAACATTGAGCTAAATTTTCTAACTCATAAGAAATAGTTATAATGGTATTTTTTTGTTTACTTATATTAGTAAGAAAATCACTCACTTTACTTACTCCTTTTTTGCTATTAAGTCTTTTAATAAAGACACGCTTTTTTTAATACTTAAACATATATTTGTAGGTCTATTAAAATCTTTCTCATTATCAAGATAATCTAATATTTCACTCATAGCTAAGGAAGTAAAAGAAGATGTCATTATATACAGCCTACTTGAATGTTCAACAGCATGTTTTATTATCTCTGTACAAAAATTTTCTAACAGACTATTTCCATAAGCCATACCACCCCAATCAAAGAATAAGACATCGAAATATTCATCATTATTTAGCCAATTAGGTATATCTTGTAATTCTATAGATTTAATACTGATATCCAAATTCGATAATTTACGTTTTATATCCTTAGATTCTTCTAAACCGTCTCCCATACAATCATAAAAATAAATATACTTAATATTACTCATTTTTCTCCTTTACTTCAACCTCTATTATTTCAAGAGTGTTATTATTATTAAAATTCTTTCTGATAAGTTCTTCTGTTAAAAATTTAGAATTATGCAAAAGAGCATCTTGAATATCTATTGTAGGAGAACCAAATTTATCAGCTACATAAAAACCATCTTCTTTCCCTTTTATTACATACTGCATAATTTCCCCCTTTCTTTTTATTATAACATTTTACTTAATTTTTGTCAAATCATAAAATTACATAAAGTTCTTTGTGATAAAATATATTTGTTGTTTATAAACATATTATGCTCTCTAAAAGAATTTATAGAAGAATTTAATTTTTTTATCCAGAAGTTTAAATCTATTTTTTTATTTTTTGGAATTAATGCCAAAATAGATCCATCAAAATAAGAAGCTTTCTCTTTAAAAAATGGTTTTTCTTCTCTTGTCTTACAATTAACATATATATAATATCCATCTTGTTCCATATAAGATAAATTTCTTACTGCTCCCCATTTCCACCAATTTGTTTCATTAAATGCTTTTATTTTCCTATTAAGTAAAATATTTTTATTTTTTATTAAATATTTATATATTTCTTTATCTACTTCATCAATATAAAAATTTTCTAAAAATAAAAATTTCCTTTTTCTTTTTGTTCTAATAAAATCAGAACAAATAACATCTATTGATAAATTTGTGTCGATTTCAAAAACATCATTTGCTCCAGAAACAATTCCAACTTTTACATCAAAATAATTTTCAAGTTTTTCTTTTCCTATATTGTTTGAAAATATTATATTATCATTCAATAATATCTCATTTTTTGTCTCTTTTATTTTTTTTATAATATAATTTGTTTTATGAATAAAATTTCCTTTTTCATATCTAAAAATAACAACATATGGCGTTGCATTATCAAACATTATACGTTCTTCATAATCTACTATATCTGTTATAGTTCCATTTTCATATAATAATTTACGAATACCAATACCTCTTGTAGAAGTAAAAAAATCTCTTGGTATAATAAAAATCATTTCACCATTTTCTTCTAAATGATAAAAACATTTCTCTATAAAATATAGATAAAGATTACAACCGCCAAAAATAGATGTTATTTTCTCTCTATCTTCTATTTTTTGCCATTTAACATAAGGAGGGTTTCCATATACAGTATTAAATTTATTATTAATGGAATAATCAAAAAAATTTTTAATTAAAGGTTTATTTTTTGAAACAATTTTTATAGAATCATCTATTTCTATTGCAGTAGAATTTATACTTTTTTCTTCAAAAAATTTAACTATGTGTCCAGCTCCTGAACTTGGTTCAAGATATTTACCTTTATTTTTACAAAGTGAAAAAATTGTTTTTTGTATTTCTATATTTTTTGAAAAATATTGTCCTTTATTCATTTATTTGATTTGATTTGATTTTATTAAAATCAAATATGCCTCCGCTTTTTTTTTACAATATTCAATATATTTATTTATTATATATTTATGACTATTCTCTAATGTTTTATCTACTATTTTTATTCTATTAAAATTTGCTTGAAATCCATTTGAAGGATTTACAACATAATTTTCCATAGTTAATATAGTTGCCACTTTACATAATCCAGTTTCTTTTTCTATACATAAATATCCATAATCATTAAATTTATCAGTTATATTTCCACTAGCTATTTTTTTTGCTAATCCTTTATGTCCAGAACCACAACTTTCATTATCAAACAAAACATATTTTAATAAATTTACTATACCACTTAAATTATCATTACTATTATTGTCAATAGATGTCAATTTGATATTAACTGGAAACAATCTTTCTTCTATTTTTATGTAAAAATCTCCAAAATCTCTATTTCCTTCTTTTAATATAACAAAATTAAATTTATCTGCTATTTTTTTTGCTACTTTGCTTTCAGATAATAAAGAATCTATTCTTCCATCTAAAAACTTACTTTTTATAGTTATTTTTATTTCATTACAATATTTTTTTACTTCATTAAGCTTACTTAATAAAATATTCATATTATACCCCCCTTTCTTTTTATTATAACATTTTACTTAATTTTTGTCAATTTTTACTAATTTTATAGCTTCTTCTTTTGTGCTAATAATTCCTTCAAGTTGCATATCAGAAATATTATTCAAGATTTCTTTAAATAAAGGACTTGGTTTTAATCCAAGTGCAATCAAATCTTTTCCACTAATAAGCGGTTCTGGTTTAATCTCTTCTGGAGTCCATTCAATCAACTTTGCTTTCAAAAACTCAAAGACTACTGTTTTATCTGGATTATTATTTAAAGAACCTAATTTATCAGCTCTCATAACTTTAATCAAATCTTCAATATGAGGATGAGCCAAAAGTCTTTTAAGTTTGCACTTTCTCATTTTATGAGCTGGTAACATATGAGAACCAACTAACCAGCTAATCAGTTCAATTTCATTATTAGGAAATCTCAAATCAGTAAGAATATCTTTTACCATTTCAGCACCAACTGCTGCATGTCCAGGAGTAACAATTCTACCTTCGTGAATCTTATGAACTTTTGGTTTTCCAATATCATGAAGAAGAACTGCTAATTTTATAATGTAATTTTCATCTTTTACGTATTTCAATGCTTCGAGAGTATGAACAAGTGCAGTTCCTTCTGGATGCCAAACAGGGTTCTGTTCTTCATTTTCAAGAGCTGCAACAGATGGTAACATATGATGAATCAAACTAAACTTAAAAAGTAATTCAATTACTTTTCTTGGCTTATTAAGATCCAACATTTTAATGAACTCTTCTCTAACTCTTTCTGAAGCAATTTCTTTAATAAGTTCAGCCATATCTTTTACAACAAGTACAGAAATAGACTCTGGGAAAAAATCAAGTTTAACAAGAAATCTAATAAATCTTAAAATCCTTAATTTATCTTCTTGAATTCTTTCGTATGGATTTCCTACAAAGTTTAATCTTCTTTCTTTAAGATCTCTTTGTCCACCAACAAAATCAAAGATTTTATCAGCGATTGGATCGAAGAACAAAGCATTAACAGTGAAATCTCTTCGTTTTGCATCTTCTTCCATAGAAACAAATTCAATAGAATCTGGCCTACGACCATCAGAGTAATTACCATCAGATCTGAAAGTTGCTACTTCAAAATCAATACCTTTTTTTCTTACAATAATAACTCCAAAGGATTTACCAACTGCTTTTGTGTTTTTGAATAAGGCTTCAACTTCATCAGGAATTGCGGAAGTAGCAATATCGTAGTCATGAGGTTCTATATTAAGTAACATATCTCGAACACATCCGCCAGCTAAAACAGCTTCATGTCCATTTGCTTGTAGAGTGTTAATAATTTCTAACATTGCTTTTTTCATTGATTTCCCCCTTTATTTTATTAGTTAAAAATTTTTAATTATCAAGTGAAAACTATTTGGTATTTCTTTTTTAAAATTTGTTATAGAATATTTTTTGCTATATTTATCAACTATATAATCTTTATATAAATCTATAATAAAATCTGTTTCACCTATAACCATTAAACATTTTGATTTACTTTTTTTAAAAAGCTCTGATAAAATAATATGTGCTTTTTTATCAAAACCTACTGAATTATACTCTGAAAATGTATTATGATATGGTGGATCTAAAAAGTAAAAATAATCTTCATTATCAAATTCATTAAAAATAAGTGAAAAATCTTTATTTAATATTTTAGTATTTTTTAATATAGATAAATAATCATCGTTTAATAATTCTTCAAAAGTAAATCTTTTATAATTACCAAATGGAACATTAAATTTTCCAGATTTATTGTATCTAACTAAACCTCTAAAACAAGTTTTTCTTAAATAAAAGAATCTTGTTGCAATATCTATTTCATCTTTTACTTCAAAACCATTTCTAACATAATAGTAAAAATTTTCTTCATTTTTATAATCTTTAAGTCTATTATATATTTCTTCTCTTTTTCCATTTTTCATTAAATTTAAAAATAAAGTTAATTCATTATTTAAATCATTTATTATATTATTATTGAAATTTAAGTAAAAATAAATAGCACCTCCACCAAAAAAAGGTTCTATATATATTGAAAATTTTTCTGGAAAATATTTTTCTATATTATTAATTTCTTTATTTTTGCCTCCAGGCCATTTATATATCGGTTTCAATTACTTCCCTCACAAATATTTTATTTATATAATTTTAGTATTCTATTTAAAGAATTTGTATCTTTAAAATCATACCATTCATTCAACCATTTTATATCATTTTTATTAAAATAACTGATTTCTTCTTTAGAGATAAATAATTCATCTTTTTTATTTTTGTATAATTCATTTATACAATTCCATGAAAATGCTTCTGCTTGTTGTTCAAAAACTAACTCTTCAAATAAATTATTTTTTGGTATATTTCCAAAAATATATTGAAAAAAATGTGCTAATTCATGAAATATTGTTATTAAAACCATTTCTTTATTTATTTTGAAATTATTTATAATAGAACATAATCCTATTTGTTTACTATAGTGAGAATAATAAGCATCACAATCTAGATAATCAATTACTACATTAATTTTAGCTATTTTATAAATAAAATTATCAATATCATCACAACTTTCAAAATAAATATTTTTTTTATTTTTGAAGAATTTTAAAATTCCTTTTATTTTATCTTCATAAAAAGAAGTGATTTTAACATTACTAATATTTTTTTTTAAAATTTTAAAAATCATAATAATTTCCTCTTTTTTTCATTATAACACACTGTTTAATTTTTGTCAATGTGTTAAAACAAAAAAAAAGCCCTCCGAAGAGGGTTTTAGGGAGTACTATAATTTGTTAATTCATTATATAATTTTTTTAAATTTTTGTCAATCTTTCTCTTTTATATCTAACATTGCACCAAAACCAATAGGTTGTGATTCTTTCTTTACTTCTCCAGTTAAGAAAATATAATATTGATTAAAACAAGCGATAGTATATCCAAGCGATTGTGATATTCCAATAATATCCTTATATAAAAGTTCATTATTAACAGCAGAATTTTCTGATACTTCACCTTGTATAAGATTTGTTATACAAGAATGCATATCATTTAAATGAGAAGCCATCTCATCTATTAATGCTTGTTTATTTTCTTCGATAAAAGTATTATTACTCATTTAATTCCTGCCAATTTAAGAAATTGTTCTTCTGTGATTATCTTTGTTCCGACTTCTATTGCTTTTGTATTTTTAGAGGTTCCAGAGTCAGGTGTGTTAGTTACAAGATAATCTGTATCTTTATTTATACTCTTAACAAACTTTCCGCCTCTTGAAAGAACTGACATTTCAGCATCAGCTCTTGTCATATTATTAAGTTTGCCAGTGAAACAAAAATTCTTTCCACTGATTTCACTTGCCATAATTTTCTCCTCCTTTTCAGGTTCTTTTATTTTTATATAATTTAGAAGCTCATCGATAGTAGCTTCCATTTCCTGGAGTCCAACATCTAATCTTTCGGCTCTATCTGGACCAATGCCATTTATAGTTCCAAGATCAGCTTCTATAATTTTATCTAAAGTATCATATCCTGCTTCAACAACAAAATCAACTACTCCTTCACCAATTCCATCAATATCTAATCCACCAATGAAAGTTGCTAAAGAAACTTCACTTATTGTATAAAGATTATCAAATGCTTTTATTGTTGCTTTCTTAAGATTAGTTGAATCAAGAACTTCATCCATATCTACTTTGTAAAAATCTGGAATACTTGTTACAAAACCATTGCTATGTAAATGTTCAAGTAACTTTGGTCCAAAACCTTTTACATCAAGTTTCTTAATCCATTTCTCAATTCTTTTGTATTCTCTTCCACCACAACTTTCATTAGGGCAATAAAGTCTAACATCTGTTTTGATTAATTTTGTTTTACAGACTGGGCATACTGTTGGAATAATAATTCCAGTATCATTTTTGTTATACATTATTATTCTCCTCAAATAATTTTATATTTTCTTTTCTTTGGCATCTAATTATTCTATAACCTTTATAACTTGTGGTATTATTTGACCTGCTTTTTTTATTAAAATTTTACAACCAATATATAATCCTAATTTTTCTATATAACTATGATTATGAATTGAAGCTCTTGATACTGTTGTTCCTTCTAATTCAGTTGAATCAAATTCACAAACAGGTGTAAAATTATGTCCGTGTCTTTCAAAAACAACATTTCTTAAAATTGTTTCTTTTATACTATCACAAAATTTAAAAGCAATTTGTTTTTCTGGGCGACTTCTTGCTTGATCTTCTAAATCAATTTCTACATTTTTAATTACAAGACCATCAATACCAAAGGAAAGATCGTCTCTTTTTTTTCCTATGCTTTCCCACCATTCAATTACATCTTCTGTAGTATCATATACTCTTGTAGGAACTACAAAAAATCTATTTGCGTGTAACCAACGATTTTTTTCTGTTTCATCTTCAAATGGTTTTATTGTATTTTTTGCATCATAAACAATTATCTGTAAATCTTCACAACCTTCGCCACGTTTTTGTTTAGCTAAACCACTTGCCATATTACGAGGATTTTTATATCCTTGAGGTTCATATTTTTCTTTGAAAGTTCTATTGAAAAGAACTATCTCTCCTCTTACTGCACCAGTAAAAGATTTGTCAATTAAGTCTTCAACAAAACAACTCATTTTACTAACATTATAAGAAATATCATCGCCAACAGTTCCATCACCTCTTGTGATTCCTGCAACAAATTTTCCATTTATGTATTGTAATTCAATACTAACTCCATCAAGTTTATATTGAACAACACATTCTTTTATTTCACGTTTATTCCACCATTTTGTGAAATCTGCGGGAGTATTTACTTTTTCCTGTGAGTGCATATGCATGATATGTTCTGCTTTTTCAAACCCATCAAATTCGTCTTTCCCAACTTCTTCAAGAATCTTAGTTGCTTCTTTTATGATTTCTTCTTTGACTATATCGCTTGATATTAGTTTAGTCAAATCATCTGGAGTTGCTTTAAGTTTAACAACCTCTTTTTTTAATTTATCTTCAAGAACATCATACTCTTCATCTGATATTTCTGGTTCATCATTATAATAAAGATCTCTATGTTTCCTTACTTCATCAACCAGAACTTTTAATTTTGGCATTTTCCACTCCTTCAAGTTTAATAATAGGATTTAAAGAATCCTTATATATTTCTTTTATGTAATATTTTTTACCATTTATCTCTACGACTACGGAAAGTCCCATATGAAAATCCGTTAGTCTTTTTATGATATCTTTTACTTTCATTATTAAGACTCCTTAATATAGTTATAATAAATGTAATACAACTAATTATTGTTAGTAAACTAAAAAATATTAATATTGGTAGTGATAATGTTATATTATAAAGAATTATATAAATAAAACTACCAATAGCAATAAAAAAAGATAAGAATAATATTTTGTTAGTTGATTCGTAATTCATCCCTTATTTCCATTATTAGTTTACCTAACATGTTTTCACCTTTACCATCTAAATCAACCCCCCAATATCTATCATTCCAATCATTTCCTTCTTCAAGAACCATATTGCCAGTATCAAATAATCTTTTCTTTAAATCTTCGTGTTGAGAAAACTTAGCCATTAAACCTGTTTTCATTACTTTAAGTTTTATAGCTTCCCAATCTTCACGCATTACACATTTTTTTCCAAGACGTTTTGCTATTCCAGGTGTTTCAGCTTTCATGATTTCCATTTTTTCTTTTTCATTTGCAGTTTTTATTGTTTGAAAGTAATGTTCATTAGTTTTGAAAACTATTCCGTTTATCTCTGTATCTCTCTCATAAAAATTAGAGAGAAAGAAATATTCTCTGAAAAAGAATTTAACTGTATTATTTTCTACTAATTCAACTTCTTTATAATCCATTAATAATCTCCTTTTATATCATCTTCATTTTCGTAAGAGTTTTCATAAAAATCTTTTTGTTCTTCTTTGTTATCAAAATGTCTTCCTGCTCTATGGTCTGTAAACCCTCCCCAACCAGTATCAGGATCTTGCATACAACCATCACAGAAATCAGATGAAGAGCTATAAGGCCCATATTTGCATTCGATACATTTTTTCATTAAAAATTTCCATCTGCAACAGCAAGACAAGTTAGCCCAAGTTCTCTAAATCCTTTTACTGTTTGGTTTCTATCATCAAGAACAAATCGAACATTGTATTTTCCTTCTATATGTTCTTTATACATTTCTTTCTTAACTATGACATCTTTTCTGAAATCACCAGTTTTGCGCATATGAAGATGTGTACGTGGTAGTCCATTTTCGAGTAGCCAATCACCTGTCATTTCTTTTACACTATCTTCTCTACCTGACATAAAGATTATTTCAGCTTTTTCAACATACTGATTTACAATTTGAATTATGGGATAGTTCGGCAAATCAGTATAACACTTTTCAAGTTCATAAGGGCTTCTTCCATTATGAAGTGCAACAGTTCCATCAATATCAACGATTATACAATCTGGTAAATCAGGATTATATTCAATCACTGGATATTTGTTCTGTTGTTTTAAAGAATAAATTTTACCAGCAACATCTTTAGGAAGTTCACCAATAAAATTCATATACATATGGCGAATAACATCTTCGCCAATTGGATTAGGACGTTCCATATCTCTCTTAACACACTCATCAACCGGAATATTTAGAAATTTGTCATTAATAACTACTTCTGCTTTATTTCCTACAAGTTGTTTAATTCTTATAATATGTTTTTCAGCTAAATTTGTGTCATCTACGATAACATCATATCCAGCTTCAATATATTGAAGAATTAAATTATCTCTTATTGTAAGAATAAACTTCTCATTATCTTTTGAATATTTGTTTGAGTCAATCATTTCTCTTAAAAGATCTTTGTTGACTCTTTTATATTTGTTAGGATTTGCATCCATTATTTCTTTTGCCCAAAAACTTTTACCTGCGGCGGGTAGGCCTTTAAGTATAATAACTTGCTGTTTCATTCTTGTTCCTTCCATTCTTTTATTAAATCTATTGGTATTAAAATTTCTCTCTTTGTTTCTTTTTTGTCCCAAAGGAAAAAATTTCCCTTTACTTCTTTCTTATAAGATTTATAAGAAGCTATTTCGCCTTCTGAAATAATATCAAAATTTGAAACTTCATTTATATTACCATCATTCTTCTTATAAAGTTTTAATTCGCCAGCTTCAAATTCTACAAATACTGGTGAATTATCAAAATCTGGTTTATAAGTTATTTCATAATTTTCTGCTAATTCCCACTTAACTTTTTCTAAGTTTGGTTTCATATTGCAAAACATAATTGAAAATATAAGTACTCCACCAAGAAGAGCTGCCATAAGAAATGTTCCTTCTCCTTCATTACAGTCAATAGACTTAATTTCAAGAATTATAAAACCTATCACCCAAACCACTACACAAATAATTGTAAAAATCATTATTTCTCCTTTTTCTTTTATTATAGCATTTTATTTATTTTCTGTCAATTTTAACCATATCCCAATTTTCTTCTCGTTTATCCATAAATGATTTTACTTCATCAAAAGATATTGGTTGAAAATTGTGAAGATCAACTCCAACATTCATTATTTTTCCATAAAATCTATCCTGTGTATTAGAGTGATGGTGACCGTGGAGCATCCATGCTCCATAATGAGAACAATTCCAAGAATACATTGGATAATGACAAAGTGTTATTTTCTGACCATTATAGTTAATGTCTTTATACCCATTACAAACAGAAGTACAATACTTTTTAAGAAGAGTATCTTGTAGTTGTTTGTCGTGATTTCCTCTAATAAAGTGAAATCGAATATTTTTTGGAATACTCATTAGAAATGATTCTGCTGTTGTCAAATTAAAAGATAGATCACCAAGATAGTAAACATCACTATTATTCTCTAGTGATGTAAAAAAGTTTCTAATGATGTTATCATTCATTTCTTCTATACTTGAAAACGGTCTATTTGAATACTTCATAATATTTTTGTGATTAAGATGCCAATCTGAAGAAAAATATATCATTTTTTACCTCTTTTCTTATTTCCTTTTTTATTTCCTTAATAAATGTATGAACTCAACTATTTTATCTGTTGATTTTATTCTTTTATTATCAGCTTTAAATCTTTTATAGTTTTTAAAAAACAAATTATATTTTCCATACTTTGACATTATCTCTTTTATGGTTTTTAAATTCATAATTCCTTCATCACTATAAGAAAGAAAAATATATTTGAAATTAGCATTTTTAATTAAATCTTCAAATACTGTAGCTGCTCTTCTTTTTGAACAATACTCTGATTTTAAAAAATCAGGTAAACCAGTTTTTCCTTTTGGTTTAAATTTTTCGTAAATGCTTATTGTATTTAAAAGATGGTAATTAGAACCATATTGTCTTCTATTATAAGGTGGATCTAAATATAATATATCTCCTTTTAT
>Ga0307379_10008831_pt1 | contig 13538 bp, 11 predicted proteins | sample UN2MG_FD_202237 | JGI IMG/M metagenome (GOLD analysis project Ga0307379, IMG submission 202237) | Soil microbial communities from Risofladan, Vaasa, Finland - UN-2 | ecosystem: Environmental > Terrestrial > Soil > Coastal area > Acid sulfate soil | place: Finland: Risofladan, Vaasa | collected...
TTTCCTCCTGGAGCACCGGCTCGAGCGAAACCCCAGGACGGTCACACTCCGCAGCCCCTGGCTGCGCCACGGCAAGGGGTGGTGGGTGCAGATGGACGCGTTCGCCGAGCCCATGACGTTCGGTGAGATCCGCACCGACGTGAAAGGACAGTCGATCGAGGTGACACAGGCCAACCTCACCGGCTTCACGCTGGATCTGAGCCCGGGCGTCGTCGACGTGGCGCAGGAGGTGACGGTGGTCATCGACGGGGACAGTGCGTTCGTCGTCGGGAAGGGGAGTCCGGGCGGGACGTCGTTCCACCTGGCGAGCGACCCGGACACGGAGAAGCCGAGATGGTCCCGCGGTCCGGCACCCGCATCCAAGCTCGGTGCGTTGGTGAAGGACGCACAACTCGAGGGCCCGATGTCCGACGTCTTCCGCTCCTACTTCATCCTCGTGGTCGGAACGGCGGGCGACGACGACTTCGACGACGCCTGCCGGGAGGCCGCCGCGCAGTTCAACCGTGACCGCTGGCGGCGCATCCAGCACGTCGACTGCATCGTGAAGACCGATGCCGAACTCACCGCCGAGGACCGCTCATACGCCAACCTCGTCCTCATCGGCGGACCCGACGTCAACATCGTCACGCGCGAGATCGCTTCCGGACTGCCGGTGACGTTCGGGAGCGACGGTGCCGTCACCCTCGATGGCGTGACACTGGCCGCGCCGGGAGGCGCCGTGGCGCTCGTCTATCCCAATCCGAAAAACCTCGAACGCTGCGTGCTCCTCTTTGCCGGAACGACGCCCCAGGCCACGAAGCGCATCGTCCGCGGCGCCAATCTCGACTACGACTACCACGCCCTCGACGACAAGACCACCGACAAACTGGAGACCGCCGTCCTCTTCGGCGTGTTCGACCAGCACTGGAAATTCCACAAGCCTGCCCGGTGGGGGAGAGACGCATCGGAATGACGAAGCAGGGAAATGACGAAGCAGGGAAAGGAGGGAAGTCATGCTGAAAGTGCTGACGATTGTCTTCGGGGTGTTGATTGCGGCCTCGCGCCTGATCGGGGTCGTCTTCCCTGACGCCGTCAAGAGACTGCTGAAGGGGATGATCGAGGAGAAGGGGGTCTTCCTGCTGCTGCTGGTCTATGGCGCGGTTCTCGGGGGACTCTTCGTGTGGGGGTTCCGTCTCGAGTACGCCCGGCAGAACGCAGGCTGGCAGGCCTGCATCATGCTCGTGTTCGGTGCCCTCCTGGCGCTGATGGCACTGCTCTCCCTGGCCGCACCCAAAGTGGTGACGGGCATGATGGCCAAGTTCGCCGAGATGTCGTCCGCGAACATACGGCTCTTGTCTGTGGCGGGGGTGGTGGTGGGGGTGCTCGTCATCCTTCTGGGTGCGAGCATGTAGGTTAACCGCGGCCCGCTCGGGCGGTGATGTCACACCGGTCGGCCACGTTCGGGGGAAGCCCTGTGCGCCCCCGGACTGCCAATTTGGCAGGCGCCGCCTCTCCACGTCCCATTCTCTCCGCAGCCCTTCCTGAATCGCCTCGCCGTAACTTCCTGTGGAATCAATACTTATCACTCGTCCCGGAATTCCGTCCGGATTTGCGGGCGATTGGCACGGTTTTTGCATTTGTTCCATCTGGAGACGCAGACGTATTCGTGAGTGAAAGGAGGCTGAGCCATGTTCTTTGCATGGGGACCCAATCTGAACGTATTCGAGCGGCTTCGGGACGAGATGAACCGTCTGTTCGACCGTCGGTTCTTCGGACACCGGATGCTGCCGGTGTGGATGGCGCCCGAGCGGGCGTTCCCCCGCGTCAACATGACGGAGACCACCGACGCCTTGACGGTCGAGTGTGAACTTCCGGGCGTCGGGTCCGACGACGTGGACATCTCGGTGGAGGGGGGCGTGCTGACGGTCAAGGGCGAGCGGAAGCCCCCGGAGGGCCGCGTGCCCGAGCGCTATTACCGTCGGGAGCGGGGCTTCGGACCGTTCGAGCGGTCCATTGAGCTGCCCTCGCGGGTGGACGTGGACAGCATCGGCGCGAAGCTGTCGGACGGCGTGCTCGAGATCGTGCTGCCCAAGCACCCCGACTCGAAGCCCAGACGCATCGAGGTGAAAGTGAAGTGAGCAAGACGCCCGAAGGAGGTGACGGCGATGACCGAGAAAAACCAGAAGAAGCCTGAGAGTGAAGAGGTCGAAACCGAACGCGTGGACGAGACCCCCGGAACCTATGACACCCCGGCGGTCGACATCTACGAGACGGACGACGCGATCGTCGTGGAAGCCGACGTGCCCGGCGTGGCGCGCGACGGTGTCGAGGTGAAGATCGACAGCGGGGTGCTCTCCATCCTGGGCCGTGCCACCAGGACGTCGGCCCCGGGGGTGACCCGGCTGTACGAGGAGTTCACCCGTGGCGACTACTACCGTGCGTTCGCCCTCGGCGAGGAAGTCGCCGAGGGCGGGATCGCCGCGACGGTGTCGAACGGTGTGCTCACGGTCTCACTGCCGAGGGCCCGGGACACCCGTGTCCGGAAGATCGAGGTGAAGTAAGCACGGTCCGTCTGACGCGGGACCGTAACCATTTCATCCCCTCTCCCGGAGGGAGAGGGGAAGACGACGGGTCTCAGGAAAGGGGGTGAGTGTGATGAGCCTGATCCCAGGGAAAAGGAAAGAGTCGCTCGAGCACCCGCTGGTGAGTCTCCGCGACGAGATGAACCGTCTGTTCGACAGCTTCTGGCGTGGGGACTTCCTGCCGGAACGGTTCTCCTTCTCACGGGAGTTCCCCAGTGTCGAGGTGACCGAGACCGATGACGAGGTGATCGTCCGGGCCGAGGTGCCCGGCCTCGAAGCCGGTGACCTGGACCTCTCCATCACCGGGGACGTCCTCACCATCAAGGGTGAGAAGAAGGAAGAGAAGGAGGAGAAGGAGAAGGAGTCGCACCGTCGGGAGGTGCACTACGGGTCGTTCAGTCGGAGTGTGCGTCTGCCGGGCTCCGTGGATGCCGACAAGGTGACTGCCGAGTGCAAGAAGGGCGTGCTGAAAATCACGCTCGGCAAGGTGGAAAGCGAGAAGGCGAAGAAGATCACCGTCAAGGGTGAGCCGACGAAAAAGGCCAAGTGACCCGCGACGCGTTCGCGGGTGGTGTTCGGTCGACGGGCCGGGACGGAAGTCCCGGCCCGTTTTTTTGCTTGATTTGGCACCATATTTCGGCGAAGGTGCGTGTTTTCGTGCCCGTGGGGACGTCGGGGGTCGCCGCACGTTCCCGACGGGCCGGTTTCTCCTGTGGCGCGTGGGAGGCGGTTGTGCGAAGAGGGCTGTTGGTGACGGCGCTGGTGACGGCGGCCGTCGTGTTCACGTTCATCCTGTATAGCGGCATGAGGGGACGCACGCCGACGCATGCGTTCCCGCCGGCACCCTCACCCGCGGGCGCCGAGGCGGCCCGCGTCTCCACGGCGTCCGTCGCCCTGCCCACTTTCAACTTCGAAGAGGCGTCCTACACCCCGGCGCCCTTTGCGATGGACCGTGTGGGGCCGGGCTATCCCTACCGCCGGGCCGACCGGAGTCTCCTGGACGGACGGCGCGTCCGCACCGACGACCGCACCTTCACCACGGTCGTCCTCGAAAACGAATACCTCAAGGTCACCGTCCTCCCGGACCTCGGCGGGCGGCTCTTCGAGGCGGTCTTCAAGCCCACGGGTGAACGGGTCTTCTACCGTGCCGAGCGTCTGACGCCTTACGAGCTGTGGGACTGCGGCAAGGAGTGGATGTTCGCGACGGGCGGACTCCGCTTCGAGTTCCCCACCTGGGGACACGATCCGAACACCGAGGAACGGTGGGAGCCGGAGCTTCACACGTGGCCGAACGGGACGGCTTCGGTGTCGCTCTCACGCACCGACGTCCGCACGGGACTGACCGCACGTGTGCACCTCTCGCTCGATGCGGGACGCTCCTGGATCCGCATCGACGCCGAACTCGCCAACCCGCACGATTACCCCCAGGACGGTGCGTTCTGGGTCATCACGGGACTCATGGGCACGCGCGGCATCGAGTTCATCATGCCGACGGAATTCGCCATCGAGCACGGCGGCGAGCACACCGACCGCTGGCCCGTCTCCCACGGCGTCGACTGGGCCTATTTCAGGAACTGGTCCTACCAGCGGTCGTTCTTCGCCCTCGACTGGTCCTCGGACTTCTCCGGCCTCTACGACCACGTGAACGAATACGGCGTGGTCCGCTGTGCCGACCCGACCGACACCCCGGGACTCAAGCTGTGGGGCGAGCCCCGCAGCATGGAGAGGTATTACGTTTCCCTCTACGGGGGACTCACCCAGACGATGGAGGAAAAGGTGAAGCTCGCCCCGGGCGAGGTCCGACGGTGGCAGGAGATCTGGTATCCGGTGGCCCACACCGGCGGGCTGACCGCCGCCGGCCGTGAGGTCGCCGTCTCCCTTCACACCGACGGCGACAAGCTCGTTATCGGCGTGCTGCCCACGTGCGTCTATGCCGGCGCGTCGGTGCGCGTCCTCCGCGGGGAGACCGTGCTGCTCGAGAAGCGCGTCGGGCTCGACCCCGCAAAGGCCCTCGTCGAGACGGTGGGACTCACGGGCGACGCCGACACGATCACCGTGCACGTCACCGACACCGACGGCCGGACACTGCTCGAAGAAACACTCAGCACGGCGGAGATCCGTCCGGTGTTCAAGGGAAAATGAAGAAGGGGGCTCGATGACGAAGGAAACGGTGGACGTGCGGGGCGTGTTGATCCACGTCTCGCACTACGACCCGAAATGGTGCCTGGGGAAGGCCGACGAGCGGCCGTTTGAGGTGGACGTCGCGCTCGAGGTGGTCGACGCGATGGCCGCGCACGGCATGAACCTGCTCATCGTCGACTGTGCCGACGGCGTGACGTACCGATCGCACCCGGAGATGAAGCGGCACTACTCCGTGCCGATGCACGACCTGAAAGTGCTCGCCGACGCCGCACACGCCCACGGCATCGACGTCGTCCCCAAGCTCAATTTCTCCAGGAGCAGCTGGCACCAGCACGATTTCTGGATGAAACCGCACTCCGACCCCTGGCGGTACGCCCGCGACCTCGAGGGATACTACAGGGTCGCCGCCGGGCTGATCGCCGAACTCGTCGGCGTCATGAGGCCGAAGCGGTTCTTTCACATCGGCATGGACGAGGACCATAACCGTTCGCTCGCACAGTACGCGGACGCCATCAAGACGCTGCGGAAGATCGTGAAGCGTCACGGCCTGCGCACGATCATCTGGAACGACTCGTGTCACTTCCGGAAGGAAGCCCTGGCACAGGTGCACGCCGACAAGTGCCGCGCGGCGGAGGAACGGCTGCCCCGCGACATCGTTCAGGTGCTGTGGGACTACAGTCGTGCGCACCCCGGCATCGCAAAGCGCGTGGCGGACGAGGGGTTCGAGGTGTGGGTGGCGCCGGGCGGTGAGATGAGCCGCATCCGTGCGTGGCGTCGCGGACCCGTGGACGGGTGGCTCCTCGTCAACTGGGTCAAGTGCGACCGCACGAACCGCAAACGACTCCTCGAATCGATCCACACCGTGGGAGCGAAGCTGACATGAAGCGGTCATGCCTGTTCCTGACATTCATGCTCGCGTGCGGTGTGACGACGGGCGACGACACCGCGGCCTGCCGTGTCGAGGTCATCGGCGGGGGGGCACTCACCCTGACGCAGCCCCGGTGCGTGCGCGTGGGACCTTCCGGGACCGTCTTCCTCCTCGAAGGGGAGAGGGACGGGGTGTATGGGGGCGTGCTGGGAGCGTGCGCGGGCCTCGTGAGACGCTTCGGCACGAACGCCCGGGCGTCCGACAGGGTTGAATCGTGGTATCACCCGGCGAGTCTGCGGCCGGCAAGGGACGGCGGTATCCTGGTCGCGGACACGGGCAAGCGCCGTGTGCTGCGCTTCGACGCCGACGGGACCTTCACGAAGGTGGTCATCGGGCCCGGCGGGGCCGACACCGTCCTCGAGGGCCCCACCGACGTCCTGGAACTGCCCTCGGGCGACCTCGTGGTGTGCGACTCGGCCTCGAGCCGCGTGCTGCTCTGCGACGCGTCCGGAAAACTGAAGCGTGTCGTCGCCTCGCCCGGCACGAAGCCCCACCAGGTGAACCACCCGTTCAGTCTCGCACTCGACGCCAACGACCACCTGTGGATCGTTGACGTCCTCAACCGTCGGCTCGTCGAGCGGACCAGCGGTCTCTCCGTCAAGCGCGTGGTGAAGCCCACCGACGACGACGGACCGCTCCTGCACCGGCCGTCCTATATGGACTTCGACCGTGACGGCAATCTACTCGTCGCCGACGACGGCGCCGGGTGCGTCCTGAAGCTCTCGCCCGAGGGGAAGCTTCTCGGGCGCATCGGACTCACCGACGGCGAGCCAAGACCCTTCGGACGCGTCTCGGGCGTCGCGGTGACGTCGGACGGGACGCTGCTCGTCAGTGACGTCCTTCGGAACGTCCTGTTCGAGTTCGACGCGACGGGCAAGTTCCTCGGCACGGTGGGACGGACGAGTTACGGAGAGGACCGGCTCGCGACGGTGGGGGCGGGTGTGTTCGCGGACGGGAGCTTCTTCGACGTTCTCGCACGGCCGCACTCGCTCGTGAGGGTGTTCGGGTCGGACGGCGTGCTGCGGGCGGAGTTCGGCGGTGAGGGGACGGTGGCGGGGAAATTCCTGCGTCCCCGCGGGGCCGCCGCCGGGCCCGACGGAAACATCTACGTCGCCGACACCCAGAACCACAACGTCACTGTCTACCGGCCCGACGGCGTCCTCGTGCGGGTCTTCGGTCGGCCGGGACGCGCCGCGGGCGACATGCACTACCCCCGTGCGGTGGCCGTCGGCGACGACGGACACGTCTACGTCGCCGACGCCGGCAACCGCCGGGTGCAGCTCTACGAGCCGACCGGCCGCTTCGTCCGCACCCTCGCACGGGACGTCAACCCCTACCACATGGACGTGGACCGCGACGGCAGCTGCGCGGTCTATGACGACGCGGACCAGGCGGTCGCCGTGTTCGACCGGGCGGGGGAGGCGCTCTGGCGCTCCGGCGTGCGGGACGTGGGATATGTCGGGGCGCTGGCGTTCGCCCCCGACGGGAAGCTCTGGGTCCTCGACGGCGGCCGCGGACTCGTCAAGACCTTCGACGCCGACGGGAAGCCGTCGGAGGTGCTGACGGACGAGACGCTGCGTCGGGCGTCGCACCTCATGCGGGGACGCGACGGACGGATGTACGTCGGCAATTCCGGGATCCGGGAGCTCACGCCCGACGGGAAGCCGGGGCGGTTCGTCCAGGGAAGGCTTCCCACCGTGCCCGGACAGGTCCTCCGGCCCTCGTCGCTGGCGCTGGTGTGGGGCGACACGGTCGCGGTGCTCAGTGACGCGACCGGAGCGGTTCATCTCTTCGGGCGCGACGGGACGTTCCGGAAGGTGCTCGAGGCCGTCCCCGTCGTGACGAACGTCGGCCGCGTGGACTCTTTGCCCGACGGCGACCTCGCGATGCTGGACGGGCTCGGGGGAAAACTTTACGCCGTGACGCGCGACGGGCGCAGCCGGCTCGTCGCCTCGGGCGACGCGCTCCGGGGCGTCGGTTCCTTCAGCGTCGCCCCCGACGGGAAGATCTACGTCGTCAGCTGGCGGCGTCGGGGCGTCGTGCAGCTCGACGCGGCCGGGAAAGAGCTCGGCGTCATCGCGTCCGGGGGCGGCAGGGGACGGTTCCGCCGGCCGAGGGACCTCTCGGTGACGCCTGCCGGCGACGTCCTCGTCGTCGAGGGGCGCGGGGGTGTCCTCTGCTACGGACCGGACCTCCAACCCAAGTGGACGCTCGATGAGGAGGAGCTGGAGGGCAAGGTCGGGGCGCCGGGGGAGGTCGTGGGCGTCCGCGGCGACCGGCAGGGAAACCTCTTCCTCCTCGTGCAGGATCCCGGCCGCGTCCTCAAGTTCGACGGCGACCGCAACTTCCTCGCCACACTCCGTCCCGACGAAGCGACCCACGGGACGCTCCGACGTCCCGCGGGCCTCTGGATCGACGACGACGGGAACCTCTACGTCGCCGACGCCGGCAACAACCGTGTGCTGAAGTTCATCCCACGACGCTGACGTACTCGCGGCCTCTCCCCGTCGTGACTTTCCGGTTGCAGAAGACGGGGTCACGGTGTATCATATTCGGGTCCGCCGACGGCAGGCGGATTTCTGTTTCTAGGGTCTCAGACCGAAAGGACGCGAGATGACGCTCAGGACCTGCATCACCAACTACAGTTTCCACCGCAGTCTGCGTTCGGGCAGGATGGACGTCGAGGGGTTTCTGGATTTCTGCGGCAAGGCCGGGTTCGACGGCGTCGACCTCATGGTCTATTTCTGGAAGGACAAGGACGCCGAGATGACGAAACTGCCCGAGTGGCTCGAACGCAACAAGCTCACCCTCGTCGGCTACGGCGTGGGCAACGACTTCCTCAAGCACGACGCCGCGGAAATCGACAGGATGAAGGACGTCGTCCGGTCGGGCATCGAGGACGCCGCACGCATCGGCTGCCGGATGATGCGCGTCTTCGGCGGCGGTGACCTCAACGGGTTCACCACCGGCTCCGCCGTCCTGCACCTGGCCGACTGTTTCCGAGACCTGGTGAAACTGGCCGAGGACAAGGACGTCTGTCTCACCATCGAGAACCACGGCGGGTTCCCGGCGACGGCGGCGGAAGTGATCGAGGTCATCGAGACGATCGACTCTTCCCACTTTGCCTCGCTCCTGGACACGGGGAACTTCCTGGGTGCCGGGGAGGACCCTCTGGAAGCCGCGGAAGCACTCGCCCCTTACGTCCGGCACGTCCACGTCAAGGACATGCTCAAGTTCCCGGCGGGCTCGGAGCAGGGCCACAAACCGAAACGCGCCGACTATAACATCCAGACCTGCACCGTGGGAGAGGGCGTCGTCCCCAACGGCGAGATCTTCAAGACGCTCGTCGAGGCCGGCTACGACGGCTACGTCTCGCTCGAAGCCGAGGGCCCCGACACCGACGACGAGGCCGAACGCGTCCTCGCCGGCCTCGCCCACATCCGCAAGTGCATCGACGCCATCGGCTGAAAAAAAGGTACCGCGTACCTTTTTTTCGGGCTTTTTCGGCCGATTCGGGCCGGTTTATGGCATCTAAGAAAGGTACGCGGTACCTTTTTTCCGCCCCTGCTTGAAGGCAAGTGATGGACGAGAAGCCGAAACTGCGGCCGGTGGAGGTCTTCCCGGTGCCGACGAAACAGGGTCGGCTCATCGGCATCCGTGACGCGACCGGGCTCTCCGACCGCATCATCAGTGCGTCGCCGGGCGTCGTGCGAATCCTCCAGATGCTCGACGGCGAGCACAATCTCCTCGACATCCAGGCGGTGCTCACGCGCGAGAGCGGACAGCTCGTCTATTCCGACGAGATCAAGAAGGTCCTGGAGTTGCTGGACGAGGCGCTCTTGCTGGAGGGGGAGCGGTTCGACACGTGGCGCGCACGCATCGAGAAGGAATTCGCCGACTCCCCGGTGCGAAAGGCGACAAGCGCGGGCACCGGCTATCCCGAGGATGCCAAGAAGCTCCGGACGTTTCTCGACAGAATCCTGGCCGAGGCCGAGGGCAAGCCGTCGGCCGCCGAGGTCCGTGGACTCATCGCCCCGCACATCGACCACATCCGCGGACGGAAGACCTACGCCGAGGCCTTCGCGGCACTCGCCGCGTCGCCCCCGGCCGACCTCTTCGTCATCCTCGGCACCGCGCACACCGAGAGCGCCGAGCGCTTCGTCCTCACCCGGAAAGACTTCGAGACCCCGCTCGGCCGCGCGAAGACCGACACGGCCTTCGTGGACGCCCTCGCCGGACGTGCGGGACGCGACCTCTTCACCGACGAGTTCCTCCACCGCGGCGAGCATTCCATCGAACTGGAACTCGTCTTCGTCCAGCACCTGAGCCGGAAGGCCGGGCGGGAGTTCGGGATCGTCCCCATCCTGTGCGGCGGCTTCACCGAGGCGATGAAGGAGGACAGGACTCCGCTCGACTTGCCCGGGGTCCGCGAGGTGATCGAGGGGCTTCAGGAGCTGATCGCCGCGGAGGAGCGACGTGTGTGCGTGATCGCCGGGGCGGATCTCTCGCACGTGGGGCCGCGCTTCGACGGCGGCGAACCCGTCACCCCGGGCGCGCTTCGGGACCTCGAAGCCGCCGACCGCAAGACGCTCTCCCTTGTGGGAAAGGGCGACGCCGACGGGTTCTACGGGAACGTCGCGCTGGACGAGAACGCCCGCAACATCTGCGGCGTCGCACCGGTCTACGTGGTGCTCAAGGTGCTCAGACCCGCCGAGGTGACGCTGCTGAGATACGACCAGTGGTCGGCCGACGACGGCTCGAGCTGTGTGACGTTCGCCGCCTGCGCGGTCGCGTGACGCGAAGTCAGGGGGGGGAACCGGCTTTCTGAAGATGCGGAGGAGACCCGATGAGTGACGGTTGGTTGAATGGACGTTGGGGTGCGGCGTGTGTGCTGGTTGTGGTGTGTCTCGCGGGGGGCTGCGGTCAGTCCGAGGGGGAGCGGCCGTCGGGTGCGTGGCCGGTGTATCGCGGGCCGAACCGTGACGGCATCTCCACGGAGACGGGATGGCTCGCGCGGTGGCCCGAAGGCGGTCCGAAGGTGCTGTGGAAGACCAACGTCGGCGTGGGGTACAGCTGCGTCTCCGTCCGTGACGGTCGGCTCTACACCATGGGCAACCGTGACAACAAGGACACGGTCTTCTGCTTCGACGCCGGGACGGGCGCGGAACTCTGGACGACCCCGTACGACTGCCCGGCCGGGGAGAACCCCGGGACGCGCGCGACGCCCACCCTTGACGGCAACCGCGTCTATAGCATCAGCCGGGACGAGCAGCTCTTCTGTCTCGACGCCGAAACCGGCGGGGAACTCTGGTCGCAGGACCTGCGCAAGACCGTCGGGGGCAGGCCGCCCTACTGGGGATACGCCTGTTCGCCGGTGGTCCTGGGCCGGATGCTCATCCTCCAGGTCGGGGCGAAGGACGGCGCGGTGGCGGCGCTCGACAAGACCGACGGAAAGCTCATCTGGAAATCGGGCGAGGGGATCGGCAGCTACTCCACGCCCACCGTCTACGAGGCCGACGGGAAGACGCGTCTCGCGGTCTTCCTGGGCGACGGCGTCGTCGCGCTCGACGCCGAGACGGGTGAGCAGCTCTGGAAATTCCCCGTCAAGGCCAAGTGGAACCTCACCATCACCGACCCGATCGTCGTCGACGACAAGGTCTTCGTCTCGGCGGGCTACGGCGCCGGGGCGGTCCTCCTCCAGGTCACCGACGGCGAACCGAAGCCCGTCTGGCAGACCGTCGAGTTCTCCAACCACTACACCACCTCGATCCTGTGGAAAGGCCACCTCTACGGGATCGACGGCGACGTCGAGCGCAAGCCCTTCCTCAAGTGCTACGAGTTCGCGACGGGCGTCGAGAAGTGGTCGCACAAGGGTCTGGGCAAGGGGTCGCTGATGCTCGCCGACGGCAAGCTCATCATCATGGGCGAGACGGGGGAGCTGGTCGTCGCCGAGGCCTCGCCCGACGGCTACAAGGAACTGGCGCGTGCGAAGGTGCTCACCGGACGCTGCTGGACGATGCCCGTCCTCGCGGGCGGCCGAATCTACTGCCGCAGTCACGAAGGGGATCTCGTGTGCCTGGACGTGAGCCGGAGGTGACCAACGACGAGAAGCGGCGCGTCTGGGACGCCTATTACGCCGGAAGCCCCGAGCGCGTCCCGGTGACGCTCGCCACCAACAACCGCGTCTACATGCTCGACGAGCGGTTCAACACCGAGGGGCTCACCTACGAGGAGACGTTCACCGACCCGGAGAAGATGCTCCTCGCCCAGCTGCACTGGCAGGACGTCGCACGCAGTCACTACCACCGCTTCTGCGACCAGCCGACGGGGCTGCCCCAGAGGTGGGAGGTGGGGGTGCAGTTCCAGAACGTCTACGAGCAGTGGTTTTTCGGGTGTCCGGTGCAGTTTCGCGAGGGCCAGGTCCCCGACACGCTGCCGATTCTGAACGACGACAACAGGGAATCGGTCTTCGACGTGGACATCGAGCGTCCGCTCGAGCGCGACCCGTACCGGCGGGGCATCGAGTTCTGCGAACGCATGACCGAGCTGGCGAAACACATGGACTTCCGCGGACGGCCCGTCGCGGTGATCCCCTACGTCCCGCAGTTCTCCGACGGGCCGATGACCTGCGCGATGAGCCTGCGCGGAGGCGACTTCCTCCTCGACCTCGTCGCCGACGACGACTACGCGCAGAAGCTCCTCGCGTTCGTCACCCGGGCGGCCATCAACCGCTCCCGGGCGGCCCTCCATCACTGGGGCAAGAAGGCCGAGGAAGTGGGACTCGCCGACGATTCCATCGAACTCTTGAGCACCGAGATGTACGTCGAGAAGGTGCTGCCTCACCACCGGCGCTTCTTCGATACGCTCGACCCGGACCGGACGCTGCGCAAGGGCATGCACCTCTGCGGCGACGTCGCCAGGCACCTCCCCGTCATCGCCGAAGCGCTCGGACTGAAGTCGTTCGACACGGGATTCCCCATCGACTTCGCGCGGGTGCGAAAGGACCTGGGACCCGACGTGGAAATCCTCGGGGGCGTGGAAGTGGGCCTGCTGATGGCCGGCACGCCCGAGGGGGTCTACGAGCGCACGCGGGAGATCCTCACCTCGGGCATCCTCGACGGGAAGAAGTTCATCCTCCGCGAGGCGAACAATCTCCCGCCGAAGACGCCCGAGGACAACCTCGCGGCGATGTACCGTGCCGCGCTCGATCTCGGAACATACGAGAAATAAGCCGGCCCGGTCTTCGCGCCCCGAAGGGGCGTTCGGGATTTAGCCGGGGGCGCAAGCCCCCGGTATGCGAGGCCAGAATGGCCTTGAGCCCCGAAGGGGCGATGGGAGACGATAAGGAGCTTGGGGACCTCGCGCCCCGAAGGGGCGATGGGGATTTAGCCGGGGGCGCAAGCCCCCGGTATGCGAGGCCCGAATGGCCTTGAGCCCCGAAGGGGCGATGGGAGCTGCCATGTCCTACACGAACCTGAACTACCACATCGTCTTTTCGACGAAGGACCGTCGGGCGCTCCTGAATGCGGAGACGATGTCGCGTCTGGTCCCGTACCTCGGCGGCATCCTCCGCGACGGGGGAGGGACGATGCTTCGGGCCAACGGTCCGGCCGATCACATTCACGTCGTCGCGACGCTCCCTCCGACCACCGCACTCTCCGACGTGCTGAGAATCGTCAAGGCGGCGTCGTCCAGGTGGATCCATCAGCGGCTTTCCGGGGGCTTGCGCCCCCGGCTAAATCCCGGGCACCCCTGCGGGGTGCAGCGGCGGTGCGAAGAAGAGCTGCCGTGCGCAAGAGTAGCGGCCGGGCGAAAAAGAGCTTCCGCGACCCGGCACGCTTCAGCTTCGCCCACGGCGGAAAAGACGGCATTCCCTACCCGGTTGACCGTAAGACGTACGACCGGAC
>Ga0307379_10008832_pt1 | contig 13537 bp, 8 predicted proteins | sample UN2MG_FD_202237 | JGI IMG/M metagenome (GOLD analysis project Ga0307379, IMG submission 202237) | Soil microbial communities from Risofladan, Vaasa, Finland - UN-2 | ecosystem: Environmental > Terrestrial > Soil > Coastal area > Acid sulfate soil | place: Finland: Risofladan, Vaasa | collected...
ACATGGTTCTGCGGTTCGACACGAACGACGCCGATCCGCAGAGCATCAACGAGTCGGGGCTGGATGCGTTCCTAGTGACCGGCTTCCAGTGCGAATCGGCAAGCACGTGTACGAACGGCGTCCAGGACCCGGGCGAGGACCGGATCGACTGCGGCGGTCCGTGTCCGCCGTGCGAGTGCACCTCTGACGGCGAATGCGACAACGCGACCTACTGTGACGGAGCCGAGACCTGCGACGCGTACGGCGACTGCCAGGCCGGCACGCCGGTCGATTGTCCGGACGACGGGTTGTTCTGCAACGGTACGGAGTTCTGCGACGAGGGCGCCGACGCTTGTGCGAGCACGGGCGACCCGTGTCCAGATGACGGCCTGTACTGCAACGGGACGGAGTTCTGTGACGAGGGCGGCGACGTCTGCGACAGCAGCGGCGATCCGTGCACCGATGACGGTTTGTATTGCAACGGGACCGAGTTCTGTGACGAGGGCAGCGACCTCTGCGACAGCACGGGGAACCCGTGCGTGCCGCCGGAGGTGTGCGACGAGGACGCCGACATGTGCATCCTGGAGGCCACCACGATCAGCAGCGCCGCAAGCTGCGCGGACCAAGGCGGGACCGAATACTGCCTGAGCCTGGCACTGAGCGGGCCTGCGACGGTCGAGCCGCGTCAGGGTGGCGTCACGAGGATCGAGCTGCAGGCCGTCGATCCGGTCGAGCCCGACAGCACCACCGCGACGGCTACATGCGTGAACAACATCTACGCAGGCGCCATCACCGTAACATCGGACGGGACGACGGCCGTGGTCGTCGACCTGGACCCGCTGCCGAATCAGGACTGCTGTACGATCGACTTTGACGGCGGCATCGAAGACGGCATGTCGGTGATCGGGCTGGAGGCCGACGTGAACGGCGACGGGACCGTCTCGACGGCCGACGCATCGTCGATCAAGCAGCGGCTAGGCACGATCATCGGGGCGTCGGACTTCTGGTACGACGTGAACCGGGACGGCAGCGTCTCGACGGCCGACGGGTCGTTTACAAAGCAGCGTCTGGGCGACTTTGCGCCGACGTGTCCGTAGCGGGGCAGAATCGGGCGTCGCAGAACGACAAACACCCGCCCGCGGGTCCGCACCTTGCGGGCCGCGGGCGGGTGTTCTTGTGTCGCCACGGATAGGGCCGCCGGGCCGCCCCAGTGGGCGGAACCGGAGCGAGGGCCGAGAAAGTAGCCGAATTCATTTGCCAGCAGGCGGTTTGTATTGGACGTTTCAGTTGTCGGCGGACCCGTGGGGGCCGGATGGGCAACACGCCCGGTGTTATCAAACACGTCAGCAGTGCGGGTCGGCCGGGTGGGCAACGGGCGATGAGACAACCAGCTTCCCTTCTCCTCATTTCGTGCGGGGGAAACCGCAGCGTCGGGCCGGGCTCGTCGCGGCGGTTTCCCTTTGCGGGCACATAGGTCCGTGAGTCAGCGGACCCGCTGAGTCGCTCGGAGGGTCGTCTTATACCGCTTACAGTTTGTTCACGCCGACCGGCTGCCCCGCGAGCCGGCGTTTCGGGCGTGGCAAAGTCCGCGCGAGCTGAAGCTGGCGGCTCGGGAAACGGCAGAGTCATCCTGGAAGTGGTATTAGAGCTTGGTTCCCTCGGAGACGTCCGAGGGTCCGCGTTCGCGGCGCTGCTCGGGGTTTTTGCGGTACTCTTCCATGCCCGGCGGTTCGGGGAAGGCACGGGCGCCATCCAGCGGCGGATCGTGTTCGCTGCAGAGCTTATGCAGCAGGCCCTCGACCCGGTCCCAGACGATCTGACGAGTCCGCTTTTCCACCGCGCGCCAGACGCGGATCTTGGCCACCAGCGGGATGGACCTGTTTGCCAGGAAGCTCTCGAGCCCGTCGGCTCGCAGGATGGACAACCGCTCGAGCTTACGACGGTCCAGGCGGTCGCCGGCGACGTCGGTCATGTAGATTCCGTAGATTTTCTTGGCTTCTTCCCACAACTGCACCGCCCGCTCGACGTTGCCCTCGGCGAGTTCGCGAAACGACTGGTAGATGAGTTGGCTGACGACCATGTTGGCGGTCTTGAAGCCGGCGACCGCATCCCGCAGGTCCTGCAGCACGAACCCCTCGAGCGGCACCAGATAAATCTCCTTCTGTGTGCCGTCCGGATTGCGGTTCACGCGCCGCAGGTAGTCGTAGTAGAACTGGGCCTCCCGCCGGCTGTTCGGGTCGCCCTCGAAATAGAGCTGCCTGACGGCCTCCAGCAGGAAGTTGAAATGGCCGACCCGGTAACTGCCCGCCGATTCGCCGGGCCTGAAGTCCGGCCAGTCGCCGAACTGGGCCTCGCTCAGTTCGATATAGGCATCGTGCAGGTGGCGGATGAAGCGGGTGTCGGGGAGCAGCTCGATGTAGGACTGGTTGGGATGGGCAAAGTCGGGTGTCAGGATGATCCGCCCGCGCCAGACCATGTTGGCCAAGGCCATCATGATGTAGCGGACGGTGTTCATGGAGTCGTTGGGGTTGAGGTTGATCTGCCCCTGGGTCACCTTGTCGCCCCAGCTCGACCAGTAGAGGGCGTGCCCGTAGGGGCTGCGCCAGTCGATCGGCCCGTACTTCTCCATGAGTTCGAGCATCCAATCGACGTTCATGTGGTACCGCTGGCGCAGGACCCAAGAACGAAGGGCAGCCAGAAGCCGCTCGCGCGGCGCCGCCAGCCCGGTGTCACTAAGCAGGGCGAGCCGTCGAGCCCGCAACTCGTAACGTTCGTCCTCGGGCAGGGCCTCGAGGTAGCGCTCGACGGAGAGGTCGTCGCGCAGATTCTGGGCGATGAAATCCAGCAGGGTCTCATCGGGGTACAGCCCGACCTGGTCGAGGCGTTGAACCAGGTCGGCCACCTGCCGGTCGTCGGCGAGTAACCGCTCCAGGTCGCGCGGAGCTTGGGCAATGGTCCGGAACCACTCGATGGTCTCCTGTTCCGAGACGGCCGGAGGCGGCGGGCCCAGGACGCGCTCCATCTCGACGGCCAGCTCGGCCTTGTAGTTCCAGTGGTAGTCGTCGAGGAAGTCGCCGATCTTGTGCCAATAGATCCAGGCCAACTCCTTGTAGAGCGCGACCGACTTGGGGTTGTACTGGATGCCCATGTCACGGAGCAGTTGGATGCCGTTGTTGACCCACTGCCACCGTTCTTCGGCCGTGTAGGTGGCCACGGAGATGTTGTAGGCCTGATTCCAGGCGTTGAAGGCCCAGACGCTGGGGAATCGTGGAGCCAGCCGGCAGATCGCGTCGGCCAACTCGCGCAGCTCGTAGTACTTGCCCTCCTCCTTGAGCTTCTCGGCCCGGATGAAGGCGATGTCGATGGCCAGAGCACGGAAGGTGCCGGTCTTGGCCAGCAGGGTCTCGATCGGGGGCAGGCCCTTGACGGTATCGGGGTCGATGACCATCTGGTTCTCGAGCCGGATGTCGTTCAAGGGCTGCAAGAAGCGACCGGCCACAACGATCCCGGCCACGGCGATCACGCCGGCCACGATCTGCACCAGTCGATCGCGGCGCCGGGCGGCCTGGCGGCGGGCCAGGTACTCGGGCATTTCGTGCGAGAGAATCTCAACCATGAGCGATTACGGTCCGGAAAGCCGTCCGCACGGTTTTGCCGGCGGCTCTCAGACCGATACCTCCGACACCTCTCGCCTGTAGAAGAACAGGCAGGCGATGAGCAGAGCCACGCCCGCTCCTATCGCCACCAGGTAGACGACCGATTGCAGTGCCCAGGCCAGGGTCACGTTCCGTCCATCGGCCAACAGTTCTACGGGGTTGTAGCGGGCGAAGTTCGGCACGACGTACCCCAGCGCGTCGACCATCACCGAGATCACGGCGCGAGCCAGACCGACCGCTCCTTTGGCCTCGAGGGACCCCAGGGCGTCCTCGATAAACTGCCTCATGCCCGCCAGCAGATAGGTGATGAACGAGCAGAAGCAGGCCACCGGGAACGAGAAGAGGGTCGCGAACATCAGGGCCACGGCCGCCAGGAACATCAGCTTGCACTGGACCATCACCAGGGCCCGGACCAGGTTTCCGCCGAAGGTGCCCACCTGGAACAGGACTTCGACGCCTCGCGGTCCCTCGAAGAAGAGCCGGTTGTCGTACTGCGGCTCGCCGGCGTAGGGGTTGACGTTGATGAAGCGCACCCGCAACGTGTGGTCCGGGGCAACGGTATCGGCCGGAAACGCGATGGTGTGGTAGCGACCGATGACGTCGCGGCGAGGGGTCGCGGCGATGGCCGTGTTCTTCTGCCGGTCTCCGGCGATCCACTGCGTGCGCAGGATCTCGTCCGGCGGGTAGCGGTTCGCCTGAGCCTTGTAGCGGATCTGGATGGCCGAGTCCTCGCTGCGGTCGCAGAGCACGTTGGCGAACTCGAAGTAGCGTTCCTCGCCGACCGGGACGTTGCGCCACCGGCCGTCGAGGTACTTGCGGAGCCTGTCCTTCTCGACCAGGGGGGCGAAGTCCTCGATCGCGTCGTAGACCCCCTCCTCGAGGTTGCGGGCGTACAGCGTGTTCACCTCTCTCGTGAAATCGGGCAGCACGAAGGGAGAGGCATGTCGGGCGGTAAGCACCTCGAAGCGCAACTTTCCCGCGTCGAAGTCGTTCAAGGGCGTCTGTCGGGCCAGGTACTGCGTGGCGGTCAGGTAGACGCCCAGGCCGGTGACGGCCAGCAGGACGGCGTCGAGCAGGACGATGCCGGCCCATTTGCCCAGCAGGAACTGCCATCGCGGCAGCGGTTTGGACATCAACATGAGAATCTGTCGCTGCTGCAGCTCGTCGGAGAGCGAGCGCGACAGGAAGATGCTGAGGACGGCCAGCAGGACGCCGGCGGAAGTAACCGAATAGGTGACGAACGACTGGACCCTGCCGCTGACGGTTCCATCGCCCTCGGTGCGGCTGGCGGCCCAGAAGGTGAGCACCAGCAGCACCAGGAAGAAGATAGCCAGCTTCATGCGGACCGCCTCGGCGATGGTCTGCCGGGCGACCGCCCAGAGGCAGCGCAAGGCCCGGCCGCCGTAGGCGTCCACGCAGAAGTCGACCGCTCGCAGCGGCGCGGTGGGCACGAGGGCGAGTGTTTCAGTCAGACGACGTTTCGGGGGTCTGGCCATTCTTCGGTCGATCCGGCTTCTTCGTCAGGGAGTCGATGACGGAGCGATCGGCCTTGACGGGCTTGCGTTCCCGCTCGGGCGTTTGTTCTTGAGCGGGTGCCGGCTTGGCCGGGGGCGGAGTCGCAGCGGGCTTGGGAGGCGAGGTGAGCTGTTCGATCACCTTGCGGGCGGGCTCTTGCGCCGCCGGCTTCGACGTCGGGGCGGGCTCCGCCTCGATGCGCTGGGGGGCGCGGGCGGCGCTGACCAGCGACTCGATGACCTGCTCGGCGGATGGTTTTCCGCCGAGGAAGTCGGGCAACTCTCCCGCCGCCCGGACGCCGGAGGTGGTGATGTTGGCGGCCTGGGCCTCCGCCACGATGCGCAGGAAGAACGTCTCCAGCTTGTCCGACGGAGAGGAGACCTCGAGGATGCGTTTGCCCGCCGTACGCTGGAGAAGTTCGCGAACCTCCTCGACGGCCTCGGGAGGCAGCTTCTCGGTGGTGATCTGGGTGAGATCCCGCTGGCTGAGCAGTTCGCTGGTCGGCCCGGCGGCCCGTTGCTGCCCGCCGTACAGGATGGTCACCCGATCGCAGACGTCCTCGACGTCGGCGAGCAGGTGGCTGGACAGCAGGATGGTCTTGCCGCGCTTGCCCAGGTCGCGGATGAGATCCTTGATCTGCCTCGTTCCGATGGGGTCCATTCCGGCGGTCGGCTCGTCCAGAATCAGCAATTCCGGGTCGTTGATCAGGGCCTGGGCAATGCCGATCCGGCGGGCCATGCCCTTGGAGTACTCTCCGACTCGTCGCTTGGCCTCGTGCTCCAAGCCCACCATGCCGAGCAGGCGATCGATACGGTCCTGGCGGATGGGCCCGCTCAGTCGGAACAGCCGAGCATAGTAGTCCAGCGTTTCGCGGGCGTTCAGGAAGCGGTAGAGGTAGGATTCCTCGGGCAGGAAGCCGATCCGTGACTTGACCGCGACGTCGGTGGGCGCCCGCCCGAAGACGCTGATCCGCCCGCGGGTGGGGTAGAGCAGGCCGAGCAGCATCTTGATGGTGGTGCTCTTGCCGCTGCCGTTGGGGCCCAGGAGCCCGAACACCTCGCCGCGACGGATTTCGAGATTGAGGGCGTCCACGGCCACGACGCGGTTCCGCCACCAGAAATCCTTGAAGATCTTGGTGAGGCCGGCGGTCTGGATAACAGGAAGGTCGTCGCTGGGCATGGTTGCCTGCTATCTGCTTCCCGGTCCGGCGGTCACGTCTTCGGGAATGATAATGCGTCGCTGGGCCTCGGGTTCCTCGAACTCGGACTCCCTACTCTTCTGGTACTCCGTGATCTCGGCCTCCCGCCGGGCCAGGGGATCGGGGCCGATCTTAATGCGGACCTCCTGGCGTCCTCCCGGAAGCCACCACTTGTTGACGCCCGGATAGGCCAGGACCTTGCGCATGGTCTCCTGCCACTTTCGCTCGATGAGCAACCGGGGCGTCTGTTCGTACTCGGCCACGAGGGTCTGGTATTGCTCGACGTCGCCGCGCAGTCCCTGGATCACGCGCTGGTACTCGGACTCGCCCCGGCGAATCCAGGCCCCCACCGTGCCGGACGCCTCCTCCTCCAGGATGCGATCGACCTCCTCCTCCAGCCGAAGCACCTGGGCCTGATCCCCTTGACTCCGGGCGATCTCCAGCAGGTTGAGCTTGCCGATGGCCTGCTCCAATTCCTCGGCGCGTGCGTCTTCCCCGCCTGCCCTGGCGGCCTCCAACCGTGGCAACAGCCGGTCGATGGCGGCGTCGGGTTCTCCGATCAACTTGCGGTAGGCAGGCCCGGCCGCCTTGTTGAGCAGCTCGTTCCTCTTCTGATCGGCCTTCTGCACCTCGATGGTCTTCTCACTCTCGGCTTCGATCACGGCCAGGAAGGCCTTCCGCGTCTGGAGCGGCACAGTGGCCTCGGGAATCTCCACGGCGGTCAGCTCGATTCCGGTCTGGAGCAGATCGAACTCGGCGGCGAGGATGGTCCTCACCTCGCGGGCGAAGGCGTCGGTCCTGGTCTGGGTGATCTCGGCCGCGGTAAACATGGAGGCCGCCCGGACCGCCGCGTTCTCCAGCAGGGTCTGGATCAGCGTTCGGGTCATCTCCTTGCGGGCCTTTTCGTCTGTAGTGTGCGAGACGTTGCGCACGAATCTCGACAGATCGGTGATGCGGTAAACGAGCGACCACTTCACGTGAGCCAGGCCCTTGTCGGCGGTGAGCAGGGCGCCGTCGTGGGCCGGATTCAGCCCCTGGCCACCGCGGGAGAGCCGGCCGAGCGATACACCGACCTCGTCCGGCATCAAGCCAAACCAGTGGGAATCGAAGGTGAGCGTCTCGGCGGTCACGCCGATGCAGAGCGTTTCGTCGAAGGGATAGGGGAACGCCCAGGACAGGCCGGACCCGTGAGCGGTGGGCAGCAGCTTGCCGAGGCGAAACACGACGGCCTGCTCGTTCTCCTGGACGCAGGTCAGCCCGTTGAGCAGGAACCAGACGACCAGGATGATCATGATGGCCTTGAGCACGCCAAAGCTGGCCCGCAGGGCGTCGGCCAACGACTGGTTGGCGGCGTCGAAGGGCGCGTCAGTGACGTGCAGCGTGCGATGTGGATGTTGATCCGGGCTGGAGTCAGACATGGTCAATCCGCCGTCTGTTGGGCCGCGGGCAGCGGCTCGGTCTGGGCGCCAAGCACCGAGGGGACGCGTCTGCCCTCATCGAAGAGGTCAAACGGCTGCTTCTCAGGTCCGAAGATCAGCGTGGTGCGTTTTCGGAGGACCTCCTCCAGGGCCTGCAACTTGTCCAGGTAGATGCGCAGCTCCTCATGCTCCTGGAACGCGGCATAGATGCGGCTGACCTCGGCCTGGGCCTGGTTGCGGTACTCGACGACCTTGCGCTTTGCGGCGGCGAGGATGCGTTGTTCGGCCGCTCCGGACTGGGCGACGATCTCGTTGGCCCGGGCCAGGCCCTCGGCCCGGAGGTTCCTGGCCTTGGTCTCCTCGCCCTTCTTCATGCTGTCAAACACGACCTTGGTGACCTCTTCGGGCAGGCCCAACTGCTTGAGCCCGAAGAGCCTGATCTCGACGCCGAACTCCTCGGCGGCCTCGACCTTGACCAGGTCCATCATCTCCTGCTCGATCTGCTGAATGTGGCGTTCGGCCGGATCGGTGGAGACGAACTCGCGGAAGTCGTGCTTTCCGGCAACTGCGAGTTTGTGGGAGCGGATCTTGGTGCGCAAGGCCCGCTCGCCATCGGCCTCGTTCTTGTAGCGGCGATGGAACTCGTAGGGGTCCGCGATGGTCCAGACAGTGAAGGTGGTCAGGATGATGTTCTTGCTGTCCGCGGTGCGTGTTTCCTCGGTACGGTCGAAGAGGACCCGCAACCGCTGGTCGTACTTCTCGACCATCTGGATGGGCCAGGGCCACTTGACGTACAGGCCGGCGTCGCGTTTGACGCTATCGGGGTCCACGTTCCCGAAGGTCTTGACCACCGCCGTCTCCGTCGAACGCACCTGGTACATGCACATGTACAGCAGCAGCACGATCGCCAGAGCAACGGCGGCCACTATGGTGGGCCAACTCTTCATCGGTTCACGTCTCCTCGGCCCTTTCGGGGCCGGGTCATCTCCCCGAGGCCGGCTCGGGCTCGGCGGTCAGGTCCAAGACGCCCTGTTTCTCCATCTCGATCTCGAAGACGAGGTTGATCTCGTCGAGGTCGCCGGCCAGCACGACCTTGCGGACGCCCTGCGTCGCCGCGGTCAACATCTCCAGCCACTTTCGCATGCGGTAGAGGCGGGGGGCCGCTCGGTAGGCCGCCACCTCATTGGCGAACTCGGTGAGCTTGGACTCGGCATCGGAGACCAGAGCGACGTTATCGGCCTGGGCCGCGGCAATCATGGCGGCCACCTGCCCCGATGCCGGCCGGACGCCCTCGGCCGGGTTGCCCAGGAGCAGGTCGTCGACGTGCCGTCGGGCGATGCCGCGCTGCTCGTCGGTCGCGTCCGGATCGTGGACCAGGCGCTCCAGTTCCATGATGGCGGCGTCCAAGGCGTCAGCAGCGGCCACGCTGCCGGCGACTTTGGTCTTGATCTCCTGAGCCTGGCCGAGGGCCTCCTCGATGGTCGCCCGCTTGCGCCGCTCCTGGGAGACCACATCCTGATAGGCCTTGGCCACGCCCTGCTCGGCCGGCGGATGGGCCCCGTGCAGCCCGAGAAACGCGAGCTTGACGCCGACCTGGAGTTCGTCGACGCGCTGCTGTATTCGCTCCCTCAGGTCGCGCTCGAACTGCTCGCGCCCCGGACCGATGACCTGATCGAGGTCCACCGAAGCGGCGTAGTCGGTCAGGGTCTGGAAGGCGACGGCCTCGATCACCGTCTCCGGCTGCTCATAGCGGTACAGATAATCGCGTGGCTGGTCGACATGGTACTCAATGGCGATCGAGCACTCCAGCATCCCGACGCCGGCGGCCTCGGTCTCCGGCGCGGACTCGTCCCCGTCGCCGAGGTCGGCCGCTCCGACGGACCGGTCCGGGCTGGCCACGATGATCATCAGGTGCGGGGCGAAATCGTGCTTTTCGGTCCACAAGACCATCTCGTGCTCGTGCTGTTGGGCCGTCTCCTCCGTCTCGCCGGCGTACTCACCGCCGCGCGTGCCCACCACCAGCGGGCGCATCCGCGTGGTGGCCACGCGATAGGCGCGGTCGATCGGCCAGGGCCATTTGAGATGGATGCCCGGGCCGAAGGTCCCAGTTTCCGTGGGTCTGCCGTAATGCTCGACAATGGCCTCCTGGTCGGCGTCCACGATGACCACACTCGACAGGAGGAACAGGGCCAGCATGGTGAAGACGGCCAGCGGCAGAATGGCTCGCTGGAGCAGTTGGTAGAACCAGGTGCCCGAGACCTCGAAGCCGAACTGATAGTTGATGGCGTCGGCCAGCGACCGGGCCAGCCCACCCGGCTCGCTGATCAGGGCCAGCAGGCGCGAGTCGAAGGCCGGACGAGGCTGTTCCTCTCCGACTTTCGGGCGATAGAGATCCAGCACGAAGTTGATTGCGAACTCGATGCCCAGCACGAGCATGGCGATCCGGATGGCGTAAGCGGCCAGCGGCTCTGCGAAGGGCACATCCACAATCGAGGCCCCCATGGCGGCCACCACCACCAGGCAAGCCAGGGCGTTGCCGGCCAGGTAGGTCGCGGCCGCCCGAAGCACGCGCCACTGAGGCTGCCGGGCCATCCCGCTGGCATAGCGCGAGAGCATGAAACAGAAGAATCCGGCAAAGGCGGTCAGCGTGGCAGCCAACGGGGGGTTGGAGGCGCTGGGCCAACTGGGGTCCGAGATCGGCTTGGCGAACCGGGCCTGCCAGCCGACGTACAAGCCGATGTGCAACAGGGCCAGCAGAATGGTGAAGGCCGGCAGGAACCAGCGGTAGATCCATCGCAGGCGCTGCCGCTCGAGGTGGAGCGATTCGTCTGCGGCCTCGAATATAGCCGGATGGACCCCCGCTTCGGCGGCCCGGCGGATTTCTTCGGTCTCGAACGCCTCGGCCGCCGATCGCTTGCGCTGCGTGAACAGGACCAGCAACGCCAGCCAGACGGCTGCGGCGAAGCCCAGGTGAACGCTTTCCGCCCAGACCGCCTCCGAGCCGCTCCACAGAGCCAGGCCCAGAATCAGGCCGAAGGCCACCAACTGCAGGGAGAAACCGAAGGCGCAGACCCCCTGGGCCCGTCGGTCCTCGGAACTCACAGACGACGTGTTGGGCATCGGCGCTATCCGTCTTACACAGGATCGATCGGCGCCGCGGCTTCGGGTCGGCGACAGGCGCCTGGCGCCAGACCGAACGCCCGGCCTGTTCGCAGCGTGCCCCGAACACGGACGCTTCCCGGGCTCCACGCTTGCCCGGCCGGGGCGGCAGCTTACAATAAGCGGCCTTGGTTGCCAAGCCCGGGCCTGCGCGGGCGGACGAGCTAAGCTGAATTCCAGCAGGAGCTAGCGAAGCTCAGCCTATGTTCTCCAGATTCTACACAATCGCCGCCAACACCTTCCTGGAGACGATCCGGCAGCCCATCTTCGGCGTGGTGCTCTTCGCCGCAGCCCTGCTGATGATCTTCAACATAGGGCTGGCCGGGTTCACCCTCGAGGACGACGACAAGCTGCTGCTGGACCTGGGACTATCTACGCTGCTGCTGAGCGGGTTGTTCTTGTCGGTGTTCAGCGCCACGGGGGTTTTGACCCGGGAGATCGAGAACAAGACCATCCTGACGCTGGTGAGCAAGCCGGTGTCCCGCCCGGTGCTGATCGCGGGCAAGTACGCCGGGCTGCTGGCCGCCCTGGGCGTGGCGTTTTACCTGTGCTTTCTGGTCTTCCTGCTGACCATGCGGCACAAGGTCCTGCAGCGGTCCACGGACCCGTGGGACATGCCGGTCATTGTTTTCGGGTTCGGCGGCTTGGCCCTGGCCTTGGGTGTCGCGGCGTTCTGCAACTACTTCTACGACCTGGAGTTCTCCTCGACCGCTCTGGCGCTGGCCGTACCCCTGCTCACCCTGGCCGTGCTGTTGACCGGCTTCTGGGACAAGACCTGGAACCGTCAGGAGTATGGCATGGGCATCTTTTCGGTAGACCTGTTCATCGCGGCGTACCTGGTGTTGCTTGCGGTGATGGTGCTGGCCGCCGTGGCCCTGGCGGCATCAACGCGCCTCAGTCAGGTGCTGACTCTGCTGGTTTGCGTGCTGGTCACCGCGGTGGGTCTGGTTTCCGATTTCGCCCTGGGGCAATACCAGGAGGAGAGCCTGATTGCCCGGGTGGCGTATCAGGCCCTGCCCAACCTGGGCATCTTCTGGGTGATCGACGCCGTGAACTCGGGTATCCCGGTGCCCTCCCAGTACCTGGTGCTGGCCACGGGGTACTCGGTCGTGCTGGTCATCGCCCTGCTGATGATCGGCGTGGCCCTGTTCCAACGGCGCGAAGTGGGGTAGCCGAGTGCTGCGGAGGCGGGTCGGAGGCAGCGGATCTCAGGGCACGCTCCAATTGCCGATGTCGTCCGCGGTGTTGTCTCTCCCGTCAGGCCCGATGCTCCACAGATCGTAGCCCTCCGGAAGGTGCACTCCCGGGGCCCGGTATCGGTATCGCTGCCCCCAGGAGTCGGACAGCAGCCCTATGGTGCTGATATAGGGGCCGTCCCACACTTTCGTCGGCGGCAGCTCCGGAGGCTGACGAATCAGATCGTCGAGCGAGGCCGGTAATCCGCCCGGACGCAATCGGTATTTCTTTATGGCGATGACCAGCAGGCCGCGCGATCCCAGTGCCCGGTGGACGCGGTCGATCTCATACTGCGAATAGTCGGGCAGGCTGGGCCCGTCGATGTCGGGGTCGGGGTCGGGGTCGGGCACGTCTCGCCCGTCCCGCAACATATACCACGAGCCGCCCGCCAGTATCCCGATCAGGGCGATCGCGAACACGACGATCAGCGCGGTCGGGCGAACAGGTCTGGTTCTGGACACGCCGCGAACACCTCTTTAGCCCGCAAGGATCCCATGTCGGAACGACAACCCGCGCAGTTTAACGCCGCCCCGCCGGACGGGCCAACGGAAACGAACCGGCGACCGGCACCTCGCCCGGGGCAACGCCTCCACCGACGTCCTTGGGCCTGGCGCCGGTCGGCGGCGCGGGGGGATATCCCTGTGAACGCCAGTCGTTCCGGGCGGCACGCGGATCGCTTGCGTGTGGGTGATGCTGCGAATACAACCGAGACGTGATCCTGACGCGACAAAGCCATCGACGGATTGAGCGCCGCCGACTCCCGGGGCGGTCGGCCGGGATCCGCCGACAGTTCGCCGTTGGGCCGGGCGTACCGCCGGGCAGGATATTGGCCAGACACGCTTGTTTGCGACCGGTGCGTTTGCGGCCGGCAGGCAGGTCATCTGTGTGGCTGTCGGCCGTGCTGGTGCCTTTGTGCGCACTGACACCGGCCGCTTCGGCGCGGGGCGGTCAGGGCCCCGGTTGGACTCAGGCTGACGGACAGTGGCTCCTCGACCGAGGCCGAAACTACGGTCTGACCGCCGGCCCATCGCCATCCGTGGGCGACGCACGAATGATGCTGGTCTGGATGCGAGCGGCCGGTCGCGTTGCGCCGAATCTGGCCGAGGCTCACCTGCGCCAGTACGAGTTGCTGACCCTGCTCGGTCGTGCCGAGGAGGCCCACGACGCCCTGGGGCGTTATTGCCACCTGACCGACGACGAAGTCCGGCGTCTGATCTGGCTCGGCGACGGCTTCGAGCAGCTTCAATCGGCTGAAAAACGCCTCGAATTCTGCACGGCGCGTCTGGCGGACGCGTCGTTACCGGGACCGATCGCCAGCGAACTCCATCGCTGGCTGGGGGAGACCTATGCGGGAATGGGTGAGCCGGAGGCCGCCA
>Ga0307379_10008833_pt1 | contig 13536 bp, 13 predicted proteins | sample UN2MG_FD_202237 | JGI IMG/M metagenome (GOLD analysis project Ga0307379, IMG submission 202237) | Soil microbial communities from Risofladan, Vaasa, Finland - UN-2 | ecosystem: Environmental > Terrestrial > Soil > Coastal area > Acid sulfate soil | place: Finland: Risofladan, Vaasa | collected...
ATATTATAATGATATCTTAGAAGTCTCAGAAAAAGAACTTAGAATAGCTAAAGACTCACTAATGTCAGTCATAGATGATATAAAAATTAAAAAACCAAAAACTATAACTAAAATTGTTACGGAAATTATTTATAAAGACATACCTGTATATTATACGGATACTCTACCGTGTGACACATTTAACATACCTTTTACTCACGTAGATGATTGGATTACTATAAATGGAAGAAGTCACAATGAAGGATTAGATTTTAAAAATATAAGTATTACCAATGATCTACTTATAGTTACTGGAGAAAAGAAAAATGGTTTATTTAAACGTAATCAACCAGTAGTAACAGTGACATCTAATAATCCTTACCTTGATGTAAGAAATATTAGTAATTATGAAATTAAACCTAAAGTTCCTTTTTATGATAAATGGTGGTTTAAAGCAGGGTTATTTGGAACTGGAATATTAATTGGAACAAGACTATAATGGCAGCAAAGCAGATGCAAAAGAAAAAGCTAAAGCTATATCTACTAGAAATAATAAAAAGAAAAAATAATATGAAAGATAATTACACTTTTATTTATTGGAACTAATATAAATTAACATATAGATAAATAAGACCTAGATAGAAATCTAGGTTTTTTTATTTAAACTTTTTGTGTTTAAACTTTTTTTGTATATTTGTTTAAAATTAAATAATTTATTATGGAAAACCAACAACTTACTCCAGAACAAATGGAGGAAAAGAAAAAAGAAATGATGCAGTTTTATGAGGAATCAATGCCTTATTTAGATGCACAGTACAAGTATGAAAAAGTTCTTGCCGACATTGATGAAGTAAGACTAAAAAGAACTCAGATTCAAATGCAGTTTGCTATGCTTGCTCAGCAAAACCCTGAGATGGAAGAGGATGAAGAAGAGTATGAAGCTCCTGTTAAACCCATAAAAGAAGAGCCGAAAGCAACTTCTAATAGAAAACTTAAAAAATCATAAATGGCTTTAGTAAATCGCATTGAGAAAAAGGCAATGATGCCTAAATGGGATTTAGTAAAATTTCAGATTATCACTTACTGTTATTTAAATAGAGTAACAGTAAGTGAATCTGAGGTTAATTGTTTAACTCTTTTAAGTTTTAATGAACCAACAGAACTTACAGATTTTTGTTATGACGCGTCTTCAGAAGAAGATTGGATATTTAAAACACCACAATCTGTAAGAAATGCTATAAATAAGTGTATTAAAAAAAATATAGTAATAAAAGATAAAAACAATAAAAAGCTTATAATGCTTAATCCCGATATGAAATTAAAAACATCTGGTAATATATTACTAGAAATAAAGTTTTTTGCTAAAGATGATTCCGAAAAAGTATAATAAAATTGTAAAGACTATATCTGAAGATTTAGATATTGATGAGTACAAAGTTTATGATATAGTAAATTTTTTCTATAAAGAACTTAGAACAAATTTATCTGATCTTTCTGACTTAAAAATTAATGTACCTGGTTTAGGGCATTTTTTAATTAGAAAAAATAAAGTAGAGCAATCTATAGAGAAATGTAAAAGAAAATTGAATGTGGTTAATACTTATTCTTTTTCAGGATATCATTATAAAAAAACAACTGAAGAAAAGTTAGAAAAACTTGAAGCTATTAAAGTTAAAATAGATGAGTTTTTAAAAGAAAAACAAAACTGGAAAGATGCAAAAGATATTTGAAGCTTGGAAAAATAGAAAGCAAATAATGGAGGGTTTAAAAAACTCTCTAATACGTAAGAGTTACATAGAAGCAATTGCTAGTGACAGATATAAAATATGTAAAGACTGTAATAAAAAAGATGACACAGGTAAAGAGTGTGTAGTTTTAGGTACACAGCCTTGTTGTAGTTTATGTGGTTGTTCATTATCTTTAAAAACAAGATCTTTATCATCAGAGTGCCCGGCAGGAAAATGGCAAGCATTGATAACTGAAGAAGATGAAGATCAATTAGAAAATTATAAATAAAATGAGTATAGTATTTAAAGCAGAAGATCATAGTTACGTTAGCTTAGAAGAAGATAACATTAACTGGATATCAGTAACTACTTTGATTTCTCAGTTTAAAGAACCTTTTAATTCTAAAAGTATAGCAGAAAAAGTTAGTAAAAATAAGAAATCTAAATGGTATGGTATGAAGCCTCAAGAAATTGAAGATGCTTGGAAAACAGAATCTGAAAGAGCACTTGAATTAGGAACTTTTTATCATAATCAAAGAGAATCTGATTTATGTTCTTTCGCTTCAATAGAAAAAGAAGGTATACCCTTACCTGTTTATTCTCCAATAGAAAAAGAAGGTATAAAGTATGCACCGGAACCTAAACTTACAGAAGGCATATATCCAGAACATATGGTTTATTTAAAATCTGCAGGAATATGTGGTCAATCAGATTTAGTAGAAGTAATTAATGGAAGGGTTAATATTATTGATTATAAAACTAATAAAGAAATTAAAACTGAATCTTATGTTAATTGGGAAGGGATTTCTAAGAAAATGCTTCATCCTGTAAATAATTTAGATGATTGTAGTTTTAATCATTATGCTTTACAATTGAGTATTTATATGTATATTATATTAAAGCATAATCCTAAACTAAAACCTGGAGAAATATACATACATCATGTTGTTTTTGAACAAGAGGGTGAAGATGAGTTTGGTTATCCCATTTATAAAAAACTCCCTAATGGAGACCCTGTTGTTAAAGAAGTAATACAAATGGAGGTCCCATACTTAAAAGAAGAAGTTATGTCAATTGTCTTTTGGTTAAAAGATAACCCTAATCAAAGTAAGAAAAAATGAGAAAGCGTATTTTTTATCAAGCTGTAAAAGTAAATCCTGATAAACCTATAGAAATAATTACATTACAAAAAGGATATATTTTATTTAAGTGGAAAAATAGAATGTTATGTTATTTAAAACCTATAAATAAAAGCGTAAAAGATTTTCATTCTAATGTTTGTCCTGATCTTATATACAGAGAACTTAGTGGTTACATAGTTTGTGATAAACATGTACTTTTAAACTTAAGTACATATATTTATAGTGCTTATAATTTTTGGGATGGTTTAAAAAATTTATTAAACATTAAACCTAAAAAAACTAAAATAGATTTTTTATGATAGTTAAATTATTTGATATACAAAATGGTAAAGTTATACCAACAGAACATTGTTATACGCTAGGAACATTAAAAAACATAATGGATAAATATCCTGATGATTATTTAAAGATTTATCAGTATTTGTTTTATATGACTTGTCCTGATCCAGATGCTAATCCATTTTTTCATACTCCAGAATACGATAAGGAAATACTTATTATAAACGAAATAGATCCAGATTTTTCAACAGAAGATGAACTTATTCAAAGAGCTTTGGCATTTTGTGAAACTTTATATGAGTCACCAACTAAAAGAGCTTATGATGGTATAAGAAAAGCTTTAGATAGAATAGCTAATTATATGGCAACAGCTCAAATTACAGACGGTAAAGATGGAAACATTGGTCAGATTAGAGCTATGGCTAAAGATTTTGAAGCTATTAGACAATCATTTAAAGGTGCATATAAAGATTTACAAGATGAACAAAAATCAAGAATAAGAGGAGGTAGCTCTATGGCTTACGATCAATAACTAAAACTACAAAAATGATAAAATTTACAAGGTTAATTTTAAATATTAAATCATCTACTATAGATAAAATAGATGACTTACAAAAAGAGTATAAAGAAGAAATTGAAAGAGCCGACATGCTTAATTTAGATTTACCTTTAGTACCAAGGTATACTTTAACAATTGATGATTATGACATAAAAGAAAAAGAGTATTATGTTAGATCTAAAGATATTATTGAAGTTTATAAAGACAATGATGATATAACTTGTTTAACAATTGATGGTGCTAGTGATAAACCTTTATATGTTAAAGAAACAATTGAAGAAGTCTTAAAACATATTGATTAATGGAAGACTTTATTAAAGACATACCAACTTATGAAAAAGATAACTGGACTACTACATCTTTTAACTCAAGAGATGAATTTAAAACTTTTATAAAAAGTATATTCTTTGAACCTGGTAAGTATAACTTTAATAAAGATTGTTTGATCTTTAATGAGCAAGGCACTTTTTTTAATAAAAATGATTATTACTGTGATGCACCTTTTAAATCAAAAGACTTTATAGCGTATTGGGATTTTGAAAAAGAGAAATGTAGAAAAGGTATAATAGTAAAGTCTGAAGGTAAAACGTGGTTTGTATCTAGAGACTATTACATGTGGTTAAATTTTTTACCCATATTTGATAAAGAAAGTCAAAAGTTTGGTTTTGCAAAAATCCGTGATGCTCAATATCATATGGCATTATATGAGCTTTTAGCAGAACTAGATTATAAACATGTAGCTATTCTTAAAAAAAGACAGATAGCTTCTTCTTATTTTCATGTTGCTAAATTAATTAACCAAGTATGGTTTGAAGAAGGAGTCACTCTTAAAATGGGAGCATCTCTTAAAGATTATATAAATGATAAAGGTACTTGGAAATTTTTAGATGAATACGGTAACTTTTTAAATCAACACACTGCTTGGTACAGACCTTTTAATCCTATGAAGGTTATGATGTGGCAGCAAAAGATTGAAGAAAAAGTAAATGGTAGAAGTTTTGATAGAGGTTTAAAAGGTACAATACAAGGTATGTCCTTTGAAAAAGATCCAACTAATGGTGTAGGTGGGCCTGTTAAATACTTCTTTCACGAAGAGGCCGGTATTGCTCCAAAGATGGATAAGACCTATGAGTATATTAGACCTGCATTAAAGTCTGGTATGATTACTACTGGTTTATTTATTGCTGCAGGTTCTGTAGGGGATCTTGCTCAATGTGAACCTTTAAAGGATATGATTACTGATCCCGTATCCAATGACATATATCCTGTAGAAACTAATCTTATTGATAATAAAGGAACATTAGGTTTGTCAGGTTTATTTATTCCTGAACAATGGTCAATGCCCCCATATATTGACGAGTACGGTAACTCTAAGGTAGAAGAAGCTTTAATTGCATTAGATGAACAATTTGCGGAATGGAAAAAAGCATTATCACCTGAACAATATCAACTTAGGATCTCTCAGCATCCAAGAAACATAAAAGAAGCTTTTGACACAAGAACAGTATCAAAATTTCCTATGCATCTTATAACAGCACAACAAGAGAGAATAAAGCAAAAAGAATATCCTTATGAGTTTGTAAAATTAAGTGAAGATGCTAACGGTAAAATAAAAGTTGAGAATACAAATAAGTTACCAATATCAGAATTTCCAGTAAGTAAAAAAGCAGAAGATAAAACTGGTTCTATTATTGTTTGGGAACGACCTGTTGAAAATGTTGAATTTGGAATGTATTATGCATCTATAGATCCCGTGGGTGAAGGCCGCACAACTACTTCAGAATCACTATGTTCCATATATGTAATGAAAGCCCCAGTTGAAGTTACTAGAATGAAAGGTGAAGATATAGAAACATATGTTGAAAGAGATAAAATTGTAGCAGCTTGGTGTGGTAGATATGATGACATAAATAAAACACACAAGCAGTTAATGCATATAATAGAATGGTATAGAGCTAAAACTATTATAGAAAATAACATATCTTTATTTATTCAATATATGATAAGTAAGAATAAGCAAATGTATCTTGTTCCCAAAGATCAAATGGTTTTTTTAAAAGATCTTGGAGCAAACAAAAATGTTTATCAAGAGTATGGATGGAAAAACACTGGACGTTTATTTAAGGATCATATGCTTTCATATGCAATAGAATATATAAAAGAGGAAATTGATCAAGAAACTAAACCTGACGGAACAGTAGTTAGAAAAAAATACGGTGTGGAAAGAATACCAGATACTATGTTATTAGTAGAAATGGCTGCATATAATGATAGTGTAAACGTTGACCGTTTGGTTTCATTTGCTGCATTAGTATCTTATATGAAAATACTACACTCAAATTTAGGATTTAAAAAGAGAATTGAAAGAGATGATGCAGCTAAAAAGTTGCAAAAGTCAGATAATTTATATAAATTATATAATAGTCCGTTTCGTAATTTAGGTAAAACTAAAAAAGTTAATGGACAAAAGGTTATTAGAAGTGCGTTTAAAAATCTTAAATAAACATTATGCAAGTTTATAATGCAATGCAGCTCAAAAAAGGAGCTAAAATAAAAGAAAACAGGATGGGTTCTATCATCCAACCTTTGCAGTTTTTACCTGCTGTAGAAAAAGATGAAGAGTGGGCTGCTTGGAATTTAGACTGGCTAGAATGGAATGGTATAAAACAAATTAGAAAAAATGCTAGAAAGCTTCTTAAAAATTATAAGTTAGCAAAAGGTGTAATTGATAAAAGAGATTATATTGTTGAAGAAAATCCTGAGTATAGAGATATACTAGATTATCTTACACAAGAAGATGACACAGCATTAGAATTAAAGTTTTATCCTATTATTCCTAATGTAGTAAATGTTCTTGTTTCTGAATTTGCAAAAAGAAATACTAGAGTTACATATAGAGCTGTAGATGACTTTTCTTATAATGAAATGCTAGAGCAAAAGAGAGCTATGATTGAAGAAGTTCTTCTTGCAGATGCACAAATGGAAATAATTTCTGCACTTGTTAATCAAGGAGCTGATCCTAACAGTGAAGAATTTCAACAACAACTAGATCCTGAAAACCTTAAAAGCTTACCAGAAATAGAAGAATTCTTTAAGAAGGATTATAGATCTATGATTGAACAATGGGCAGATCACCAACATAAAGTTGATGTTGAAAGATTCAGAATAGATGAGCTAGAAGAAAGAGGCTTTAGAGACATGCTAATTACAGATAGAGAATTTTGGCATTTTAGAATGATGGAAGATGACTATGAAGTTGAATTATGGAATCCTACTCTAGTGTTTTACCACAAGTCTCCTGATGCAAGATATATTTCTCAATCAAATTGGGTTGGAAAAACTGAAATGATAACTGTAGCAGATGCAATTGATAAATATGGTTATCTTATGACTGCTGATGAACTTGAAGCTTTAGAAGCAATTTATCCAATCCGATCTGCAGGATATACAATGGGGGGTTATCAAAATGACGGTAGTTATTATGATTCTACTAAATCACATGCGTGGAATACTAATATGCCTTCTCTAGCAATGAGACAATATACTTCAGCAACTTCACAAAGTATATTAGAAGGGGGTGATGTAATTAATGATGTTCTTAGAGAAAGTGAGGCTTATGAAAACGAGGGAACAGCTTATCTAATTAGAGAGACTGTTGCTTATTGGAAGTCTCAAAGAAAAGTGGGACACCTAACAAAAGTTTATGATAATGGTGATGTTGTTACAGAAATTATAAGTGAAGATTATACAATAACAGATAAACCACAATATGATACTAGATTATTTAAAAATAAAACTAGAGATAATTTAGTGTTTGGTGAGCATATTGATTGGATTTGGATTAATGAAGTTTGGGGTGGTATTAAACTTGGTCCAAACTTACCTAGTTTTTGGGGAATGAATTCACCGGATGGATTTTCTCCAATTTATTTAGGTATAGACAAAAAAGACATTGGACCATTACGTTTTCAATTTAAAGGTGATAACTCTTTATATGGTTGTAAAATACCAGTAGAGGGTGCAATTTTTTCTGATAGAAATACTAAGTCTACATCTCTTGTAGATTTAATGAAACCTTTTCAAATAGGATATAATATTGTAAATAATCAAATAGCTGATATTCTTGTTGATGAATTAGGTACTGTAATATTACTTGATCAAAATGGGTTACCTAAACATTCATTAGGAGAAGATTGGGGTAAAGGAAATTATGCTAAAGCTTATGCGGCAATGAAGAACTTCCAAATACTTCCTTTAGACACAACTATAACAAATACAGAAAATCCATTAAACTTCCAGCATTTTCAAAAACTAGACATGGAGCAAACTAATAGATTAATGTCTAGAGTACAACTTGCTAATTATTTCAAACAACAAGCATATGAAGTTATTGGTGTTAACCCTCAAAGAATGGGTCAACAAATTAGTCAACAAACAGCAACGGGTGTAGAACAAGCTCTTAATGCTTCATATGCTCAAACTGAAATATATTTTATACAACATTCTGATTATTTAATGCCAAGAGTTCATCAAATGAGAACTGACTTAGCACAGTATTATCAGAGTAATAATCCTTCTACAAGATTAACTTATATAACATCGGCAGATGAAAAAGTAAACTTTTCTATTGAAGGTACTGATTTATTACTTAGAGATCTTAATATATTTTGTTCAACAACTGCAAATAATAGAGCTGTACTTGAACAATTAAAACAACTAGCTATTAGTAATAATACAACAGGAGCTAGTATTTATGATCTTGGTAAAATTATTCAGTCAGATTCACTTGCTCATTTAAATACAGTAATGAAAACAGCTGAGCAAAAAATAGAAGAGCAAAGAAATCAAGAAATGCAACAGCAACAACAAATGCAAGAACAGGCAATGCAAGCTAAGGCACAAGAAGAAAAAATGAAACTTGATCATGAGTCTATGGAAAATGAAAAGAATAGACAAAAAGATATTCTTATTGCTGAAATTAGAGCTGCAGGATATGGTTCTATGGTTGATTTAAATGAAAATAAACAATCTGACTATGTAGATGCTATGGATCAGATTCGTCAATCTGAACAATATCAAGAACAAACTCAAATGCAAAGACAAAAACAATCTATTGATAATCAATTAAAGACTGAAAAAAATCAAATAGAAAGAGAAAAAATACAAGCTCAGAAAGATATTGCAAATACACAATTACAGATTGCTAGAGAAAATAAGAATAAATATGATTCTCCACAAAAAAATAATAATAATAAATAATCGTTAAAATTAATATTATTTATTTAGCTATATACTGCAGAAAATTACTTAATAAAAAATAAGTAATTTTAAATTTAATAAGTTTATGTGTAAATAAATATGTATATTAAAGTATAACAAAACCAACAATATTATGCAAGAAGAAGAAAAGTTACAAGATTCTACAACGGTAGAAGAAGTTGAAATTAACATTGATGACATTTTTGGAGGAGTAGGAGCAGACAATGTTATGCTTCCAAAAGAAGAAAAGAAACCTTCTATATTTTCCAAAGAAACAGTTGATACATCGTTCATTGACAAAACTGAAGAACAAGAGAATGCTAGTGGAGCATTAAACAAAAATTCTTCTAATTCTGTAGATGTTACAGAATCTACAGATGATGTGATTAATGAGCTAGACTCAATGATTGCAGAAGAAGAAGAAAATGAGTTTAAAGGTAAAGGAGGTAGACCAAAACTTGATAAAAGTGGTTTATTTGAGTTAGCAAGTAAAATGATTGATGAAGGATCTCTTATTCCTTTTGATGATGATAAACCTATAGAAGAGTATACTGCTGCAGATTTTAGAGAATTATTTGAAGCAAATTTTCAAGATAGAGAATCTAAAGTAGCACAAAGAATTCCTCAAGAATTTTTTCAGTCTTTACCACCAGAGTTACAGGTAGCAGCTAAATATATTGCAGACGGGGGTCAAGATTTAAAAGGATTATTTAGAACTTTATCTCAAGTAGAAGAAGTAAGAGATTTAAATCCGGCTAATGAAAATGATCAAGCTGAAATTGCAAGACAATATTTATATGCTACAAACTTTGGAACAGCTGAAGAAATTGAGCAAGAAATAGAAGATTGGAAAGATTTAGATAGATTAGAACAAAAAGCTAATCAGTTTAAACCAAAACTTGATAGAATGCAAGAGCAAATTGTTGCAAGACAATTAGCTGAGCAAGAATCTAGAAAACAACAACAAGCAGAAGCAGCTCAAGTTTATACAGAGAATGTATATAACACTCTTGTTCAAGGAGAACTTGGGGGTCTTAAACTAGATAAGAAAACACAAAGTATGTTATATTCTGGTTTAGTTCAACCAAATTATCCTTCTATATCAGGAAAACCTACAAACCTGCTTGGACACTTGTTGGAAAAGTATCAGTTTGTAGAACCAAGACATGATTTAATTGCAGAAGCATTATGGCTTTTACAAGACCCGGATGGTTATAAAGATAAAATTAAATCTATTGGTAATAAAGCTGCTGTTGAACAAACAGTAAGAAAATTAAAAACTGAAGAAGGACGTAAACAAAATTCTAGTTCTTTAAATACTAATATGGAAGAAACAAGTTATAAAAGTACAAAACCAACTAGAACTATAAAAAGAAATACTAAAGGTTTCTTTAGTAGATAAATAAGTAAACACAAATAAATAAATAAAAATGAGTACACCAGTTTTAAACAATGGTATCTTTCTACGGGATACGGCTTATCAAGCAAGCTCGCACGTAGATTCTTATCACTTGGTTAACATGTTGAAAGATGCAGAACCTATGGATATGGGTCCGGTAGATCTTTGGGCTATGGCACAAAGAGTTGAAATGCCTCTTTATCAAATGGCTAACTTTGGAGGTAAGAATGTTATTAACGTAGACAATGCTCGTGGAGAGTATAAGTGGCAAACACCAGTGTCACAAGATTTACCTTATGTAGTTGAGGACATTGAACCACTTAATGAAAATAAGGGAGTTGATGGAAATACTTTCCGTATCAAACTTAACAGACGTGAATTTGGTCATGGTGACCTTATTACTTATGATAAGTATAATGGAGTAGAACTTTACATTACGGATGAAGATATTCTTCCAATTGGTGATGGATTTATCTACACTGTTACTCTTGTTAATAATGGTAATGCACGTTTCTTAGATAATCGTTTCTTAGCAAATGGTACTAAGTTTTTCCGTAAAGGTTCTGCACGTGGGGAGTATGGAGAGCGTTTCTCTGATATTACTACAGGTGCTGGTTTCCGTGAGTTCTATAACTTTGTAGGTGGTGCTGAAGCACACGTACACTATTCAGTATCTTCTCGTGCTGATCTTATGATCAAAGGAGGAATGAATGCTGATGGTACTGTACCTGTAACTGAGATCTGGAGATCATTTGATCGTTCAGTAGATCCTTCTATTACTTCTTTGGAAGATATGGTTAAAGTAATGGGTAAAGATAAAGTTAAGAAAGCTTTTGATAATGGAGATCTTTCTCGTACTTTCCTTACACAAATGGAAGCAGCTCACCTTACAAAAATTGCTAAGGATATTGAGACCTACTTAATGTGGGGACAAGGGGGTAGAGTTCGTCAAGATGGTCCAGATGATGTTAGATTATCAGTGGGTCTTTGGAAACAACTTGATAACTCTTATAAAAGAGTATACAACAAAAACAACTTTACATTAGATTTATTCCGTGGAGAGATTTATAATTTCTTCAATGGTAAAGTTGATTTTGAAGGTCCAGATCCAAATCGTTCATTAGTTGTACAAACAGGTATGGCAGGTATGCGTCTTGTAAATGAAGCTATTAAGCAAGAAGCTGTTTCTTCAGGTCTTGTAATTCAAGCTGCTGATATCGGTGCAATTACTGGTAGAGGTATGGACTTGAACTTTGGTTTTGCTTATACTTCATATGTAATTCCTTTCTTAGCAAATGTTAAGTTTGTATTGAATCCAGCATTTGATAATGTTCATACAAATGATATTGAGAACCCAATTATTGATGGTTACCCATTATCATCTTATTCATTCATTATCTTTGATATTACTGATAATACTAATGACAATATCTTCTTATTGAAATTGTCTTGGGATAATCAATTAAAATGGTGGTATCAGAATGGTACAATGGATTACATGGGACGTACACAAGGATTCCAGTCTTCTGGACAATTCAATGGATATCGTGTAATGATGTCACAAACAATGCCTGCAGTATGGGTTAAAGATCCAACTAAAGTATTGAAAATTGTGATGAGAAACCCAATCACAGGTGGTTCATTCTAATCACTCAATATATAAATCAGAGAGGAGCTTATTGTTCCTCTCTGATATTTTTTAACTTAAAACCAACAAAAAAATGAGTACAGCGTTCACAAAAGTTGAAGTCCCTACGGGAAAGAAAACTAAAATTGCAATTAGACCTTATGTTGATGCAACTGTTGCAAACATGGGTTTAGAAGAATACAGCATGGCTTTATATGATGGAGTAGTTCATTTTGAACAATTAGCATGTTTAGAAAATAATGGAGTAGTTAGATACATTACAGGATTAAATGAGTTTGCTCCTGAAATTAAAAAACTACCAACAGAAATGAAAGAAGCTAGAATTAAAGAAATTAGAGCAGCAGTAGCTGATTTAGAAACAGAACTAGCTTCAAATGTTTTAGATGTAGAAGATAAAGACTTCTGGAGTAAAGTAGAATTACTTAAGCCAAATAATACAAAATTTTGGAATAAAATTACTATTGAATGTGGAAATTCTCCTGTGTACTTAGACATGGCTAATCCATATGATAGAATTAAATTTTATGCAATTGAAGCTGGTGGATTTGATATTGTAGCAAAAAGTTATGAAGATGCAAAAACAAAACCAAAACCACCAAAGTTTTACTTAGATAAAGAAGAAGAAACAATATCTACTAGAACTGAATACAAAAAAATGCGTAATAGAGCATTGTCTGAACTACAAAAATTATTTGATAAAAACTCAGCTAAGTTATTCTATGTTGCAAAAGTTGTAGACATTACAAGCATACAATATAAAAAGAACACTCCTAATGATGTTCTATATGACAATATGGATAAATTTATTAATGGAGAAGGTGGAGAGTCTAACAAAGAAAGAGCAGCAAAAGGTTTCCTTGATGCTGTAAATTCTAGCATGGAAGATTTAAAAATTCGTTCTTTAGTAAAAGATGCAATCTTTTATAAAGAGTTAGTTACTAAGGCAGATGGTTATATTTACCATATGAAGACAGGAACTCTTACAGGAAGAAATGTATCTGATGTTGTAGAATATCTTAAGAATCCACTAAACGAAGATATCTATAAAGCAATTAATGAGAAAATTGAAAATAATTGGAACTCTTAAATTAATATGTTATGAAAAACACTAGTAAAAAAACAATGATGAAAAAAAGTGTTACTAAAAAATACCAAGATGGAGGTTCAACTCCTGCAACTCCTTTTGAAAAAAGACAAGCTAAAAAAGTTGCTAAAGCTAAAACAAGAGCAACTGTAGCAGCAATTGAAGGAGAAGGAACTGTGTCTCAAAAAAGAGATAACAGAGCTAAACGTGTATCTACAATGGCAGGTACTGCAAGAACAAAAACTCCTAGAAGATTATCAACTTCAAATTCTACATCAACATCTACAACAGATAACAGAAATAGTGGTAATACAAGAAATACTACTAATTCAGGTGCTGCAGGTGGACAAGGTGGAGCAGGAGGACGTTCTGGTTCTTCTTCTGGAGTAGATAACTCAAGAAAGTCTAGTACTTCAGTTAGACAATCACAAGACAATAGTCGTACAACTAATGTTAAAAA
>Ga0307379_10008834_pt1 | contig 13536 bp, 18 predicted proteins | sample UN2MG_FD_202237 | JGI IMG/M metagenome (GOLD analysis project Ga0307379, IMG submission 202237) | Soil microbial communities from Risofladan, Vaasa, Finland - UN-2 | ecosystem: Environmental > Terrestrial > Soil > Coastal area > Acid sulfate soil | place: Finland: Risofladan, Vaasa | collected...
ACTCAATCGTAGCAGAGCCATAGACATACTCAATCGTAGCAGAGCCAGAGACAGACTTAATCGTAGCAGAGTCAGAGACAGACTCAATCGTAGCAGAGCCATAGACATACTCAATCGTAGCAGAGCCAGAGACAGACTTAATCGTAGCAGAGCCATAGACATACTCAATCGTAGCAGAGCCATAGACATACTCAATCGTAGCAGAGCCATAGACAGACTCAATCGTAGCAGAGCCAGAGACAGACTTAATCGTAGCAGAGTCATAGACAGACTTAATCGTAGCAGAGTCAGAGACAGACTCAATCGTAGCATAGACAGACTCAATCGTAGCAGAGCCAGAGACAGACTTAATCGTAGCAGAGCCATAGACATACTCAATCGTAGCAGAGCCAGAGACAGACTTAATCGTAGCAGAGCCATAGACATACTCAATCGTAGCAGAGCCATAGACATACTCAATCGTAGCAGAGCCATGGACAGACTCAATCGTAGCAGAGCCAGAGACAGACTCAATCGTAGCAGAGTCATAGACAGACTTAATCGTAGCAGAGTCATAGACAGACTTAATCGTAGCAGAGCCATAGACATACTCAATCGTAGCAGAGCCATAGACATACTCAATCGTAGCAGAGCCAGAGACATACTTAATCGTAGCAGAGCCAGAGACAGACTTAATCGTAGCAGAGTCAGAGACAGACTCAATCGTAGCAGAGCCATAGACAGACATAAAAGCGTTTTTAAATGTTTTATCAACCTTATTTAATTTGCCAACAATCCTTATTTCAGTGTATTCATCAAAAGCGACTGGTAGAGCATCAAATTCTTTCTGCGATTCGATTATTATTGTTTTCATTTATCACATTCCTCCTTTTTACCGTTCATAAACCCTTAAACTATATTATTAGATTTGTCAATAGTTTTTTTAACAAAATGAACAATTTTTAAGCCTTCATAGGCGGTCAATATCATTAGCTATCTTTTGTAAATATTGCTTTGCGCTTTCAATTTCAGCTTCCAGCATTGCAATTCTTTTTCTCAACATCATATTGCTTTCGACAAAATCATCAAGTGCCTGATTCTTCTCTTTATTTGCCTGTTTTAAAGCCGATATTACATTTTCCTGTGTTGCATAATTAGTTTCAGATTGTTTTATCATAATGTTTTTTCTCCTTTCTCCCGATTATTCTTGTGATAGTTAATTTTGTTTTGCATTTACTACAGTGCTGATGTTCTGGATTTTGCAAAGCCCAGCCATAATATTCTTCTTTGCATTTTGGGCAAGTTCCTTTCATAAGGTCATATCTCCTTTAAATAAAAATCGTTTATGAATAACACCAGTTGCCAACCGCATTTTTATACGGCGCTAAAATATCACCGGCCTTGATTCGTGTTTCATGGATAGTAAAATTATCTTTGTCTTTTGGAAAACCGTGACATAATTCTATAAATCCCCTTTCGGCATTTTCTCGTGGTTTGTTATTATTATCATGGCCATAAACCAGCCTTTTGCCATTTATAGTCCTTGCAATTCCATTATATTTTATAACGTATGCTTTCCCTCTGATTCGGTTCATAAGCCTGTTGCCTCCCTATATTATATAATTAAACTGTGAATAAATGTTTTTGCAGGATTATTTTACGTTCCCCGTTATCACCACCTGAGCCAGGATATGAATAATCAAGAACATAAACATGATCAACCTCGCTCCCCATCATAGTTTCAACATCCTTGTCAATCTCAATTTTCAGCCCCATAAGCCGCAAGTTTTTAATCCCGCGCTTTACGTCATTAATTCCTCTTTTTAATTTCTTGTCAAAATCAGTCATGGTGTTAAATCCTTTCCTATCCTATAAAATTGACGTTATTTAGTTTTGATTTCCGGGTGCTATTTTTTATAACTGTTTCCGGTTCACAATTTGTATAACCTGTTAAATCGTTATAGACTTTTATAACAGCGCTTTTAAGCTCCAGGTATGTTGACACGTGTTGACCGTTTTTTGACACGTCAAACAAAGTACTGTTACTTAGACTTGCATGTCTTGATATTATCTTGTAAGTAGTCATTATTTTATTCCTTAATCAGTTATTGTTTATTTTTATTGTTTTTCCCATTGTTGTTTTATATCCGATCCCGCCATATTGCAAAAACAGAACTGGATAACCAGGCGCGGCCTTCGGAAAGTCAAAAACCTCCATATCGCTAAAAACTATCAAGCCGCTTATGTTCCCGCCTGAACTGTTGACATGATCAAAAACCGGTTGAATTCTGGTTCCGCCCGTTTCCGTGATATTGATTTTTATATCCTGATATTTATTGAAGTTTTCAATTTTGTAAACCTCTCCATGAAAGTACAAAAGTTCAACTTCGGTTTGAAAGTTCCGGCGTAAAGAGTTGATCTCGCTTTGAAAACTTTCGACGGCTCCAGTGTAGTTGACAACACTCGCGCTTGTATCAATGGCAATTATAAGTTTACCAATATTTTCGTTATACAGCCCAGGCATGATATAATTGCCGGTTTCGCGGCGGGCCGGTCTTGAAAAACTAAAATCTGTTTTATCATTGCATGACAACCAGTTTTGAAGTAGCTGTTTCCAATTAGTACGCGGCGCTATAAGATTTTTAACTAAGTTTTGAATTGTAATACCAGGCATATTTCCAGCTTTTTTTGCATAATTCAAGGCACTGTTTAAGCTTTCCTTGAGTTCACTTTCAAGCGCCGCCGGTTCAATATCTTCCGGCGCGTCAATCACGCCGCCGCATGGATCGGATATTGTATCAGTATCAGTTTGACTGTCTTGACTGTCTTGACTTTGATCCTGTAGTATTTTATAAACTGTTTCACTTGACATGTTATCAAACTGAATATCATACAAGGCGCCTTTTATCATGGCCCCGATTTTTTCAGTTGATAAAAGTAAATTTATAACATGATCACCGGCCATATTCCAAGCTTGCGGATCACGGCCCGCGCGCCTTGTATGATGTTTAAAAAGTATATGGCCTAATTCGTGAGCTAACAAAAAAACTATATTATTATGAGATAAAGAATTGATATAGTCAGAATTATAATAAATTGCCTTGCCATTAGTTGCCGCTGTTTCGATATTAAACCGGCCAACTTTATTAGCTGGTATCAAGTCAAGTCTAAGCGCAAGCGCGCCGTAAAAAGGAAAGTCTAAAAGTAACCGCGCCCGCGCTTTTTGCATTGCAGATATTGCAATTTTTTCAGTTTCCATAATTAAAAAATCCCTTGTATATTGTTTAAAATTGATTCCGCTTTTTTTGCTGTTTCCTGCCTTGTAAATTCTGAAGACCGTAAAACTTCCGGTTCGATTCCTGCAAGGTTATTTTCAAGTTCCTGCCTTGCTGTTTCAAGCGCCGGATCATCAAGAATATTCAAGCCCGGAAGTAATTCGACAAGCTCTCTTATATTTCCGATAATACTATCTCTAAAAATAGGTGTTACGTCTTGACCTTTTACTTGACGTTTTTCGTTCATTTTTTCAGACAGGGCCTTCACTGCCGAGTATATGCGGGCCCAAAGGCCAGCGGTGGCCTGTTCTTGCATTGTAGTATAGTTTTTTTGTGCATTGTTTTTTATCTCCTCAACTTCACTTTGCGCCATGTCTAAGATAAAATTATCAATTACAGGATAGGGCGTTAAATCTATATTCCAGCCGAATTTTTTTCTAATTTTATCAACAGTCTTATAGTCGGCCCTGTTAAACAGACCATTTAATTGATTTTTGGCTTGATCAATATAATCAAGATAATTGTTACAATATTCGTTTACAAGCTCCACATGCTTTGTGCTTGCCTTGCGTTCAAGCTCCATGATTATTTGATAAAATTTTGTCGGCAGTATCAAGGCACCTTTGTGATTATGCGGCAAAGTATATTTATAAAGTGAGGTTTGGAATTCATTTTTATTTTGCATAATTTTTTCAGTGCATTGCTTTGCTATAGCTTGTTTACTATCACTTATAAGCTTTTGATCCGCACCATATTTTTCTGCAATTGTTTCCTTGATCCGTGCATCTTTTATTTTACCCGAATCGCATTTAAAAGAAAAATGAATGATCATGGCTTTTTTTTGCAGTATGTTTTCTTTTGTTTGCATTGTTTTTACTCCTTATTTATTATAGGTTAGTTTAAAATATCACTGTTTGAATTATGCCATGCGATATAAGCCGGCAGGCTTGCAAGGTCCTTATCCTTATTTATAGCTGATGTTAAAAGATAAACCTGAAGTTCAGGCGCAAGTCTATTTGCATATACGATAACACTTGCAAAGTTAGTTCTATTTGACTTATAAACAAGCGCCGTGCAAAGTGCATGTAATATTCCAAGGTCTTGCGGGATTACGCCGTTTATAGGATCGCTTATAATAGCGTCTATAGAAGGTATTTTTTGGGATAACTTATAAAAAGAAAAGAATTCCGTTCCTGTTTCCGGCCCTATAGTTCCGATTATCAATTCATGTAAAAGACTATCAGGGATTGAATAAACTTCTAAAATTTTTGATAACATCTCAAAAGTTCTTGGGATCGCTTGATAATTGTAAAGTCTATGCGGAAAGCTCTTAATAAATGCTATAATAAACGGGTTTAAATTTTCTGAAAGCGCCCAGTTAATCCAGGCAGCCGGATCGACTTCCGCGCTTTCCGGCAGGTAGTTCGTAAAATCTGGTATTTGGCAACTAACTCCAATATGAACTAATCTTGATATAAGCGCGCTTGGTAACATATTTGACCCGGATCCGTCTTGCGGCCTGTTTCCGGCTGCTATTACATGCCACTGATCCGCAAGTTTATGGCCGTTGCAAGTCTTTTCTAATATTAAACTATACAACATTTTCTGAATTGACTGCATTCCATCAGTGATCTCATCTAATAACAAAAAACCCTTGCCAACTTCAGGTATGTTAGCAGGTCTTGAAAAAATCATCCGGCCGTGATCGTTATAAGGAATTCCGGTCAAATGATCCAGCATGAGTAAATTTGTTGTAAGCGCCGCAAAATCAACTTCATGTTTTTTTGCTAACTGTCTTGATAAAGTAGTTTTTCCTATTCCAGGCGGGCCCCATAACATTGGAGTTAAGCCTGCCTTGATAATTATCTCGCTTGCTTTTTTTGCATTTTCAATGTTCATTTTTCAATATCCTTTTAATTACTGGTTAGTTCCTCATACGCTTTTTGACTCATATCATATATATTTGTATATTCTTTAGATAAATTAAACATTGCAATGCTTGCCTCTTTCAAGGTTTTATAGTATGGAGTTCCTGGGAGCATACCTTTAGCACGGCCATCGGCCCCGCAAGTGTTATTCATCAAGAAAAATCCCTTATCGCTTCTATTTACTGATATGTGCTGTTTCATTGTTCAATTCCTCCTTAGTTAGTGTTTAATCTCTCACGTCCGCCCTGGATACTCAATCGAGAGCGGGATCAAAGATTAATCCTCAAAAGCCTGTGCGATATAATCAGCCGCCTCTTGATCTGTCAGATCACATTCAACTTGCAATCGTAATTGAAAATCAAGCACTTCTCCTGAGTCCATTTTTTCTATTTCTTCTTTTTGCGATTTTGGCATTATGTTCTTTCTTGTTTTCATTTTACCCCTTTTCCCGCTTTGAGCGGATTAAAATTGGTCATTAATTTTTAAAAAATACAGCAATATCAGCGCCATCAATTCTGTTTTTGTCGGCTGTGCAATATGTTTTCATTTTCCCACCTTATATCTTTTCAATCACGCATAAATTGCCATCGATATCATACTCAGCCCATATCTTCCCGCGTGTGGCCGCATCGTACATTTTTAAGCTGCTATTACAAATTAACGGGTTGCCAAAAACTTTGCGATTGTGCAATTTTGTGATTACATCATCTGTATTTTGCCCATTGTAATGATATTGCTTCCCTCTCAAAGTTGCTACATATTTAGTTTTTCTTGTTTTCATTTTCCCACCTTTCGTGGTTCGGGTACACCTATAAAATTTAAAAGCTGTACTGTTCGCAACGGCCCGAATGGCTTATCATCCTTTAAATATTTTATAACAGCTTCTCTGCCTTCATCCCCGTAATCATACACAACTGCGAGCTTCCCTGTCTTTTTATTTTTAATTAATACTCTCATATATCCCCCCCCCCACTATTTTAAAGGTTTTTATTTATTATCTTATGCAATATGCCAGCCATACTTACTGATAATCTTAAAATAAAATAACTATTTGTATAACTACTTAATAATATTATATATATTTTAACAAAAGCAACGTCCGAATAAGTTTATAAAAGTTTACCATAATCTTTTAGTGTATGATAATCGAACAGTGTGTATTGTACACTAACAATATAACAAGTAATATTAATAACTTATAAGTTATTTGTTAAATCGTACAGTGTTGGACACTATTTGTAAAAGTTTTGTAAAAGTTTAAAGGTATATCTTAGCTTGGCATGATACTTGCTTTATAACTCAATTGTAAAAGAAATGTAAAAGTTTAAATAAACTTAAAAACTGGCATGATACTTGCTTGGGATTAAAGAGGGGTGTGATAGGTAGGCAGTATCATAGAGTGTAACTATTAAGTTACAGTGAAACTTTTAGGAGACAGTAGTGAAACTTTTAGGAGACACCTACTGTCTCTTTTAAGTTACACCTATGTTATAGGAAAAACCGATAGGTATTATCGGATGTTTTTTATCAGGTATTGGTTACTTAATCTAATCGGTATGTGCGATAATGCGATAACCGGCTAATCTTTCTAATACCCGTTTGGTTTTTGTCAAATTAGCATGAAATTTGAGTGGCTGTACCCCTTTAAGTTTCTCCAATTTTTCAAAAATCTACTTATAGTTAAGATAAGGTATTGTTTTTATTTTCTTTTTTTAAAAAAATAACCCCCTTTTTTTTTAGGTAAAAGACACAAGGTGTAGTCAAGATACATTCACCACTCAAGTTTTTTGTAAGTTGTTGTTTTTATTAAAGATAATTACCCTTTTTTAATATACTAAGCTATTATAATATTATATATAGATATTATATATATAGTATTTCGGATTATCAAATTAATTCGGTAGTTTAACCCCTGTTTTGTGTTGACTATCGAGTTGACTACGATTTTACTGTTTTATAGGTTATATTATTGTAATCTTTATATATATTCCGTTTTTTCTTTAGAATATCCATTTTTAAAAATGAGTTTTTCAGAGCATTTTTAACCAAAATTGAAGGTAAAAGCAGCCTTTTCAGGGATGATTTAGGTCTTTTAGAGGACTAAAAAGGTCTTTTTTAACCTGTTTTTTTGTTTTGAGGCTATTTTGAGGGTATTTTAGGCTTAAAACAGGGTGTTTTTGGGGTTAAAAGTATGTTTTTGGACTCAAAAAGTGCGTATTTTGGGAAAAAAGGTATGAAAAAAGGGCTATTTTGAACATCGTTGATTGATAGGGGTTTACGATAGGTTGAGTTATGTAAGTAGTTGTTTTTTTACGTAGATAAAGATTTGAGAAAAAACGAGGTATTGTAGTCAGTTTTTGTTATGGTTTAGTCAGGGGTATATTTGGGTGTTTTTGGGGTTAAAAAGGTAGAGTTTTAATATTAAGAAGGCGATATTGGGAAAAGTTGTGTTATGGTATCAGGTTTTAATATTAAAGATGGTATAGTTGTGTTATAAAATTTTAAAAGTCAAAATAGTTTTGTTTTAAACGGTTTAATCCGATATTGATATAATCTTTATTTAATTCGATTCCAATGGAATTTCTATTAAGTTGTTGTGATACCATTAAAGTTGTTAAAGCACCTGTAAACGGGTCGAGGATAGTATCACCTTTTTTACTGCCAGCCAGAATACAGGTTCTTGGAAGTTCTGGAGAAAATGTAGCGAAATGAGCTTCTTTATATGGTTTGGTTGCTATTGACCAGACGGAGCGTTTATTGCGAAAATTAGTATCCCAAACATCTTCTTCCCTTTCATACCTATGGGAGTTTAAACTTTGCCCAGGGACTAAATTATCAGGTTTACTTGAGTTTTTACGTTTAAAAGAATCTCTTTGTGATCTTAAAACCTTTTGTTTAGAGTTATAATTATAATCTCTATCTCGTACAATTCCGTTTGGTCTATTTTCGTTTGTAATAGACTGTTCTTTTATCGCATCAGTATTATAATAATATTTACTTGATTTTGTTAATAAAAATATATATTCGTGCGATTTTGTGCATCGGTCTGTTACTGATTCCGGCATCGGGTTGGGCTTGTGCCAGATGATGTCCTGGCGTAGATACCAACCATCGGCCTGTAATGCAAATGCCACGCGCCACGGTATCCCTACAAGGTCTTTGGGTTTTAGATTGATACAGTTACGGCCTGGATACTTCGGTTGCCCTTCCTTCAATCCACCTTTCGCATAATCCCCTCCTGCCCCCCCAGAGCCGTTGTAACTATCCCCAAGGTTCAGCCATAGCGTTCCATCTTTCCGAAGTATCCGTTTAACTTCTCTAAATATCTGCACAAGATGGTCAACGAAAAGTTCTGGTGTTGGCTCAAGGCCAAGAGAACCTTTCCACGCTTTGCATTTTTGGCAGAATGCATATTTATTGTTTTTATTTAAACCAGTTCCTTTGGTTTTTTTTTCTATACTTTCTTTAGAGCAAGAAAGACCAGAGGATTCGATACCACCAGAATGCCCGCCAACTATTTTTTTTATTTCTTCAACCCACTCATGCTCGCAATTTTCATCCCCATCCCAAATTAATGATTCGGTTGAATAATCTCTGAGGCCAAAATACGGCGGCGAAGTTACACAACACTGAACAGAATTTTCTGGCAGGCTTTTTAATATTTCTAAAGCATGGCCATTATAAATTTTAATATTGGCAGAATCGTAATATGGTTTCATACAACCTTTTCAATTTCAAGTTTAAGTTCTGGTTTTAAAGATACGTTTTTTAATAGCCAAGCAAGATAATATTTGGGTATTCTGTTTATAGCAGTATCTTTATATTTACCAAAAGGCATTTTAATAATATCTTTTCCATAATAAACATTAGTAAGTTGTCTTTCTTTACTACTTATAAAATACAAACCTTTGTTTTCGTTAAAAGTCAGGTCTTCGATTTTACCAAATCTGTTATAGTTATCACACAAGTCGATTATAAGTGCCTTGTCTTTATCAGGATGTGGTCTTATGGCTCTGCCTATTCTTTGATAGTATGCAGCCAAACTCATTGTGGGGCTTGCCAATACTATAGTATCGAGTTCAGGGTAATCAAAACCGATCCCAAGAATGTTTACGTTTAAGATAACTTTAAGATTACCGTTTCTGAAATATTTTATAATCTGAGTTCTATCTTTTTTCTTTGTGGTTGCTGTTAATATTTCGGCGTTGTTATTACCAAGCCTGTCTTTTATATCCTGGGCTTCTTTTACAAATCTGTTAAAGACTATAATACCTTTTCTTGGATGAGATTTATTGTTAAGCAGGTCTTTCACAACTTCTGTAACTCGGTCGGTATGATTAATAATATTAAAGTATCGTTTTAAAGAGTTATCATCGAAATCAGCACCAGTTGTGTTAAGTTTAACTTGGGATATATCAAAACCACCGATATTAACATATTCTAATGGTGACAGATAACCGGCATCGAAAAGAGTTTTGTTTTGAATGTAATAAATAACATCTTTAAATATACGGGGTCTGGTACGGGTTAGGAACTTTAACATTGAACCGCCGTATCCATCGGTCACAAGTCTATAGGGGGTTGCGGTATTATGAACCAAAAATCCAGATGCAACAAAAGAGGGATGCCCACCCATTTCTAAATCGTAAACGTAATTAGTTTGGTTAAAAACTATATTGCTTTTGACATTCAACTCTGAAAACTTATTTTGGTCATGCACAAATTTTTTACGTAGACCCTTACAACTATTATTATTGATTCCTGAATTACCAGACCAAACAACAGAGAAACCATCTCTTTTACCTATAATTTGTCTGCCATTTATAATCCCTCCCAATCTTCCCTTGTTTTGTTTTCTAAGATGCTTACCACCAGTTATTCCTAAAGACCTTAGTAGAGACAATAATGAATCTACTAATAATGGGCTTGTGGTGGTATAAAAACAACCTTTTTTATTTCGTTTATTTTCTTTTTGTATATATCCATCCGAATCAATTAATCCTTCAAGTAATTTTAAACGGGCATATCTTGGCCAACTAATAATCCATTCTCCTGGAATATATTTTTTATAACAAGGATTGTTCCCACAGACATGTTTTATTAATTCGTACAAAAAAATATTATTAGCTCTTAATTCAGTTGAACCAAACTTTATTTTTTTACAGCTTTGTTTTTTTATTTTCCAACTTATCCCATGTATTGATTTTAATTCACGCATAACTTTATCTACTATAGAATTTTTTATAGAAAAGCCTATTCGGCCCATAGAGACAGAACTATTACAAAGCCATCCATTGCCTAAGTAAAAACCTAAAATATAAGCCCATTTACTCATATAAATAATAGGGCTTATGGTCGATTTAGAACCTTCAACGCATATTAATTCTGGAGCATGGCTTGTGCTATCTAATAAACTTAATTCCTTGTAAAGTTTAAGAGGTATAGACCTATTTTTTATCCATCTTAGAGCCATCGCATTAGGTCTATTGCCATAAGTTGGTAGGTTTGATAATGGTATAGCTCCTATATCACAAACTACACGAGTTCGTGAATTGGGCATATATTTATAAGCAAAATCAACCATATTATATGGTTTTTCAGTAGAACACTCCCATTGATTCCCATTATCTCCTATTGCAACATCTCCAACTCTAACATTCTTTGATTTTGGGCAAATAATTTTTGGACGATATTTTATTTTAATGTTTTTAACACGTTTACCACAAACAACATGTACTTTTTCATCTTTAGTAGCCATATATATAGAATGATTTTCGGTTAAGACTATATTGTTTGAATGTGCAGTAATTTTGTGTAATGGGCTTTTGCTAACATGTCTTATTATTTTTTTACATGGCCCCCAGCTAAATGTTTTACCGTTCCATCCACGAGCCATAACATTATCAAAATTTATCATCTCAATACCATCTATTTTATAAACTGGTAATTGATTTTCTACAGCTATGGTAAATGCTGTTTCTATTGAACCAACAAAACCAGATTTAAATGGCCCTCCAAATAATTCGACATAGGAATTAGGGCCAACTGAAAGGCCAAGAACCTTAACATCAAGATAATTGATTAATTCTTCGTACATACCACCTTTAGCATTGGTAAAATGGCATTCGTCAACTATAATATATTTAAAATCTTTAAACAGTTCTTTCTTGCGAATGATGCTTCCTATTGTGGCGTATGTAACCTGACTTATGTTTTTCTGATTAAATGAGGCAGAATAGATTGTGGCAATACCACCAAAGTTACGAAACTTTTCTATATTTTGAATTAAAACCTCACGGGTAGGCTGCAACACCAAACATGGTTCTGGAAAAAGCTGTTTTACAATACCGGCAATAATAAGTGCTTTGCCCCCGCCTGTAGGAACGACTATAATTGAGTTGTGTTTGGCCTTGGATTTAAAGAAGTTAGTTCCAATCCAAACAGCTTCTTCCTGATATGGCCTTAAAATATACATTTACTATCCCCATCCCATTTCTTAATTATCTTTGGCAAATGATATGCGTAACACAAAGAACATCCTGTTTTTTCAGATATCTCTTTTTGGTTTAGTTTCTCTGGATTTTCGATTTTACGATATGCTATCTGATATTTGGATTGTCCACGGTGTCCTTTGGGCTTTCTCGGCAAGCCTTCTTTTCTCATTTTCTCACCAACTGATTGTCCAGAGACTCCAAGAACTTCTCCTATATGTTCTAAGACTGGATCGGCGGCATACATTTTAGATATCATTTCTTCAGGTGTTTTATAATTGGTATGATAAATACGGTTATATCCCAAACGTAAATCTTCCCAGTCTATTTTGTTATTCACAATAGGATTTCCTTATTACTTTAATAGTGTTGTTTAAATTTAAAACAGCTTCCTCTAAATTTCTTACAATATCTTTTTCAGGAAGACCAGAACTAATTTCTTTAATTCTATCCTTAATTCGGTCTTTATAATCCCAACTTAACTTTTTACTATCAAAACCAAGTTCTTTTAATATTGTTTCTACGTTTTCAAGTCTTTCAATTTGACCCTCAAGACGGTCTTGTTTCTTTTCAACTTCTGTTACTTTTTCAGCATAAAGCTCTCTGATTCTTTTTGATACATGATATCCAAACTCTCGCTTCTCTTTTTTCTCTGTTAGCCACTTTTCCCAATATGTCCGCATATTAAAACTGCTATTACTGTTATTAGTATAAGCACTTGCAACTATCTTGGCTCTACTCATTACAATATAAGTTAAAAGAGACGCTGGTATCACGGTTGGTCTATGCGGCGATTTTTTCTTGCAATATAGCATAGTTCCATTTTTAGAAGTTAAAAACAATCCAGCTTGCCCAGGAACTTCAGTAGGGTCTATAATGCCTGCCGGTGCTACAAAATAAAAGTCTGTACAATATGGTAGATACTCTTGCCACTTATCGTCTCTAAGAAAGTCCTGTCGAGACACCTTGATTTCGTATGCGATTGTCTGTGGCTGTGTATATGATTTTTTCATTACCCAAAGGTCAATTTTATGCATTGCTTTATTATCCCACGATTTTCCTGTTTTGCATTCGGGAACACAAATACTATCTGAATGTTTATTTAAGAGTAGTTTTAGTATTGTGCCTGCTGTAATAATAATTGGAGTTTTATCCATTTTTATTTCCTATTATAAGTATGTTCTTTTTTGCCATGCCAGATATTAGACATAATATCTTTAAAACCGGTTTGGCCAAGATGACTATTGTTTTCTTCTTTATTGGCTGGAGATATATCTGGGTTTGGTTTAAAAAAAGAACACAACTCACCTTCAAAGCAATTCTCAGGACGATCGCAGTCAAAAAAGTAAGTGCAATATCTGGTTTTCTTTTCACGATATTTTCTTGTCATTTTTTTATTATTCCATTGCTCTTTTTGCCATGCCTTCTAAGAAATCTTCTTCGTTTTCGTATGCAGGACAGTCTGGATTCCAAGATTCGCCCCAGTTGCAATATCCCCGTCCGGCTAAACCAGAACCACTGATACATTCCAGCCAGTTGCATTTTGGTCTAATGGCTTTGTATTTTTCCAGTGTCCATTCAGCCATTATAGGTGCCATTAATTCGGTTTCTTCTTTTAAGATAGCCTCTGTGGTTTCCGGTGTTAAAATCTTAGGGCAAAGGAAGGTAAAATAATCCATATTGCAATCGTAGCACCAGATATGTTCTTGAAACTCAGAAAATGTAATTCTGTGTGTCTTATCTTTAGGACACACCCACCCAAGTTCTTGGGGTTCAAATAGTGCTGTGCCTTCTGGCCTTTTGCCAAACAGTGTTCCTAATTCCATATCATCGTAAATGTTATTCATGGTTTATCTCCTTGTT
>Ga0307379_10008837_pt1 | contig 13533 bp, 10 predicted proteins | sample UN2MG_FD_202237 | JGI IMG/M metagenome (GOLD analysis project Ga0307379, IMG submission 202237) | Soil microbial communities from Risofladan, Vaasa, Finland - UN-2 | ecosystem: Environmental > Terrestrial > Soil > Coastal area > Acid sulfate soil | place: Finland: Risofladan, Vaasa | collected...
TCGAGGCCCAGGCGGATATCGGCATCCTTGGCCGGGCACTTTCCGTCCTGCGTCAGCACCGCCCACGGCATTTTCACCTCCTGCACGTAGCCCAGGCGGTCGGCCGCCATTTTGAACGCCTGCTCGGCGCCCAGTTGCGTCGGGTCGGCGGGCCGGTCCACCTCTGGCTGCTCGCCGGCGCCGAAGCGGCCGTACTTGATTGACATCGCGGGCTGCTTCCCGGTAGTGTAGTACCACATATCCACATGCGAAACAAACCCCGCCATGTTGCTGCGAAGCTGCACGCAGTCCGACCGCCAGCCGTTGCCGCGCATCGTCGCAGGGTCCACCTTGTTCTGCATCGGCGTAGAATCACGGAAATCGAACGCGAGATACAGGTTCTCCGCATCCCACATAGCCGACACCTTCACGCTCTCGGTCTCGAGCGACGAGGTTACATCCTTGCAGCAGATGATCGCGCCCGACGTATCCCACTCGGAAAGATCGCCGTCGATCTTCACCGTCTTGGGTGCCGGCACCGCGTGCAGCCCGCGATTAAGCGTGCGCTGCGCAAGCACCGGCTGGCCTGCCAGTAAAATTGCCATGACAATAATGCTCCTGAATCCTCTGTGCATCTCGATTCTCCTCGCTCGCCCCGGAGGGCACTGTATCAGAGCCGCAGCCCGCACTGTATCCGCGGCAGGTTCGGGCAACATTGTATACGAAGAAGCAGGATGAATCAAGAGCGAGTTTGCAACGCATCCCTCAAGATTTCCACCTATCATGACGAAAAACAAAAGGTATTCATCGCTCCGTTGATTCTTCAACACAGGACCAAGACGAATGCGCATCGAACGAAACCATTCCGCCGGCAAGGCCGAGGCCGTGCGGCGCATCGACGACCTGCTCACCGACTACGTCGGCCGCGAATTCCCCGCCGGAATCAAGCTGAACCACCACTCGCGTGAATGGAACGACGGCCGAATGGATTTCGGATTCAACGTCAGCAAGTCCATCTTCTCCATCCACATCAGCGGCGTCGTTACCGTGTCCGACGAGGCCGTTGTGCTCGATTGCGAAGTGCCGCGGGTCGTTAAGCTGTTCGTTACCGAAGAGCAGATTCGCGCCGCGCTCAACAAGAAGCTCGACGAGCTTTTCGACGCCCCGCAAACCGCCTGAAGCATCGATCGTTTACAGGCCGAGCGCTCGCTCGCGCCGCCCCCAGCCGCACGCTGCATACTCCGGCACTTTTTTGCGTCTCAAATCCGCTTGCCGGTGTTCAAGATGTATGGACATCCCCGAACATGGCCGAGGGAAAGGAGCATACAGTGCTTGATTTGGCAAAAGACGTTTTTGAGTGGCTCGTGTGGCTGGTGCGCAAGGTAGCCACGCTGGCGGTGGATCTGAAGCTCAGGGCGATCCTGTTCATGGAAATGGTGGGCTTTGCATTCAAGCTCTCCGCGTTTTCCACCGCACATCTTATGAAGATTTACGGCGACCTCGCGAGAGTGAGGTAAGGCAGGCCAAGCCGCCACGCGATCACGCTGCGCAGCTTGCCGTGGCCGGCACCTCGGCACCGAGGAGAATACAGACGGGCAGGCGATTCGGCCGCCCGAAGACGGTCGGGCGCCGAAGACGGCGCCCCTGCTCGGAAGCAGGGCCTCAGCCTGCCCCTACCCAAGCCCGCGCGTGCGGCAGGTTCGCGGCGTTCATACAGACAGGCGCGCCCACAGATCGTTTGCTCGCCCTCTCCCATCCCTCCCGTTCTTTCCGCTTGAACACATCCGAACAAACGGTATAATCAGCTAAACGCTCATCAGGTCGAGCGGAAGAAGCAATAGTCAATCAGGCCGCGGGCCGCATCAGGCCCGCATCGGAGAAACCATGCAGTTAATTCTCAAAGAACACCTTGGCCAGACGTGGTCGGGGCATCCCGTGTCGTTTCCAATCGAGTTGGCGGATTTGAAGCCAGGGGCGGCGCCGGCCGTGCGCGACCTGTGCAGCGGCGAGACCCTGCCGGGGCAGGTGGGCCCGGACCTCAAGCTCCATTTCATCCCGCGGCTCGCCCCCTACGAGGTGCGCACATTCGAGGTCGACACGCAGGCCCACGCGCCCGCCACCGACGTCCGCGCGTCCGAAGAAGACGGCTGCTGGGTGCTGTCATCTGATGCAATCTCGATCGGCGTGCCGATCATCAGTCAGTCCGGCCGCCCGCCCGATCGCGTGCCCGCGCCCATCGTATTTGCCGCGGGTCCGCAGCGCATCCGCCGCGGCCGCGGGCTGTGGTGCGGCCACATCCCCGTTGCCTCCGTCTCCTCCAGGCTCACGGCCGCCGGGCCCGTCTTCGCCGAGGCCCAGGTCGATTATGAATTCGGCGACGGCACGTATTACAGGATCGCATGGCGCGTCTATGCCGGAGCGCCCGTCGCCATCGCCACCGAGACCAAATCCGTGCGCGGCGGCGGCGTCTGGAAGCTGAGCCTCCATGAGAATTTCGCGCCCGACACCGCCCATTGGCGCTTCGGCCCCGATGGCGTCTGGCCCATCGGCTACAAGGCCGGCGAGCACATCTGCCGCCATATCTACTCCAACCACTGGGACCTCTACCAGGACTTCAAGGAACTGTCGTTCCTCTACCGCGCCGATGCCGGCGACGCAAGCGATGCCATCGGCGTGTTTCCAGTTGACGGCAACGCGTGGACGAGTATCGTCGACAATATCATCTCGCTCGACGTCTCCGCCGAGCCCGACGCCGCTTACTCCTTCTCGCTGTCGCCCGGGCGCCGCCAGTTTGGCGTCTTTGCCATTCCGCTTGCGCAAACGCGCGAAAGCGATTTCCGCCCCACCGACGGCATCGGCGCATACAAGCTGCGCTGCCGATGGTCATTTGTCCGGCTCGACGACGTGAAAGAGATGGTGCTGGATTGGGACGAGCCGCCCCGAAACTGGCCGGCCGTGCACGCCTCGCCCGAGAGGCTCGAGGCGGCCGCCGCCATGGTGCGCGCCAAACCGGAAATCTGCGGCAACCTCGCAACTGCCAGCGCACTCTTCAACGGCGATCCGGCCGTTGTGGCCGCGCGCAAGAAATCCTTCTTCGATACGCTGAGGTCCATGTGCAAAAGAGCGGTCGTTTACGGGCCAAACCCATCCAACTGCAATCCCGTCATGATGCGGCCAATCGTGCACATGCCGCTTGATTACGAGGTGCTCATGATGCGCGGCGCGCTCACGCCCGAAGAAGACCGCCGCGCCCGCGCAATGATGGCCTTTCTGGCTTACTTCACCGACCGCGAGGACTACGACTTCGGGCGGCGCTCGATGCTGCCCGCCGGCCACCCCGACGATATCATGACGCTCTACAAAGGAATGCGCGCCGAAAACATGAGCATCGACCGCTGGATCGGCGTGGGTGTGATCGGCCTTATGCTGCGCGACCATCCGAAAGCCGGCGATTGGCGGCAAATGTCGCTTGAGCTGTTTGAAACATCTATGGAGAAGCTGGTGGCCGATTGCGGTGCGTGGTGCGAAGGCTGGAACTACTATTACTGGTCGCTGCACCTGCTGCTGAACTTCGCCCACCCCATGCGCAGCATCGGCGTAGACCTCTTTGCCAACGAGCGCTTCCGCGCGATGATCGCCTTCGTGGTGGAAAGCCTCAGCCCGCGCAGCCCCGCATACGAAGGCCGGCGCATCCCTCCCTGCTTCGGCAGCTACGGCGAGGGCGGCACCGGCCCGTTCGGCTACCTCGCCGCAAAGGCCGCATACGCATACGCAAAGAGCGATCCCGAGCTCTCCGCCCGCCTCATGTGGGCCTATCACGAAATCGACGAGCCGCCGATGTCCGCCGGCATCTGGAAGGATCGCGACCGCGACCGCGAGATGATCGCGCTCTACTGCGATTTCGATCTGCCGGCCAAGGAGCCTGTGCGGATGAGCCGCGGCTGCAAAGGCGCCGGCGCCATTTTCCACCATACTCACGAAGACGGCCGCGAAACTTACCTCATCGGCCGGGCCTCTCCCTTGTGGCCGCACGGCCACGTTGACGCCGGCAGCTTCTTCATGTATTACAAAAACGCCCCGCTCATCAGCGAGGCCGCTCGCGGCAACAACGCCGCCAACAAGCTCGTGAAGCACAACCCCGACGGCCACAATACGATCGTATTCGACAACAAGCCGTACTATTACGCGTGGCCGTGCCGCCAAGACCTGCTGAAGTTCGAGTCGCGCGGCCGCATCGAATACGCCGTGCTCGATTGCCGCCAGGAGCAGCTCTCGCTGCCCGGCCACAAAGTGCGCGGCCATGGCGACGCACACACCATGCCGGTAGACATCCGCCATTTCCGCCACATCGTTTTCATCAAGCCCGATCTGTTCGTAATATACGACGCCGTACGCACCGCCGGACCGGGCGCACCGTACGCGTCCGACTATCGCCTCCACTGCTACGCCGCCGGCGTGCAGTTCGATGGCTCGCACGCCATCTTCACCGGCAACCACGGCATCGACCTCGACGCAAACGTGGTGCTGCCGGCCAAGCCCGCATTTGCCACCAAGCAAGTGGTCGACACGCATTCGATGGAATTTGCCAACGGCCCCGACGCCGACTACCTGGTAGTGCTCAGCCCGCGCGAGGCCGGCACCCGGCCGCTTTCCGAATGCACCTTCGACGCCAGCCTGCTCACCGTCGCCGTTGGAAACGACGTCCGGCGGATTTCGATCAGGCCTTCAGCCCAGCCGCTGGTTTATGACTTCGAGGAGCTGGCGTAATGCTCTTGCACCTTGCACCATAGAACGGTACAAAAACCACCGCCCGAGGCGTTTGAGCGCCCCGGGCGGTTTTGCGCAGACCCCTTCGGAGCCTGATTCCTGCCTTCTTACGGCTAGTTGCAGAAGTTCAGATAGTTGTCGAGTTTATCCTTCAGCAAATCAGCCGTCTTGGCATCGTTGCCCTTCAGCTTGCTGCCGGGCGGTTGCTCTGCCAGAAAGGCATCGGCAGCGGCAAGCGCCGCCTGCACGTCCAGCGGCTGCGCGGCCGATAGCAGGCTGAGCTTGGTGGCGACGACGAATTTGGCGAGCCGCGCGCATACGTCGCTTGTGGCTTTCTTGCCGTCCGGCATCTTGTTGTCTAGCAGGTACATCATCTGAACGTCATCATAAACAACCGCCCCCACCAGCAGCGAGCTCACCGGCCAGGCGCTGCGGTGGTTTTTCCAGTAGCCGGGCGTCTTGGGGCAGCCGGTGGCCGCGATCAGGCCCGCGTCGATGTCCAAATTGGCCTCGGCCGACACCAGCGTGAAGCACGCCGTACGGCCGGTTGTAAAACCGGCGTCGCTGTCGAGCGCCGTGTCTCCACCCTGGCACTGCGGGCTGAACACATAGCCGCGTGGCAGAGCGAACTGCACGTAATACTGGCCCGGCGCCAGGCCGGTAAACAAGTAGCGGCCGTCGGCATCGGTGGTAGCTGATGAGAGGCACTCGCCGTCGCAGTTGTAAAGCTCCACGTGTGCGCCGCCCACGCCCGTCTCGCCTTCGTCCTGTATGCCGTCGGCATTTTCATCGAGCCACACGAAATCGCCCACCGACGCGGGCACGATCATCTTTCCCACGTTCCCCTTCGCTACGCTTGTGAATTTCGCCGCAAACGAGTCGGTGAAGGTGGACTTCTCGGCGGTGAGCTGTACGCCCGCGCGCGGGCCGAACAGCCCGGCCATCGCGCCGCCCGTGATTCCAAACTGGAAATCACACTTGTCGGTTGAGCCGACCTCGAGGAAACCGAAATCCTCGATCACGCCGGTCAGCAGCTCGCCTTCGTAATCGGCCTCGCCGTCGCCGTTAGTGTCAAGCCGGCCCTGCACCAGCAGATGCGGCCCGTCCGGCCCTCCGAGCAGCGCGCCCGAGTTGTCCACGCTGATTGTCATGTCCAGCGTGGCCGAACCTAGCATGAATAGCTTCTCCGCGCCATCGATCCTGATGCCAAGCAGCGACGCATGCACAACGAGCAGCTTGCCTGCTGCATTATAGTTCAGCGTGCCGGTCCTGTTGTATGAAATCACAGGATCCACGATCTGAACATTGATGAGGTCGGCGTTGCCGCCCGAGGTGAAAACAAAACCCACAGTGATCAACACAACGCCAATTGCTAAAATCTTCTTCATTGGTCTCTCCTTGACCTCCCTGTAAATCGATAGATTCTGTCTGTATCGTCAGCTCTTGCTGCGGCGCTTCATCGCCAGGCCGATTGCTCCGCCGAGCAGCAGCAGGAAAGATGCCGGCTCGGGCACAACAGGCGCAACATCCGACGTGCCCGCTGCGTAGGCTGTGAAAGAATTGGCGAAAGAGCCGCCTATATTGGGGTCCCACGAGTCGATGATGATGCCGGTGCTCGAGCCGTACATCGGCGCCAGGTCGCCGCCGCCCACCGAGGCGATGAACTCGAAAATCCCGGCGGCCGAGTAGCCGAAGGCCGTGAGATCGCCGTACAGCAGCGTGCCGCTCGTGGCGCCCAGCCCTGCAATCTGGCCGGAGATCGTGAAACTGCCCAACTGCAACCCGCCATCGTTATCGATCCACGCACCGAGCGCGAATCCGCCATCGCTGATCTGCCAGTCCGGCCCGCCTATGCCGTCCACCTCAAACGAAAACGCGGTGCCGTCTACGGCAAACTGCTGTAGCGCCGCATCGTAACCCACCGTCAGAAAACCTGACGTGATATCCGGCAGGGCAAGGTCGAGATTCAGCGGCGTGGCTTCGCACAAACTGAACGCGGCAAACAAGGCAAATACGAGCGGTACAATAAATCTTCTGCAGAACATGGAAACCCCCGTGTAAACACAAAACCCAAGAACCAATCTCCGCTTTGGCGGAACTGTTGAGCGAAAACACGCTCATAAGGTAGGCGAATAGTCAAGAGCAAAAACCATGCCACTTGCCCAGCCTGCCGGAATCGGGGATGCCCCCCAGCCCATAAACCATTGCCATGCCAATAGTTACGTATTCTGCCATCCGCCACAGTCAATCCTGGGCACAACAGCTACACCCTCTGCGGCTGATGCAGAATTTAGACGCCCCTTCAGCCGAAAGCCGGCTATCTGTCGGCGGCACAATCACTTCGGACATGTTGTCGACGATGAACACATGTCCAGTTAAAGCAACTATTTTGAACCATGGGCGAAATAGCACGCGCTTGGCTGGCTTTTCGGCTTGATTCTGCCCACCTGATTCTATATATTGTCGCTGGTAGACAGTGGATGATCGGCTGTACTTGCAGGGGAATTCACATGCAAACCAACGTAATGCGCAATCCGTGGCTCATTGTTCTTACGCTCGTCTTTGCCGCCGGGCTTTCCACCCCCCACGCCTGCGCCGTCGAGCCACTCCGCCCTTGCGGACTCATAGCCGATGCCGACAACGGCATAGTACTGCTGGACTGGAATCCGTCGACCTTCGACGAGGTGATCGGCTGGCACGTCTACCGCGCCGAGGGTGAAAAACCCGCAAAGCGAATTACAAAGGATGCACTCAAGCTGCCTGAATACGCCGACACCGCGGTTGCCAACGGGAACGGACCGCCCCACCGCATTCTCATCGCCGGCCTGCGGCCTTCAAACGACGAACCCGACCGCTGGGTTTACGACGGCGTGCTGTGGGGATACGACGACGGCCGATATGTGGAATATCCGAACGATCTTCCGCAGTGAAGTATGCCGTCCTCCTTCCTGACATAGACCGAAAAAATAACAGGGGCATCGCGCGCCCAAACGTACCGTCTCGACTCCGGACTCTTCACCTTGCACTTTGGGCCTTGCACCCTCTTGACCTTAGACTCTTGGACTCATAGACCCATGAACTCTCAGACTCTTGGACTTCGGCCATGGCTTTTATTCTAGGCACTTTTCTTTCCATATACCTGCTTGTGCACCTGTACCTCCTTCACAAGATACGCAAAGCCTTCCCGCGCCTCGGCTACTGGTCTATTCCTATCCTGATTCTCTTCGGAATCATGACCTTTGCACCCATCGCCGTGCGCCTGCTCGACAGCATCCACAGCTCAAACATCGCACTCGCGCTATCCCCGCCGGCACACTCATGGATGGCAATGATGCTCTGGTTTCTCACCATCGCCGCCCTCACCGACTTCTGGAACCTCGCGCTCAAAGCACTCACCCGCCTCGTACCATCAGGCAAGAAACTCGTCCTCGCTCCGCGGCCAATGCTGCTCGCCACACTCCTCATTATCATTGCGGCTGCCGCCTGCGGCCTGCGCGAGGCGTCCGACATTCGCGTCGAGCGCGTAAACCTTACGCTCAACAACCTCCCCCCCGGCTCCGCACCCATCAGGCTAATGCAGATCTCAGACCTCCACCTCGGCCTGTTCATGCGGGGCCGCATGCTGGCCCACGTGATCGAGCTGATCGAAAAGGAACAGCCCGACATCATAGTCAGCACGGGCGACCTCGTAGACTCGTCGTTCCACTCGGACGGTTTTGCCCAGCAGCTTGCCGAGCTGAAGCCGCCGATGGGAAAACTTGCCGTGCTCGGCAACCACGAGCATTACGCGGGGCTGGCGCATAGCCTCAGATTCCACGAGGAGGCCGGATTCAGGGTGCTGCGGGGCGAGTCGGTCCTAGTTGGCGGGCGGCTCATTATCGCCGGAGTCGACGACCCCGCCGGCAGAAACCACGGAAAACCTGACGTCGACGAGGTGGTTGCACTCGATGCAGCACCCGGGCGTATGGCCGCCATCCTCCTCAAACACCGCCCGCTGATCGACAAGGCAACTATCGGCCGCTACGATCTGCAGCTCTCCGGCCACACGCACGGCGGCCAGATTTTCCCGCACAGCCTGCTGGTGCGCCTGGTCAACGGCGTGGGCACCGGGCTGCACCGCATCGGCGCCAACACCAGCCTATACGTAAGCCGCGGCACCGGCACCTGGGGCCCGCCCATGCGCCTCTTCGTACCCGCCGAAATCACGCTCATCACCCTCACCCCGCCCGAATGAGGAAGTCCACGGTCCAAAGTCCAAGGTGCCGCCCGCAAACGTAGGGGCGGGGCACGTGCCGCCGCCGAAGCGGCTATGGCGCGCAGGTGGCTGTCCCCGCCCGGATGGAAGGGCAGCAGCCGCACGAGGTGGCCTTGATCAGCCGGCGGCACTGTCCCCGCCCAAGGGCAAGGACGGTGCCTTGCCCCTGCCCCGCCGGCCGCGCGCTTGATCTCACGGCATTAAGGCGTGCCCCGGTGGCAAACAATGATCGGTTTCCGAACCGTACGAATCACGCCACCCGTCATTCCTTCTCGATCTCACGCACGAAGATATCGCGCGCGATCGCCTTATCGATCGCAAGCATCGTTTCACCCAACTGCATCACGTACGACGGCTGGCGCTGGTGCAGGCGCACCTTCGCACCCGGCAGCACGCCCATCGACGCCAGCCGGTCGAGCCGCTGATGATGCTGCGTTGCTATATATCGGATTCTTCCCCACGCGCCGCAATTCAAATCCGCCAGCGGCACCACCAGCGGCCTCACACCGCGGCCCGCCTGCTGGCAGCACTTGCCCGGCGGAATCGCCTTCCCATGCGGACACGTCGTCGGATGGCTCAGCAGCGTACAGATGCTGTCGGCCACCTCCATGCTCAAACAATGCTCGAAATGGCAGGCGCCCGCCTCGTTCGCATTCCCGCCCAAATCCAGCACGTCATTCAAAAGCCGCTCGGCCAGGCGATGCAGGCGCACCACCATCCGGGCACGCTCGTGCCCCGCCTTCAGCAGCGTCACCCGGCCGCTGCCATCGATAGCGATCAGACCGCTCGCGGTCATCGACGCCAGCAGGTCCGCGCTCGACTGCGGCTCCTGCGCCAGCACATCGCGCTCGGTGATGCCGGCCTGCTCCTCTTCTTTCGAATACAGCAGTTCGAGAACTTCGTCGGTTATTTCCGGCATGGTAAAACCCCAGGAGACTTTTGCGGTTTCCGAACCGCCCGCCGGCGGTGGTGTCTGCCACTGCACGCCAGCCCGCTATTGGACGCAACCGAACGCCGTGCCTGCGCAACTCGATCAACCCAAACAAAGCGCGATTTGCACCTTGCACCCTTCTACGAGCTCGCCCGCCATATTATCCCTATGATGTACGGCGTGAAGGTTTCCTTGCTGCGGCGGTGTTCGTCTATATTGAGTGCCACGATGCAAACCGCGGTGACTATGAGGCCCGCCATTATGCTCAACATGCCGGCCTGGCTCGAGCGCGCAATGCCCGCGATGATCTGCCCCAGCAGCGCGCCCGCCAGAAACGCCGCCACCATCACGTAAACGAGCGTGGGCAAGCGCAACAGCGACGGCCGCCCGATCTCCACATACACCCTGCTGCCCAGCGCCACACCCGGTATCACTTCCATCACCATCCGCTTCTTCTCGCCCGACGCCCGCCCGCTCGCGTCCTGCTGCCCCGCGTCCTGCACGTTTACGCTCTTGCAGATGCTCCCGCACGCGCAGCCGTTGCACGATGAACGCTTCGTCTCAAACTCCACTACCGCCTTGCCCTCAGATGTGAACTCGATGATCCTGCCAATTTCTTTCATGGTGTTTGAAAATCCCCGACGCTCCCGCGTCCATGCACCCGCATATCGCCCGCTATTGCTGAAGCAAGTTTGTCATTTTCAGCAGGTAGTTCATCATTCCCCCCACGAGAAACGAATAGGGAATGATGAATCCCACGATCAGTGCCGCGGTCACGGGGCCGCGTTCCTTCACGATCACCAGCATGTTTGCCAGGCACGGCACAAACAGCGTGATAACGATCAGCGCCACCATCGCCTGGCGCGGCGAAAAGAATCCGCTCTTCACGTTGTCCCTGATTGCCACCGCGCCGTAGTCGCGGCGCAGGAAACCCAGGATGAAGGCCTCGGAGGTGCTGTGGCCGCGCAGCGGCTGGCCGGCGCGCACCTTGGCGTCTTCCGCCGGCGGCAGCCCCTTCAGGTGAGGCGGCAGGCCCAGCAGGTGCTCCGTTACCGGCGCGCCGATGCGGTCGGCATACGACATCAGCCCCAGCGGCCGCGTCTGCTCATTATATCCTATCCTCGTCAAAATGAAAAGTGCCAAAGTGCCGATCAGAAAAAGCGGCACGGCCTCCTTCAGAAACCAGCTCACGCGGTAGAAGGTTTTCACTACCACATTCGACAGCTTCGGCAGCCTGAACGGTGGAATCTCGATCATGAAATCGCTCTTCTTGCCCTTCAGCACTTTCGAGGCCAGCCAGCCCACCAGCAGAAACTGGCTGACGATCACCGCGATGTAGATCGCAAAAGCTGCGCCGCCGCCGATGTCGGTCAGCACGCCCGAGATCACGCCTATCTGCGCCGAACACGGAATGGCGAGCGCCAGCAGCAGCGTGGCGATGATCCGCTCGCGCCGCGAATCCAAAATCCGCGTTGTCAGCGTGGCCATAGTGTCGCAGCCCAGCCCCAGCACCATCGGCAGCACCGCCTTGCCGTTCAACCCGATCCGCTTGAACAGCCAGTCGACCATTGCCGCCAGCCGCGGCAGATAGCCGCTGTCTTCCATCAGCCCAAACGCCAGAAAAAAGAACCCCACGATCGGCAGCACGATCGCAAACGCATACGTGAGCCCCACGCGAATAAGGCCGGCGTCTTCTGAAAGCAGAAGCTGATACATGAAACCGTCGCGGCTGGCCAGAAAGCCTATCGTGTTGTTGGCCGCCAGCAAATCCGCGAGCTGCGCCAGGTAATAGTTGATGCCATCCCACGGCACATGCAGCCCCGCCAATGGAATGGCGAACCCGCCGGCCGGCTCCAGCGTATTTCCGAAGATCGTGTTTTCGATGAAATCCACGCACTCGCCCGCACCAAAAACCCCCACGAAAAGATACGTAGCCCACAGCACCGCCGCGAGTATGGGAAACGCGAGCACGGGATGCATCGTGAGCCGGCCAAGCACCTCGCTGATGCCGTGGCTGCGCCGCCAGCGCCACAGATGCGCCGCATAGGCAGCCGCACCCGCGCCGCCCAACAGCCACACGATGACCTCCGCATGAGGCAGCTCGGCAAACACCCCCACCCCCAGCACCAGCAAGATCGCGCTCAGGCACGAAACCATCAGCCCAAGCAGCGGGCCAATCACCCAAAAGAACGCGCGCCGCCACACCGGCGGCCACTGCTCGCGCGGCGCGGCCGACACCACCCGCCGCACTAGCTGCTCGGCCGCGTGCGCGCGCCGTCTGCTTATCCCATAGCCCAGCGGCTCCGAGCAGCGCCCCTGCGTATCGTTGCGTATCGCCGCCACAGAGCCCGCAAAACCCGCCTCGGCCCCGCCCGACCAGCCCCCGCCCCACCGATGCACGCCGGTGCAACCGTGGCGGCATCTTCTGCGCCGGCCCCTGCCATGCGCGCCGCCGTCTGCAGCCGCGCCATCGCCCGCGGCCTCATGCGCATCACCGTCTGGCCGCCTCTCAGGCGGAACAGTCAGCCGCCGCTCCAGCTCCGGATCGCCCGCCAAAAGCGAAACCGCCGCCGAACGCGCGTTCACCGGCAGCGTCGGCAACAGCAATTCCACCCCGGCGATGCCATGCTCAACGTGAGCGCCGTAGTCGATGCGCATCTGCGGCACCGCCGCCCGCGCCATCGCCGCCGCAATCGCGCCGATGCCCTTCTTTTGCGTTGCCACCGTCTTCACCACCGGCACGCCCAGCAGCCGCGACAGCCCATCCGCATCGATCGCGATCCCGCGGTCCATCGCCTCGTCCCACATATTCAACGCCAGCACCACCGGCAGCCCCATCTCGGCAAGCTGCGACGTAATCACGAGGCCGCGGCTCAGGTTTTTCGCATCGAGCACTTGCAGCACGGCCCGCGGGCGCCGCTCCAGCAGAATCGCCCGCGTCACCTCCTCGTCCTCCGAGCGCGGCACCAGGCTGTTCACCCCCGGCGTGTCCACCACCTCCACGCGCTCGCCGCCAAGCCGCGCCGTGCCCGAGGTCACCTCGACCGTAGTGCCCGGGTAATTGGAGACAACGACGTAGCGGCCGGTAAGCAGCGAAAAGATTGCGCTCTTGCCGACATTTGGATTGCCGACGAGCGCCACAACGGGCAGCGCGCCGGCTTCGGGCGATGAATCTGTGAGATCATTTGACATATGCTATTCAAATCCATGTTGCAAATAAGACTCAGTCGCAATACAAGACGCCCGTGATTATACCGCACACGACGCGCCAAATCAAGCCCGCATTCCGCACAGCCCGCCTCTTCGCACTTCTTCTCTGCACTCTGCACTTGGCGCTTCTTCCGGCACTTCTTCCGGCACCCCTTGAAAAACCCCTGCCGATTGCCATAATAAAACCTCGCGTTCTGCATCGACGCCTCGCACCAAGGAATACCAGATGAAAATAAACAAGCTTCTCTCGGGCGACAAGCCCCTCTCGCTGGCCGGCAAATGGATATGGGCAGCCGATCATGAGCTGTCGCTCGATACCTACGTGCGCTTGCGCGGCTCGTTCACGCTCGACAAGCTGCCGGCGCGCGCTACGCTCACCATCGCAAACACG
>Ga0307379_10008838_pt1 | contig 13533 bp, 7 predicted proteins | sample UN2MG_FD_202237 | JGI IMG/M metagenome (GOLD analysis project Ga0307379, IMG submission 202237) | Soil microbial communities from Risofladan, Vaasa, Finland - UN-2 | ecosystem: Environmental > Terrestrial > Soil > Coastal area > Acid sulfate soil | place: Finland: Risofladan, Vaasa | collected...
CCCCCCCCCTTAGCGTAATACTTAGATCAGCTTAGAAAATGGGGACCTAAGCAATATGCGTCGATGGGAGAACCACAATGAAAAAGAAGCTATTTTTCCGCCGGTTTCTGTTCTTTGTATTTTTTCTGATCATCAGCCGCAGCCTCTTCGCCCAGAGTGGCATCTTCGACCGCACAGGGATCATCCCCGGCCACGGCTCCTATAGCTCCGTCCCCGAGGAGAGCGTCGATCTCTTCACGGGCAACGTAACGCTCCGGTATCTCGACTACTCTCTCCCCGGTCCCAACGGCTTGGATGTCAAGATCTGGCGCGTCTACAACTCCAAGGTCCTGATGGATCGCCAATCGGGCAATCCTTCAATTCAGGCCGAACGCAGGTCCTGGGTCGGAATCGGCTGGACCATGCACATGGGTCGGGTGCATAATTACCTCACAGATACTCCCATTATAGAGTTCCCGGACGGACGCTTGGAGACGGCCTGGCCGGACAACTACCCCGACGTTCAGAGAAATATCACCCGGGACTTCCTGAGATATGACCGGTACGATAATAAGCTCTATTTCCAGGACGGAACGGTTTGGACGTTCGGCGCCCTGCGCACCATAACAAAGGGCGATTCATCGACCGAACAGGTCCGTCTTGTGACCGAGATCAAGAACACCTACGGCCAGTCGATCACCATTGCCTATGACTCGAATAGATCCTCGATCAACTACATAACCGACGCATGCGGCCGGGTGATCGATTTTGTCTCGACCGGGACAAACTATAACAATACTAAGCTCACGCAGATGAAGGTCAAGAACGCCACGAACGGGGAGGTCGTCTACACCTATACGGTGAGCACGTTTCCGAACGGATATCATAAGCTGACGAGCTTCGCGCCTCCCCCTTCCCTGATCCCGGCGACAACATTCGAATATTACGACGGCACGAACTACCGCTATGAGCTGACCAAGGTCACGACGGGCTACGGCGGGGTGCTAGAGTTTTCCTACGTCAATCACGATTTTATCTTTAATCAGACGACTCTCGACTCCCGGGTGGCGAGCCAAAAGAAAATCACCTTCAATCCGGGCGACCAGGCTATCTGGAACTTCACCTACCCTAACTACAGCGGGGTGCCTACGGCCACGGCCACGGTCGAGGGCCCGGAATACACGACCTCCACGACGCACAACGGCTACGTTGCCTCCTCGCCCTGGAAAATTGGGCTCGTGAGCGCAAAATCCCTGAGCGACGGGAGCCTCTCGGAGACCTTTGACTGGACCTATCAGGAACTCTCAAACTCCAACTGGATGGTTCTGGGCACGAACATGGGCACGGCCAAGGGGCCGCTTATTTCCTCAGTCATCCGGACTCCGCTCGGCGACGCATCAAGCAAACAGGAGTATCTTTATGAGCGGGCCGAACCGAACTGGCCGAAAAAATACGGCCTTCCGACTAAGATAAAGCTCTACGTGAATGGCGCCGGCACTCCTAAGAGCTATAAGGAATTGATCTACGGTTTTGAATACCCGTACTACCAAGGCTACCTAGACCGCTACATGCTGGCCTTCGTCCATGAAGAATCGCGGTGGTCGGGTCCGGGCACTCTGCTGGGGAAGACGATAACCGATCACTATCAGGAGAACGGGAAATGGGGCGCCGTGCAGCGTGTCATGAGGCTTAAAACTCCGCCCTACACTTACCTCATTTGGGACTATGGATATACGATTTCTCATCCCGCCGTTTACTCGGTTTCTGTCAACCCTCCTGACCCGCCGCCGGCAAACAGTGAAGATATTTCAACTGTAAATTATTCGTTCGGCATGGCGGACAAGGTCGATGAGCCCGGCTACACCGCCTCGGAGCGCAACGTCTCTCAATATAACAGTTCGGTGCTTTCAGAAAAAAACGCTTTTGGGCACGAACAATTCTATACTTACGATAACTTGGGCAGGGTCTTTGGGGTCAACATGCCCGATCCGTTTAATGACGTCAGTTATAGTTGGCGTCCGACGAACGAGAACAAGGTGGTCATCACCCAGGGCTTGAACACCATTACCAAGTACTGGGACGGGATGGGCCGGGAGACGGGCTCAACCGAAACGGGCGACGGTATGATCCTTTATTACCGGAAGACGCTCGATGCCGAGGGCCGGATGAAGGAAGAAAACCGGGCCAGTATCAACTCCGCCCACAAGTACACCTATCTCTATAATGCCGCGGGCCAGGTCACCCGGATTACCGACCCCCTGTTAAAAATCATGAACATTTCTTATGCCGGTATAACGAGAACCATAACCGACGCGGAGAGCCATACGACGTCCCATGAATATAACGACCTGCCGGGGCTCATCACGAAGCTCACGGACGCCCAGGGGAAAATTGCCGACTACACCTACGACGCCGCCGGACGCTTGACAACGGTCGTCTTCAACGGGGCGAGGACGCAGAGTTACCAATACGACTACCTGGACAATGTCACCTCCGAAACCCACCCCGAAACCGGCACGATTTCTTATACTTACAACGAAGCGAACAAGATTTCGGGGCGATCGTGGGGAGGAACATCGATAATCTATAACTACGACGTCCTAGGGCAGATGGTCGAGAAAAACGACGGCCAAGAGACAACCACATATACCTACAACTCGGGAAAAGTGTTTTCTATAACGAGCACGAAAGGCTGGAACCGCACAGGTCTCACGTATAACGGTTTGGGCTCGCTGCTCGCGGAGACCGTGACGGTCCCCGGGCTTCCCACCTCCAAAACGGTCCATTACACCTACGACGGCAACAACAACCTGGCTTCGATCACTTATCCTGACGGCAAGGTCGCCGCGTACACCTCCAATAGCCTAAACGCTCCGGAGACCGTGGCATTCAACGGCACTTCTCTTGTGAGCAACATGTCCTATGGGCCAGGAAAAGCCGTGACCGGCATGACCATGACCCTCGCCGGCGGAAGCAGCATGTCGTTTTCTTCCGGCTACAACACGGCCGGGATGCCGACCACTGTCTCACTGATCAAGGGCGCCGCTGCACTTTATAACGCGACCTACTCCTATGACGACGTGGGCAATATCCTCGGGATCTCGAGCACGGCGCCCGCGCTCAATGCTACGTTCGGCTACGACTCGCTCAACCGGCTGACCTCAGCCGCCTATTCCTCGGGCCGCGTCGGCGCCTATTCCTACGAATACGACGAATACGGCAATATGAAAACCGTCCAGGAGAATGGAAATACGGTTTTCAACAAAACCTACGACTCCGGGAACAAGATCGTCGGCTCGAGCTATGATGCGCGAGGCAACCTCGTCTCGGCCGGCGGAAACATCAACATCTGGGACAACCAGAACCGCTTGAATTCCTTAACCAATATTTCGGGCGAGATTCTCGGCAAATACCTCTACGACGACAGTGGACTCAGGCTCTTCGCTATGCCGGCCGAACCCGAGATCGCCGTCACCGAGGGAGGGAAGTCGGTCGTCGACGGAGGGTTCGTCGATTTCTACGCCGCTGTCGGTCCGGTAGATGATCAGCGGACCTTCACCATCACCAACACCGGGGACGCAAACCTCATCCTCGGCGGGACGCCGATCATCACTATCACTGGGGCGGATGCCGGCGATTTTGACGTCATCCAACAGCCCGGGTCGCCTGTTTATCGCTACGGGGGGACGACCACATTCGTCATCCAGTTCGATCCCCAAACGGCAGGCGAAAAAACGGCATATATATCAATCGCCTCGAACGATTTCGACGAAAACCCGTACGATATCGTCCTACACGGCTATAACGGTCCGCCGGAGATAGACGTCTGGGAGGCGCCGGACGGCGGGACCTATGATTTCGGAACATGCACCGTAGGCGAATATATCGTCGAGACCTTCACCATCGAAAACGTCGGCGACGCGCCCCTCTACCTTGACCACGATCCCATCGTAGAGCTCTTGGGCCAGGACGCCGGCCAGTTCCATATCGACAGCCAGCCGGGAACCAACGTGATCGCCGCGGGTGACTACACCCAGTTCGAGGTCCGCTTCAAGCCGAAAGCACCCGGCGATAAATCGGCTTTGCTCTGGATCTCATCGAACGACGCCGACGAGGATCCTTACGAGATAGCTATCACAGGCTACGGCGAGTGGGGGCTCCGCTCCCTGGGCCTGTCCGTTACCTCGCCCAACGGCGAGGAGTCGTTGAAGCCGGGCTCTTCTCAAGCCATCACTTGGTCGGGCGAAGAGGCCATTAAGAGCCTCAAGCTCGAGTACTCGCTTGACAACGGCACAAGCTACATGTCCTTGGCCGAAAGGGCGGAAAACAACGGCTCCTATCCCTGGCAGATACCCTTCGTCCTCTCGCCGACGTGCCTTGTCAGAGTCAGTAACGCCGACGGGCTTTTACTCAGGCCGGAAGTTGTCTCTTACGAGCTCAAGTTCAAAGTCGAAAGCCCAATAGATGCTGTGAACACAGGCGCGCATCTTCGGCTGCGGCTCGGGGTACCTGACCTAAAGAGCCAAAGCTTCCGTTTTGCCGAGATATCTTTCCTCCCGGATTTGCTTGAAGGCACAGAGAGCGTCGTCTTCAACCAGACTCCGGCGAAATGTGGTGGTCTTAAGGACTATCTTGCGACCTGGCATCGACTGCAGGTCTTCTACGACCTCAATGTCTATGCCGGGACCCTTCTTCTCGACGGACAGGTCATCCTCAAGGATCTTCCGCTCCAGCTCGGCCCTTGGGTGAATTCGCTGGCCGAGGTCTCGATCTCCTGCGACAAGGATGTTGCCGCCGCGGTCTGGGTAGACGACTTCGAGTTCAAGCTCCAGGACGCAGGTTTCAGTCCTGAGGACAAGAGCGGTTCGACACTCCTCCTCCTCACGGTGGCCAAGGATGGGTTCGAGGGCTACAAGAGCGAGGAGTTCCCCTTCTATGGCGGCTGGATCACAAGCCAAGAACTCTTAGCCGAAGACGCAGCTCTTCCTATCGTCGATAAGTACGAGTATGCTTCAGGTATGCAGTCGCTAAGGCTCAAGAGCGGGGATGGCGGAGCAGCGCTCATGGTAAAGAGATTCGCGCTCCCGGAGAGATTTCCCTTCGACATGAGCGACGCGAACTTCGCTATCGCCAATGAGGCTAAGGTTGCCGTTAGGAGCATCACCTCCGCCGAATCACGGGAAAAGACCTCTGGGACGAGGGCGATGGACAGAGAGCGTCGCCAAGAGCGGCTGGCTCGCCGGCAAAAGGCCGCAAAAAGCGCTTCAAATGAGGAATCCACGACTATCAGGTCAAAATCAGATCAAAGCACGAAGACTCAGGCTGGCACCGGGACGGACTCCACAACACGGACTCTCTCCGCGTTGACTAACGGCGGGAGTTTCTATATCTATTCCGCGACCGGGATGCTTCTTGCTGAGTACAATCGGAGTGGCGAACCGGTCAAAGATTACATCTATGTTGGTGGCCGATTGCTCGCAGAATATAAGCCTGTGGAAAGCAGGACGTATTTCTACAATCCGGACCAGGTCAACTCGACCCGCATTGTGACCGACGAGTCGGGCACGGTTGTATATTCAGCGGCCCATGATCCCTATGGGGGAATCCAAAATACGTGGGTCAATACCTATGATCCGACGCCTAAGTTCTCGGGCAAGGAGAGGGATTCGGAGTCCGGCCTCGATTACTTCGGGGCGAGGTATTATGACATGGCGCAGTATAGGTTTATTTCCGTAGACCCGATGTCTGTTCTACACTCCGCTAGTTTCAATCCACAGCATTTGAACAATTTCTCATTCTGTTGGAACAATCCAATTAATCTTCATGATCCTGATGGAAGAGATCCGACGACGATAACTATTGTTCGTACCAGCTTTACCTCGGAAAATGTCCAAGGATATCTTCTGATAAACGGACAGCCTACGGGTATAATGACTCTTGAACTTCCATGGAATAACAATATAGTGAATGAAAGCTGTATTAAACTGGGTATATACAACGCTAGTGTCTGGCATTCCGCTGAAATGGGTGTTGATGTAATTAGGCTCGTAAATCAAAATGGCCGCACTGATATTCTGATTCATGGGGGAACAACTGTCGGTAACACAGATGGTTGTATTCTTGTAGGCTTGGATATCAATGCTACTAGTGGGGTTCTAGAGGGGGGGGCCGATGCTCGCCAAGAGATAATTGATTATTGTCAATCTTCGGGGTGGTTCCCTAGCGCAGGGGCCTCCTCTCTCGTCGCTTGGGGGGAAGCATACTTCGCCTATTGTCAAAATGTACTCGCGTGGCAGCGGGACGAAAGAGTAATAGTAGAGGTCACACTAAGCCCAGCGTTATGGGCGACTATTGGCCTCTCCATTCTCTCGGCGTTTTAAAACTCTTTGGAAGGAAAACAAATGAATATATTTGTAAAGTATGCGAAAGTAACTTCGATATCTTTCATCTTCGCCTTGGGAATCCAAGCCAACATATCGTCTTACGCTGATCCTAATACGGCATTTCTTCAAGCGACCGTTGATTGGGACAAGTTCAGCGAACTTCTTGCCTCGTACTTGGATTATCCAAGCACGAGAAATGCTGGATTATTATCAGAAGCTCTTCCGAAGTCCCCCCCAGAAGAGGCCACAGGAGATAGAATACGGGCTTTCGAGCTACTCTTTTCGCCAGAAGCTTATCCCGTACTGAAGAATGAGATTTTTGCGGGAGACCGTAATGCTGTCGAAGTTGCATTCCGATTACTAAACACTTCAGATGGGTTTTCTACCACAACTTTATTAATGACCATAGGGGCCTTAATAAGGATAAATCCGAGGCTATTTTTAGAGGTGGTACTTGAACATCGAAATAGTGATTTTATAAAAAAGAAAGGCTACCCGGTATATAGCGTCGGTCCGGGGTATTATTTCCGATTAGAGGCCCAAAAGTATGAGCTGGAAATGAGGATCAAAGCTTTACAAAGCGTACAGGATCAGAAATATAATGACATAAGAAAGGCATGTATTGAGAAGCTCATGGAATCAATCCATAGACTGCAATAAAGAAGGGAAGACTGAGCTGGTCTAGTTGTCAAGACCAAAGATGAATCCTTTTTTAGGTGTATTTCCTTCAACATGCCACGGCCATTTTCATCTGCCGGTAAGCCTCAAAAGGCGTATCATATTCCTTCAGGGATTGATGCAGCCTTTCTCGGTTGTACCGTTCGATGTATTCCCCTAAGTTCCGCTTGCAGTCCGCAACGGACTCATAACACTTGGCATAAACCTCCTCATATTTGAGCGTTCTCCAGAATCGCTCGATAAATATATTGTCGATCACGCGGCCTTTTCCGTCCATGCTGATCCGGATCTTTTCCTCTTTGAGAATCGAGGTGAATTCTTTGCTCGTAAACTGGGCGCCTTGGTCGGTATTAAAATATTCCGGCCGTCCTTTGTCAAGCGGCGTATAGATTTACGAGGTAAATCAGCGTGTAGTTTTACGAGCTCCCGGGGGAGAACAGGGCGGCTCATTCGAGGTGGGCTCCTTTCATGGTTTGGTTGAAGTCCTTCAACCGATAGCTGTGCCCGTCGATGATGAAGAAAGGGGTTTTATAGAATAGCTGGTTAAGGGCCGCCGCTGATCCATCCCTGGCGGCAGATGATCCTCGGTTGTGTTTCTTGACTTTCCAGGGAGATAAATCTAAGATGAGGGTTGCTTTTTGGCGACCCGCAGAGGCCGAAATCCCAAGCCGTCGAGGATATGGATGACGATGATAGACGCCTACGATTTCGCGCAGATCGAGGCCAAGTGGCAGCGCGCTTGGGATGAAGAGAAGGCTTTCCAGGCCGTCGAGGACCCCTCCAAGCCGAAGTTCTACTGCCTGGAGATGTACCCCTATCCGTCGGGCCGCATCCACATGGGCCACGTCCGGAACTACTCGATCGGCGACGTCATCGCCCGCCAGAAGATCATGGCCGGCCACTCCGTCCTCCACCCCATCGGCTGGGACGCCCTGGGCATGCCGGCCGAGAACGCGGCCATCAAGAACGGCTCCCATCCCCGGACGTGGACCCTCGACAACGTCGACCACATGCGCGTCCAGCTCAAGAGGATGGGCTTCAGCTACGACTGGAGCCGCGAGGTCAACACCTGCCTGCCCGATTATTATAAATGGAACCAGTGGATCTTCCTGCGCATGCTCGAAAAAGGCCTGGCCTTCCGCAAGGAGAGCTGGGTCAACTGGTGCTCCCAGTGCCAAACCGTCTTGGCCAACGAGCAGGTCGTCGGCGGCGGCTGCTGGCGCTGCGACACTCCGGTCACCCAGAAGAAGATGGAGCAATGGTTCCTCAAGATCACCGCCTACGCCGACGAGCTCCTTTCCGGCCACGCCCAGCTCGCCAAGTGGCCCGAGCACGTCCTGCAGATGCAGAAGAACTGGATCGGCCGGAGCACGGGCGCCCATGTCCATTTCGGCCTCGACGGGACCGGAAAGACGATCGAGGTCTTCACGACCCGCCTCGACACGATCTACGGGGCCACGTTCCTCGTCGTCTCGGCCGAGCATCCGATCGTGCCCGACCTCGTCTCCGGACCGCGGGAGAAGGAACTCGGCGCCTGGGTCGCCCGGACCGTCGCCGAGATGCGGAAGAGGCGCGACGTCGGCGAGACCGAAAAAGACGGCGTCGACACCGGGAAGAAAGCCGTCAACCCGTTCACCGGTGAGCTCGTCCCGGTCTGGATCGCCAACTACGTGCTGATGGATTACGGGACGGGCGCGATCATGGCCGTCCCGGCCCACGACGCCCGCGACTTCGAGTTCGCCAAGTCCTACGCCATCCCCATCCGCACGGTCATCGTGCCCGAGGACAAGGCCGGCGGCTCTTTCGACGCCGAGCCGGCCGAGGTCTTCGAAGACGTCGGCGTCCTGGTCAACTCGGGCCCCTTCTCGGGCCTTCCGTCCGCGAAGGCCATGGAGGAGATGGGGAAGTACGCCGAAGAAAAGGGCATCGGCCGCCGGAGCACGGTTTTCCGGCTCCGCGACTGGGGCATCTCCCGCCAGCGCTATTGGGGCACGCCCATCCCCGTCATCTACTGCGCAACATGCGGCATCGTCGGCGTCCCCGACTGTGATCTTCCCGTCGAGCTCCCCATCGACGTCAAGCTCACGGGAGAAGAGGGCTCGCCCCTCGAGCGCCATGAAAGTTTCGTCCAGACAACATGCCCGAATTGCCACGCCCCGGCCCGCCGCGAGACCGACACGATGGACACCTTCATCGATTCCTCGTGGTATTTTTTCCGCTACTGTTCGCCCAAAGAGGCGGACCGGCCCTTCCGACCCGAAGCGGCGAAACACTGGCTTCCCGTCGATCTCTACATCGGCGGCGTCGAGCACGCCATCCTGCACCTGATCTATTCCCGCTTCTTCACCAAGGTCCTCCGGGATTTCGGCCTGACCGGGATCTCCGAGCCGTTCCCCCATTACCTGGCCCAAGGCATGGTGACCAAGGACGGGTCGGCCATGTCCAAGTCCAAGGGCAACATCGTCGATCCCGACGACATCCTGAAAAGCTACGGCGCCGACACGCTTCGCCTGTTCATCCTCTTCGCCTCGCCGCCCGACCGGGAATTCGCCTGGGCCGAAGAGGGGTTGGACGGCTGCTACCGGTTCCTCCTGCGCGTCTGGACGATCGTCCACGAGAACATCGACCTCTTCGCGGCTGGCGCCGCTGACGCGCCGTCGTCATCCGGCACGGGGGACGCGGCGTCTCGCGTGGTCAAGAAGACGCACCAGACGATCCGCAAGGTGACCGAGGACATCGGCGTCCGTTTCCACCTCAACACGGCCATCAGCTCGATCATGGAGCTCTACAACCTGGCCAAGAAGGAGCGGGACGGTTTGAGGGAAACCCCTGCCGGCCGGGCCGCCCTGCGCCAGGCGCTGGAATCCATCATCCGGCTGCTTTCGCCGTTCACCCCCCACTTGACCGAGGAGCTCTGGGAGAAGACAGGCCACCGGGGGCTCCTCATGCGCTCGCCCTGGCCCGTCTACGATCCCGCGCTGGCCCGGGAAGAGATGGCTACGGTCATCGTCCAGGTCAACGGCAAGCTCCGGGATAGGTTCGAGGCGGTGCCCGACCTGCCTGAGCCCGAGCTCGAGGCGGCGGCCCTGGCCCTGCCGAAGATCCAGGCGGTCCTCGGCGGCAAGCCTCCCCGCAAGATCATCTCGGTCAAGAACAAGCTCGTCAACATCGTGAGCTGAGCCGTGGCCGAACCCCGTTCACGACTGCGGCGGGCTTGGGACACGCGGGGCGCCGGCCGCTTTCGGCGAGTTATTCCGGTCGCCGTCCTCGCCGCCGTCCTCCTCTCCGGCGCGGGCTGCGGCTACCGGCTCCGCGGCACCGGCTCCTCCCTGCCGCCGCAGATCAAGACGGTGAGCATCCCCATGTTCAAGAACCTGACGACGCGCTTCGAGCTCGACGTCAAACTGACCCGCGCCGTGATCAGCGAGTTCGTCAGCCGGGGCAAGGTCGCCGTTATCGCGGACGCGGCCCGGTCGGACGCCGTCCTCGAGGGGGAGATCACGTCCTTCCGCGCGACGCCCATCGGCTTCAGCGGCGGGAACCAGGCCGACAAATACAACATCACCGTGACGGCCAAGGTCACACTTATGGACCGGACCTCGGCCAAGCCCCTTTTCTCGAACCCCGCCTTTGTCTTCCAGCAGGAGTACGACGTCCCGCCCGGCGCGAGCTTCGAATCCATGGAGACCGAGGCCATCGACAAGATCGCCGGGAAATTCGCCCGGAGCCTCGTCGTCAGCATCCTGGAGGGTTTCTGAGATGACCGGGCCGTCCCGCGCCGGCGCGCTCCGCGAGGAATCGCTCCTTGCCGGCTACCTGTACTACGGCGAGGAGGAGTTCCTGGCCGAGGAATTCATCGGGGAGCTCGAGAGTGTCCTAGCGGCTTCGGCGGGCGAGGAGTTCCGCCTGACCCGTATGGACCTCGACGAAACGAAATGGCGGGAGGTCATCGACACGGCCCGCACCGCCCCTTTCCTTTTCGAGTCCTGGCGGGCCATCGTCGTCCGTATCCCGGAGCGCCGGGCGGGCGCGGATAAAGGCGCCGACAGAAAAAGCGACGCCGACGGAGAGGCGGGGAAGGGGACGAAGTTCTTGTCCGTCATCGACCAGAAGATCCTCCGGGACTATTTCGCCTCGCCCCCGTCCCGGACGGTCCTTGTCGTCCTAAAGGCCGGCCGGATCAGGAAGGACGACGCGGTCGTCCGCTTTTTCCGGTCCCTGCCAAAGGGCGTCTTCGCCGCGGTCGAGATGAAACCGCTCTCGGCCGCCGCGCTCATGAAGCGGGCCGAGGAAAAGGCCATCGCCCTCGGCAAAACGCTGACCGAGAGGGCCAAGAGACGGCTCTTCGAGGTCCTCGGCCAGGATCTCCGCCTGACGCTGAACGAGGTCGAGAAGCTGGCTGTCTATGTCGGCGAAAAAAAGGGGATCGAAGAAGAGGACGTCGACCAGGTCACGGCCTGGCAGCGCAGCTTCAAGGCCTACGAGCTCGACGACGCCCTGGCCGCGGCCGACTTCGCCAAGCAGGCGGCCATCCTGAACGATCTTTTAGCCGAGGGCGAAAGGCCGGAGCAGATCGTTGGTCGGCTGGCCGGCTTCTTCCGCAACGTCCTCGCCGCTCAAACCTGGCTCAGGGAGAGAAGCCGGACGACTGAGGAGATCTTCCACGAGATATTCCCCTACATCTCCAAGAATTTCGGCGACCTGTACAGGCGGAAGAACGCCGATTTCTTCGGGGTCGTGGAAGGGCTTTCGCCCGCCGATCTGAGCGCCCTCCTGGGCAAGCTCCGCAAAGTGGACATCCTCCTCAAGACGACCGAAGCCGTCCCGAAGAGGGTTCTGGAGATATTCCTGAGGGAGTACTGCCTGGCGAGATCAAAAAGGACGATTATTTCGCCGGAGCGGGGGTGATGAGCCCGACCTGCCGGCTGAGCCGGGATTTGTAGCGGCTTCCGGTGTTCTTCTTGATAGCGCCCTTCTTGACCGACTTGTCGATCACCTGGAAGACCCCGGGGAGCATCTTGACGGACCCTTCACGGTCGTTTTCCGCGATGGCTTCCCGGAGCTTGCGCATCGTGGTCCGGAGAGCGGATTTCGTCTGGGTGTTGACGGATTTCTTGCGGAGGCTGCTGCGGTGCTGCCGTAACGCCGATTTGTGACGGGCCATTTTTTTCTCCTCTAAAGGGTCCTATGTTAGAATATCCTGGCCTTAAAGTCAAACGGCCGCGGGGCCGGGATGACCGAGAACCCCATGGAATCCGACGCCCATAAAAGCCGGCTGATCCGCTCCACGGCCTCCGTGGCCGTCCCGACCCTCGTCAGCCGGGTCCTCGGCTACATCCGCGACCTCCTTCAGGCCTACTACCTCGGCACGGGCAACAGCGCCGACGCGTTCACCATCGCCTTCACCATCCCCAACCTCTTCCGCCGGCTGACCGGCGAGGGGGCCATGACGCCGGCCTTCGTCCCGACCTTCACGGAGCTCAAACAGAACCGGGGCCGGCCCGAACTCTGGGCCTTCGGGAACGTCTTTTTCTGGGACCTCGCCCTGCTGATGGCGGTCACGACCGGCCTGGGCGTCCTCTTCGCTCCCGGCCTCGTCAAGGTCATCGCCTACGGGTTCGGGAGTGTCGCCGGGAAATGGGGCCTGACGATCTTCATGACCCGGGTCATGTTCCCCTACCTCTTCTTCATCTGCCTGGCCGCCTTGGCCTCGGGCATCCTGAACTCTTTCGGCCGGTTCTTCGTCCCGGCCTCGACGCCCATCCTGTTCAACCTTGCCATCATCGCAGCCGTCACCGGCTGGGCCGGGAGCTCCCGCGAACCCGCGCTCGTCTTCGCCGTCGGGGTCGTCGCCGGGGGCATCCTCCAGCTCGCCCTCCAGGTCCCGTTCCTCTGGCGAGAGGGGATGCGTTTCACGCCGGCCATCTCCTTGCGTCACCCGGTCGTCCGCCGCGTGGGGAAGCTCATGATCCCCGGGATCTTCGGGGCGAGCGTCTACCAGGTCAACTTCGCCCTGAGCCGGATGATCGCCTCCGGGCTCGAAAAGGGGAGCACCTCCGCGCTTTACTACGCGTCCCGGATCGAGGAGCTGACCCTCGGCCTTTTTTCGATCGCCCTCGGCGCGGCGCTCCTGCCGGCCTTCTCCGAACAGGTCGCCGCCCGGGACATCGGCGAGATGAAAAAGACCCTCGGCTTTTCCCTCAAGCTGACGGCCATCGTCACCTTCCCTGCCGCGGCCGGTCTCGTGGCCCTCAACGGACCGATCATCCGCACGCTCTTCGAACGGGGCATGTTCGACCGGGGATCGACGTCCTTGAGCGCGTCCTGCCTCCTGTTCTTCGCCCTCGGCCTGCCTTTCGTGTCCGGGGTCAAGGTCGTCGCACCGGCCTTCTTCTCCCTCAAGGACACGCGGACGCCCGTCGCCATCGGGATCGCCGTCATGCTCGTGAACACGGCCCTGTCGCTCCTGCTCATGGGCCCGCTCCGGGTCGGC
>Ga0307379_10008839_pt1 | contig 13531 bp, 10 predicted proteins | sample UN2MG_FD_202237 | JGI IMG/M metagenome (GOLD analysis project Ga0307379, IMG submission 202237) | Soil microbial communities from Risofladan, Vaasa, Finland - UN-2 | ecosystem: Environmental > Terrestrial > Soil > Coastal area > Acid sulfate soil | place: Finland: Risofladan, Vaasa | collected...
GACGCCCAGCCAAATAACGGCACATATCGCTCCACCGCGGCGGAGAAACGTTTGGAAAAGGAATCCTTGTAGCAGGGAATCTTCGGGAAAAACTGCGGCACCAGCTTCGGATGATTGAAATGGAACTCCTTTTCGGTCTGCAGGTCGTGCTTCGCCGAACTCATCCATAAGGGATTAAATTGTATAATCACGTTCTTGCCGGAGATGTCCCTGCCGTAGTACCTGAGAAGCCCCCCCAGCGCCCCGGGATGAAAACCGTCCACTCCCAGGTTGGCGAAGCGGTCCCGGCCGGCGTTTTGATTGAGATAGTGCGACAGCGTATTGTCTCCGGAGACATAATGTCCCCAGATAACAGAATCGCCGACCACGAGCGTATCGTACTTCGAGCAGGCCCATCGGCAATAACGGCCGTACAGCCAATAGTCGTTGCCCAACGTGTACGGCAGCCGGTAGTCGGTGCCGGGATCGAATTTTTCGAGCCTTCCCCAGATCGCCGGACCAAGGCAAAGTAACGCCGAGCAGACAATTGCAGCGATTATCCATTCGCGCCCGGATAATCGTATGTTATTGGAGCTAAACGGGGTCTTGGCCTGGTCAGCCTCTTTCATAATCTCGTCTCTTTTTGTGCCGTTGTGTTTCATTTTCGATCGATCAGAACTGCAAATAGATAAATCCCTGTTCACTCGAAGGAGCAAAAACAGCTAAGTAGAGAATCATCCCTACAACGAGTCCGATGCGCACGGGCGCCAGGTCAAAAATCCATCTGAGCCTGGATTCATGCGCAAACTGATAAAGCCAGACAATAAGAACCAAAATCAAAGCCCAAACGGGGCAATAAGGATTCGCCCATCCGGAGCTGAATATTCTTGTTATGATTAACCACGCGTCACCGATGTTTTCTGCCCGGAAGAAAATCCACGCGAACGTTACGAAGGCGAACACAAGCAGTTGCTTGACCAATTTCGGCACCTTATCCCTGTAAAACGGCGTCCTTTCCAGCTCCCGTGTCACAAAGCGTCCGAGGGCGTGCACCGCGCCCCAGATGACGAACGTCCAGGCCGCCCCGTGCCACAAGCCGGAAATCACCATGGTCAGGAACATGTTTCTGTATGTTCCGAGAGTGCCTTTGCGGTTGCCTCCCAGCGGAATATACACGTAGTCCTTAAACCATGAGGAAAGGCTGATGTGCCACCTCGCCCAGAAATCACCCAGGCCGGTCGCCAGGTATGGATTGTTGAAATTCAGCATCAGATTGAAACCCATCATCCGCGCCACGCCCCGAGCCATGTCCGTATAGCCGCTAAAGTCGAAATATATCTGCCAGCAGAAAAAAAACGTCGCCAGGATCAATGCGGGTGACTGATACTGCTCGGGAGCCGCATAGATATTGTCCACGTAAAGGGAAAGGTAATCGGCAAGGGCGACCTTTTTGAACAATCCCACGATGAAGAGCGACAGGCCGTCAGTGACATCCTGCGCTGAGACTTTGGGTGTCTTGTGCAACTGGGGCAGCAGGTTCTTTGCCCGTTCGATCGGCCCGGCCAGCAGCCGAGGAAAGAGTGAGACAAAGGCCGCATACGCAATTAGGCTGTTTTCCCTTTCCATGTTGCCGCGATAATAATCTATGGTATAGCTCATCGACTGAAAGACGTAGAACGATATGCCAATCGGTAAGAGAAAACCGGGTTCGGGAACGGCGTATGAGATGTGCAATGACGACAAAAGAGCATTCAGGTTCTCAGTGACAAAGCCGGCATATTTGAAGAAACCCAGCAGCCCGATATTGTTAATGATGCTGACGGAAAGCCACATTTTTCTGCGCGGGCTTTTGGCCATTCTTGTAACCACCGTATAGTCAAGCAGCGTCGAATAGCCGATGAGAACCAGATACAGAGGATTGAAGCAGGCGTAGAAGAAATAGGAGGCGGCCAGAAGCCACGGGAGCCTGAACCTGGTGCCTTTGAGGACGAGATAGACCGGGTAGACAACCAGGAAGAAAAGTGCGAACGGCCAAGTGTGAAACAGCATCTCGTGACTTTCTATTGCATCAATACGCGAATGTGTGCTTCGACCGACGCGGCAAGACCTTCCAGGCCATAGCCGCCTTCAAGAACGGAAACCAGCCGGCCCGCACAGCACTTCTCGGCAATACTCTTGGCAATCTGCGTCAGTTTCGCAAATCCCTGCTCGGTGACTCTCATGCCGCCGAGCAGATCGCCTTCGTGCGCGTCGAATCCCGCAGAGACAAGAACGAAGTCCGGAGCAAACGAAGAAGCCGCAGGTGTCAGTTTATCTTCAAACGCTTTCACGTAGCTCTCGTCTCCGGAACCGGCCGGCAGCGGGACATTAATGTTGGTTTGCAGGCCTTTTCCGCTGCCCTGTTCCGCGTCGCTCCCACTGCCCGGATAGAAGGGATACTGGTGGACGCTGAAGTACAGCACGTTAGGGTCATCGTAAAACGCCGCCTGCGTTCCGTTGCCGTGGTGCACGTCCCAATCCACGATGAGAATCTTCGGCAGGTTGTGTTTCTCCTGAATGTACCGCGTGCCGATGGCCACGTTATTAAATATACAGAATCCCATCGCCCTATTTTCAAGAGAGTGGTGACCGGGCGGGCGGACGGCGCAAAAAGCGTTAGTAACTTTCTGCTCCATAACAGCATCGATTGCGGTGAGCACCCCCCCCGCCGCCATTACCGCAGCTTCATAGGACTTCAGCGATATCGGAACATCCCCGCTATCCAGATAACCGGCGCCGTTTTCGCAACTGCTCCTGGCCCGGTCGATATACTCGGGAGCGTGAACCGTCTCGATCCAGTGCCGGTCGGCCGGCGCGGGCTTTAGTTCAACTAATTGAGAATAGAGTCCCCCGGCCTTAAGCTGCTTGATTATCCGGACAAGTCTCTCGGGGCATTCCGGATGGCCGGGAGTGGTTTTGTGCTCGATGTATATATCATCATAAACCAGTCCCGTTTTAGCCGTGTTTTGCGTCTGTTTCTCACTATTCATTTTTGGCTCGCTTGATACATTGTCAGGTGCGTTTCTAACACACCGGAAACCTATAGCGTCACTGGCCAGGCACGTATCGTCGATGGATGGATCGCTTGACCGATACGCCGACCGGCACGTCTCGGCGCTCGATTTCCAGGACCCGCCCCGCAGGACCCTTTCCTTTCCCTCTTTCGGTCCCCTTGGATTTTTCTCGGGGCTTTGGCTGTAATAATTCCCGGCATACAAATCATTACACCATTCCACCACGTTCCCGTGCATGTCGTAAAGTCCCCACGGATTGGGTTGCTTTTGTCCGCCCGGATGGGTCTTTCCGGATGAATTGTCCACGTACCAGCCATAGGTTCTCAGCTTCGCTTTATTATTGCCAAAGCTGTATTCCGTGATTGTTCCCGCTCTACAGGCATACTCCCATTCGGCCTCGGTGGGCAGTCTGTATCCGTTGGCGGCAAAGTTGCAGTCCCAGGTTTCTTCATCATAGCAGGGCTCAAATCCTTCTGCAAGCGATCGTTCATTGCAGTACAGTGTTGCATCCGTCCAGTTGATCTGCTCTAAAGGATACTCCGGATTCTTGAAATGAGAAGGGTCGGGCAGTTGATACTTCCTGAATTGGTCCTGCATTACTTCATAAACGTCCATTAAGAACGGGCTGATCCACACTTTGTGCACAGGCATCTCGTCGGATCCGCCTTTCTGACTTCCCATCTCGAACCACCCACCAGGAATAGCAACCATTTCGATACCGGATTTGGTTTTGACCAACGGAGGTTTGCTGCCTGCCTGCTCGGTACGGCGGCAGCCGGTGTTGACCGGCAACATCAGCAACAGGCAAATGATTCCCGTTGTCACTTGAGTCAATCGTATTCGCATCGGCTCTATTCCTGAATAACTGCTTTTCAATTGCTTAAGGATTCGGCGTGCGAACCGGGACCCAATCGGGCTCCTTGTTCTGGTTTCCGTCGGTCGTTATCTGCACCCATGTCCCGGCCAGATCGCTGACGCAGATATTCCATCCCGGGGCCTTGCCGCCTACCTGTTCGTTTGCCTCCGGGCCGTAACTGAAGGTTATGTACCTGCCATCCGGCGAGAAGTCCGTGTGATATACCTCACATTCTTTTTCACAGGTGACAATGATATGAACATCAGTCACCTTAGGGTTTGAGGAGGCCAGGTCGATGTTGCCCACGCACAAATCCCAGTCGGTTGCTCCCCATGTTATCTGCCTGCCGTCGAATTTGCAGTCAGGCCGGCAGCCCGTGACTTTGAACTTTGTCAGGTCGAACACGCCGGCTCCGTCCGCTTCGATCGCGAGGATGGCGTGTTTATAATCCATTCCGCCGTGGACGGTCGCAAGAAACCAGTTGCCGTCGGGCGAGTAGCAGATATTGTAGAGATGATGCAGGCCCTTGTTCGGGTGCTCTTTGTGTTTGTGTGTTTCAATATCGTAAAAGAAAATCCCCTTCGTGGCGTAATCTTTGGTCGTGTAACGTTCGAATTCCCCCTTTAGATAGGCGATGGTCTTGCCGTTGGGGCTCCAGCATCCCTGCCGGGCGTTGTCGGCCACTTTGGTCCGCCCGGTTCCGTCGATGTTCATATAATAGACGTTTCGTACTTTCTCGCCGTTCACCATCTCATCGGCGACAAAACAGATTTTGCCGCCGTCCGGGGACGCGTGAGGATACATCTCATCGACATCGGGACTGCGCGTGAGATTCACAGGATTCGAACCGTCGGCGTTAATCAAATACAGCTCCCAGTTTTCCTTGCCATTGGTCGCGCGGTAGCTCTCGTACACAATCTTAAACGGGATATCCGCGAGCTTCAGCGCAGATTTGGGTGACGGGACTTTTTTCCGCTCCGGCTGGCCCTGCTGTGATTGACAGAGAGCTTGATTGACCAATAGAAAGCTCAGCAACAGAGCCAAAACGATGCGGGTTGTTCCCGCAGATACCTTACGTATCTCGGTGCAGCACTGATTTTTCATACTGTCTCCTTTACTCAGGGGCCGTTGATGGGATCGGCACCCAATCGGGTTCTTTGTTGTGGCTGCCGTCCGTGGTAATTTTAACCCATTTCCCTGTCAGGTCGGTTACACAGATATTCCAGCCCCTCGCTCGACCGCCCACCTGCTGTCCTCCGCTGGAGGGGCCAAAACTGAACGTGATATACTTTCCGTCCGGCGAGAAGTCCACGTGATAGACTTTCGCCGCACGTAAACATTGGACAATTTTTTGCACATTATAGACCATGGGCTCCGGGCCGGTCAGGTCAATATCGCCCACACACAAATCCCAGTCAGTTTCACCCCATGTCATTCTTTTGCCGTCAAGACTGAGGTCCGGCCTGCATCCCCTGACCCCCCACTTCTCCAGATCAAAGACCCTTGTCCCATCGGCGTCGAAAGCCAGGATGGTATCGCTGTAGTCCATACCCCCATGCACGGCAGCGAAAAACCAGTTGCCGACAGGAGACCAGCAGATCGCGTAAATGTGATGCAGGGATGTATTCGGATGCGGTTTACACAGACCGCTCTGCAGATCGTAAATAATAAGTTCCGAAGTCGCATATTCTCTCGTGCTGTAGCGATCGTACTCTCCCCTCAGATACGCGATGCTTTTGCCGTCAGGACTCCAGCAAGGCTGGCGAGCGTTTGTATCGACCTTGATCCTTCCGGTTCCATCGATATTCATATAATAGACGCTACGAACCTTGTTTCTTCCTCTTCCCTCATCAACGACGAAACTAATCTTCCTGCCGTCAGGAGAAGCGTGGGGATACATCTCATCCAGATCAGGGGTTCGAGTCAGGTTAATCGGGTTGGTGCCATCCGCATTTATCTCGTACAGTTCCCAGTTAAGTCTCCCGTCGGTATCACGATAGGTTTCAAATAAAATCTTAAAAGGAATTTCTCCAAGATCCATCTCCTCTCTCGCAGAAGGCATTTTTTTCAACCTTAGGCTGCTTTGGGTTTGTGGGCCGCAAAATGCTTCACCGATCATACTAAAAATCAGCAACAAAGACAAAAAAATGATGATACCTGTTCTAGAAAACCTTTTCGTTGTTACGCTGTAATGCTTGCCCATACAACCTCATTCTACCTAATTATATACATCAACCTCTCGCAAACAAGTATATCGAATTCTGTACGGATAGCAAGAAAACAATTGCGTTTGCTGTACAGAAATGCCAGAAAAAAAACACAACCTTCAGAGCGGGTTTTCGGCAGGAGAAAATCTTTATTTGATGGCAGCGTCCAGCAAGAGAATAACCGAAGCTGACTTTCAGAATCAAGATGTCCGATACGGATCCAGGTACAACGAATGCGATCGATTCGGATATTAGTAAACCTTATCTTGTCATAAAGGCATGCTTAACAGTTAGGAAGTCTGTCGATTTTGATTTTTGAAATTAACAAGGCTGCACATAGTTGATACAAAGAATGGAGCAAGTGATAAGAAAATAGCAGGAGCGTTCTACCCGATTTGACAAGGCAAGCACTTCTTGACGAAATCGAACGGGTATGATGGCAACCACTGATTCGCCATAAATATCAATAATGGCCCGCGCACATCTGCCTGGCTCCGGCGGGTCTGCAAACGTCCCGATAGAAACTTCACCGAGAGCCTCAGCTATATAGTGCCGTTTCTATTAAATTAGTATAACTTTTGCTATTCTGTCATTCCGGCCTTGAGCCGGAATCCAGAAGCACAATAATGGATTCCCGCTCCCCGCTTCCGCGGGGACAAGTTTACACCTGCGAAAGCAGGTGCGGGAATGACAAAATGTGACAATTACTTTTTAGAAACGGCAGTAGTTACATCCGCAGATAACCAAATCGCCTGCCAACAGTTCAGCTTTGCAAAAGTTCAATAATAAATTTAAACTATTCATGTACTGGTAATTTCGTTTATCATTGTATATATTTATACCAAAATTAAATTATTCATATTCATTCTGTTCAGGAACTGATTTTATGAAAAAAATAATTGAGGAAGTTCTTCAGACTGAAAAGAAGGTCAGTATAGTTCTCGAGCAGGCCCGCAATAAGGCCTCTGAAATAAGGCAATCTGTAGAAAAAGAAATCTCAGAGAAAATGAGTGATGCAAAACAGGAAGCCCGGGAAATAATACAAACTACTGTTGAAAATGCAAAAAAAGAGGCCGAACATATCAGGGAAGAAAAACTGAAACAGGCGGACCAAGAAAAAGATAATCTGCTCAATAATAATACAAATACAATGGATAACCTGGTTGACAATATCTGCAATATCATACTGACCACTGAGTATGAGAAGGATAGCAAATAATGGCCCGCCCATTATCAAAATATTCATTTATCAACGCAAAGCTGCGGGCGCGGATCAGCAAGATCCTCCCTGACGACGTATTCGACGAATTAGTTAAAGCCCCGTCCCTTGAGGCGGCGCTGGCTCTTTTGAGGGACACTCCTTTTGCCGGGCTTGCGGAGACATACTCGGCGACCGGCGATTTGAAGCAGGCGGAACTCGAATTGCTCAAGAGTGAAATTGAACTCTACAGGAACATCAGGCGGTACCTTCATCGTAATTCCGTGGAGCTTGTCGACGCGTTGCTGAGCCAGTTTGAAATTGACAACCTTAAGAACGCCATAAGAATCTATTTCGACAGAAAAATCCGGAAGCGCTCGGGTGACACCGGTATACATTATATATTGTACGACCGGATCATTAACGACATACCTGTCGACATCATCGTTAATGCTGAAGATTTTGATGAGATTGCGGGCGCATGTGAAGGCACTCCGTACAGTCAGATTATCAGGAAATACAGTCACACTGTCGAATCGGAAGGTTCTCTCTTCCGCATGGAAATTGCCTTCGACCATTTCTATTATCAAAACCTTCTGGCTTCCATCGACAAGCTGGACCGCAGAGATCGCACCATAGCGCTGAGACTTGCAGGCGTAGAAATCGACCTGCAGAACATCAATTGGATCATCAGGTTCAAGAATTTCTATGATCTGCCCCTTGAGGCCGTTCTGGCGGCTATCGTACCGGGGGGATTCAATATCGACAGGGCCATCATGGCCGAATTGTACGGCGCCCAGAACGTCACGTCCGTGCTTCAGGGATTTGTCAAAAGCAAATATCCGGGATTGTCGGCACTGCTTTCTTCCCATACATCAGACAGTACGTCACGGCTGCTCCTTATACGCCGGATACTGGAAGAGATCATGAAACATGAGGTCCAGCGTATCCTGGCCGGGTATCCGTTTACGATAGGAATTATACTTTCATATTTTGTGCTCAAAAGAAATGAGTTGAAGAAAATCAGGACAATATTGAATGCAAAATATTATCGCATAGAACAGGAACGGATTGAGAGCATGATATGATATTTACCACTGAGATGATACAGCTATTCGCAGTAGTGCTCGCAAAGGATTGTGAGCCGGTCACCGAAGCACTTCTTCGCGAAGGAGTAATGCAGTTCATCAATATATCGGAACTTGAAGGTGAGGAACCGGAAAGTCTGTCGGAAATCAAATCGGAAATCTCTCTGACGGAAATGTCAGATTTAAGAAAAAGAATTGAAGGATTCCTGTACACGGGAGGCGTCATTCCTTCGGCGCCGCGAGAAACAGATCTGAATAACCGTACTGCCGTCAACATTGAAAGAGAGACCGCCCGCCTCGACAAAATGGCCGGTGAGCGTGACAGTATCAGGGAAAGGCAGCGAGTACTCCAGCAGGAGATACTCAAGCTCGGGGACATCAGGCGGCAGGTGGAACTCTACGGTATAGGCATTTCCGATATCACACTCCCGGCAAAACATTCGTTTATTTCCATGCAGATCGGAAGACTCCCCGCATCGAACGTAAGACAGCTTGAAGAGGCCCTTCGGGACCTGCCTTCGTTAAATATTGCGATGGGACAGGAAGGCGATATGGCCCATCATCTCTTGATTTCAATGAAAAGAGACAACGAGCAGATCAACAAGATTCTGGTGAAGGCCGGATGGGCCAAAGTCGAACTTCCGAGTGAGCTGCGGTCGGTGAAGAAGGATGTTTTCAAGGAACTTTCCGCAAAACTCCAGGCATTGGCCGAGGAGCAGAAAAAGGTCGAAAAGAAGGTGCATGATCTGATGAAGAAGGAGGAGAAGCACCTGACCGAGACATGGATTAATCTTCGCGTCAATGAACTTTTCCTGAAGATTCAGGCCAATTTCAAGTCGTCTTCCCGGACGGTAATTTTTACGGGATGGCTTCCCTCATCGAAAAAAGAAAAGCTGACGAGAATAATCAAAAAGGCATGTGAAAACCGCTGTTACCTGGAATGGAATGAAGCAGGCGGCGGAGGCGCCATCGGCGATGAAGTCCCCGTGCGGTTCAACAATCCGAAGGTGCTCGCCCCATTTCAGATGCTGGTCAGCAATTTCGGCATTCCCAGGTATGGGACTATCGACCCGACTCCTTTTGTAATGCCCTTGTACCTGGCTATGTTCGGACTCATGTTCGCCGATGTGGGACAGGGTTTGATACTTGCAATCCTCGGTGCTCTGGGTGTGTATTTTTTGAGGAATAATGAACAGAAACAGGGCTTCTACCATCTTTCATGGCTTGTTGTCTGGTGTGGCTGCTCGTCAATATTCTTCGGCGCTCTTTTCGGGTCCTTCTTCGGCATCGTTCTTTTCCCGCCGCTGTGGTTCGATTTTCATGGTATTGTAGCAGGCCACAGTGCCCAAAATTCCGCAATCAATAACGTTTTTGATATACTGTCAATTACCATATACTTCGGTATTTCCGTTATTTTCCTTGGCCTGTTCTTCAACTGGATCAACCTGATCCGGGAGAGAAAATGGATGGAGTTGTTCTTTAATAAAGGCGGCATTCTCGGGGGTTGGATTTACGGAGGAGGTATATATATTGCATCCTATATGATAACGCATAATTATAAAGAGTATCCTCCCGGGATGATACTTTTTCTGCTCGTAGGATTGCCCTCACTATTGCTATTTATTAAGGAGCCTTATCACTATTTCAAACATGAGAGAGGCCAATCCGACAAGAAATTCAATGTTTTTACGATACTTAATTTCTTAATGGAATGGACCGTTGAGCTTCTTGAGATTTTCAGCGGGTATCTTTCAAACACGCTTTCTTTTATGCGGGTAGCCGGACTCGGTATTGCCCATGTCTGCCTGATGATCTCCTTTTTCACCCTCGCCGGCATGACTTCAGGTATTGCCTCTGTTCTCATTCTAATACTCGGGAACATACTTGTTATAGGCCTTGAAGGTCTTACTGCGGGAGTACAGGCCTTAAGGCTTAATTACTATGAATTCTTTACGAAGTTCTTTCACGGAACTGGAAAACTATACACACCAATTTCACTAAGCAGCAGTTACAAATGAGAAAGGAAGAAATGCTATGGATAAACCAGGCAGAAAACTGAAGTTACAAATCACCCAGAGTATTGTTGTGCTTTTTACGGTGATGGCAATAATTGGTACACTGTTCTGTGCCAGTGCTTTTGCTGGAGCCTCAAATGTCGGAGAATCCGTGCAGTCGGAAATGTCAACGACTAAGGCCGAAGTAATGAAATACGGCCTCATTGCCGCTTCTGTCGCTTTTGGCCTTGGCGCCATTGGCGCCGGGATTGCGATTTCTCATGTTGGCGCCGCAGCCATGGGTGCAGTTGCTGAAAAACCTGAGATTGCAGGCCAGGCCCTGATTTTTGTAGCGCTTGCTGAGGGGCTTGTCGTATTTGGCTTTATCACAGCGTTGATGATTCTCGGTAAGATATAGCGATACCATGAAATACTCGATTATAGGCGATGAAGATACGGTCCTTGGTTTCGGAATGGTGGGAGTGTCCGGAAAAGTTGCAGAAAATGCGAATGAAGCAGAACTCGCTTTTCAGGCATTACTCGAAGACAAGGAAACCAGCATTATTATTATTACCGAACGTATCGCAGATATGATACGTTCGACTGTGGATAAATACCTGTTTACTGTAAGTTTTCCACTTATCGTGGAGATCCCTGACAGAAACGGTACGAAACCGGGCAGGCCTGGAATCAAAGAAATGGTCAATACTGCTATAGGATTAAAGTTATGATATTTGGACCTCTTTTTGCACTTTAGTAATATCAGGAAGAGGATATATTTAAAAAAGGTATAAAGTACCTATGGAATCAGTAGAAAAAGAAAAGGCTGCGCTAATTTTGGGCATTGAAACAGACGCCCGTGCTGAAGAAGAAAAAATTATAAAGGAAGCAGAAAATCAAGCGGCCGAGAAAAGAAAATACGCTGAGAAGAAAGTCGAATCACTATTGAATGATGCCCGGGAAAAAGCAGAAGAACAGGCGGAAACTGCAGGGAAGAAGATTATTTCCGCAGCCGAGCGTGAGGTAAAACGTTGTGCCATGCGTGTCAGGGGCGCTGTAATGCAGAAAATCATGGACCGAGCGGAAAAGAAACTCAGTTCAATGACCGGCGACGAAAACTACAGGTCTGTTCTGGTAAACTGGATTACAGAGGCAGCCATTGGCCTGGGCGTCGAATCCGCCCGGATCAACGCCTCGGAAAAAGAGCGGGCATTGATCAATGACCATATGCTTTCAGAGATCGCGAGAAGAATCCAAAAGCAAACCGGCAGACAGACATCACTGACTTTGTCTGATGCAAAGCCTCTGCAATCTCAAGGTGTTGTCTTGACTGCCGCCGACGGGCGCACCGCCTTCAATAATCAGGTCAGAACGCGAATGTTGCGCAAGCAGCGAGAGATTCGAATGTTGATCTACAACACCTTATTTAACTACGATCAAAAAGAATAATTATGAACGACAGGATTATAGGACATGTTAGACGGGTCAACGGCCCCGTAATAGAGGTAATGGGGATTACCGATGCAGAGATGTTCGAGATGGTCCGCGTAGGTAAGGAAAATCTCATCGGTGAGCTTATCAAACTCGAAACCGACAGCGCAATCGTTCAGGTCTACGAGGACACGACAGGAATCGCTCCTTATGATCCGGTTTATGGAGCCGGGATGCAGCTTTCCGTGGAACTGGGTCCTGGAATGGTGGGTACGATTTATGACGGCATCCAAAGACCGCTTGAATCTATCCGGGAAATGTCGGACATTTATATCAAGCGCGGAATAACCGTACCGTCACTGGACAGAGAAAAGAAATGGCACTTTGTTCCTTTGGCGAAAGAAGGCGACAGCATCTCGGGGGGAATGGCCCTCGGAACCGTTCAGGAAACGGAGAATATCCTTCACAAGATTCTCATTGCGCCGAACGACAAAGGCATCCTTGAGTCGATAGTGCCTGAAGGCGAGTACACTGTGGAGGACGTGATTGCGGTGCTTAGAACCGATGATTCACAGAAGAAAGACCTCTTTCTCATGCACCGGTGGCCAATCCGAATCCAAAGGCCGACACGAAGCCGTCTTGCCCTGGACATACCGCTGATTACAGGCCAACGGGTAATTGACACGCTCTTTCCCGTCGCAAAGGGAGGAACTGTATCGATTCCCGGCGGATTCGGGACCGGTAAGACGATGACGCAGCAGGCGGTGGCAAAATGGTGTGACGCTGATATTATTGTATATATCGGCTGTGGTGAGCGCGGCAATGAGATTACGGATGTACTTACTGAATTTCCGAAACTGATTGATCCGAGAAGCGGCCGGTCGCTAATGGAACGGACCATTCTGATTGCCAACACATCCAACATGCCGGTCTCCGCCCGAGAGGCAAGTATCTACACCGGGATAACCATGGCCGAATACTTCAGAGACCAGGGATATCACGTTGCAGTGATGGCAGACTCAACGTCACGCTGGGCCGAAGCTCTTCGCGAACTGTCGGGCCGTATGGAAGAGATGCCTGCCGAAGAAGGATTTCCCGCTTACCTGCCGACCAAAATAGCGGAGTTCTATGAACGTGCCGGCTCGATGGAAACATTGAACGGTGAAAGCGGTTCCGTGACAATAATCGGTGCCGTATCTCCGCCGGGTGGTGATTTTTCGGAGCCTGTAACTCAGCACACAAAACGGTTTATCCGCTGTTTCTGGGCCCTTGACCGGCACCTTGCCAACGCCCGGCATTATCCCGCCATCTCATGGCTCGACAGCTACAGCGAATATCTCAGTGACATGGTTTCCTGGTGGGAGCAGCAAATCGGCGCAGAATGGCTTGCCGACCGGACAGAGATAATGGAGCTGCTCCACAGGGAGGTACGGCTTCAACAGGTCGTAAAACTGGTCGGCCCCGATGCATTGCCCGATACGCAGCGATTCGTCCTGGAAGTATGCACGTTGTTCAAGAACGCGTTCTTGCAGCAGAATGCCTACGACAAGATCGATATGTTCTCTTCTATTGAGAAGCAGGCGAAAATGCTGCACATCATTGTTACTTACTGGAAACGCGGCTCCGAGGCGATAAAGAACGGAGCGATTCTTGCTAAATTGAGAAAAATGAAAGTATATCAGGACATAGTGAAAATGAAATTCTCGATTCCTAATGACAACCTTT
>Ga0307379_10008841_pt1 | contig 13531 bp, 5 predicted proteins | sample UN2MG_FD_202237 | JGI IMG/M metagenome (GOLD analysis project Ga0307379, IMG submission 202237) | Soil microbial communities from Risofladan, Vaasa, Finland - UN-2 | ecosystem: Environmental > Terrestrial > Soil > Coastal area > Acid sulfate soil | place: Finland: Risofladan, Vaasa | collected...
GAGTGCTCGATTGGGCTGAGGTGGGAGTGGACAGCAACCTGACACGCAATGAGACCTTTGAAAACCGCTGCCAGCCGTTTTTCGAGATGCCGGATTGGTACAAACCCCTGGTCCTGGGCTACGAGCCTGTCTACTGGGATGATGAAAGCGACTGGGTGGCTGCGGGCAGTCCGATCAACCAGGTTTTCGCAAGCCCCAAGCACCGGTTGGGCACGCGGTATCACGACATGAGCTGGCGCCTGCCGCGGGGTACCACTGTCAGGCGATACTGGAAGAGCGACGGCCGCACGTGGTATATCCCGCTCTCCAGGCAGGGCGATTTTCTGCCCTCGGGCAGGTTCTACCGTTTGGCCGATATCTCCCTGGACGGCTACTGGGCAAAGAACGACCCTAATTTCAAGCGGGCCGAACCGTACCTTGAAGTTGTGCCGGCAGATGAAGGTTACCCGGACTGGATGCAAGGGGGGCGGTCAATCGGACAGGCCTGGGGCAGCTTTATTTACGAGCCTGATCTGGCGGGCGAGAGTTATCTCGATGCCCTGGTTTCCTCGGCTAACGCGGCCCACCAGGCTGTGCCGCCATATATTACGCCGCTTGAAGCCGGAATCGAGTGCGAGGCAGTATTTGATTTCTATTGCCCGTATATCCTGATCGAGGGCGAGTTCACCGGCGAGCTCTCCGCAGAAGAAAACGATGAGGTGACTCTCGAACTGAGAACCCTCCAGCCCAAAACTCAGAACCGGGACGAGCCTGACCGGTGGTCCGGCTGGACACAGCTCGCCACAGGCAATGGTCTTTTTGACAAGACACTCGGACAGATAGAGTACTCGGGCGGCAAAGTCTCGATCTACGGGAAATACCGCTTCCAGCTCAGGCTCAAGGCGCGTGCCGCCGGGAGTCCTGAAACAGTGGGCCTAAAGAAGCTCGGATTCAGCCTGAATTTTGAAAACGGGATCATGTCGATCCCGCAGATTTTTGCAGGCGAGAATACGCTTTATTTTGAGGTAGCTGACCAGGGGGCCGTGCGGGCTCCAATCCATGTGGCTTATGAATACACGACACAGGATACAACGAAAATTTTCGAGCATACTTTCCGGCCCCGGGATTTCCGGGACAACCGGGCCTCCTGCCTCGTAGACGTGCCGGATTTAAAACGCTGCAGCAGCCTTGAGATAAGGTATTAGGCGCTTAATGCGCCTACATCGACAACAAATTGTCGATGTGAGAATACAGAATACAGGAGTCAGTAGTCAGAAGGTGTAGCAACTACACTTTTGGTAAAAAAAAACCGCAACTGCCTGGAGAAAATGTTTTACTATTCAGGTCATAAAATTGGTTACAACTTTCCGTAAAGGTAAATTTTCTTCTTCTTTTGGTGGCAAAAGAAGCAAAACCATTTCTTTTTAAACAAAAAGAAACAAAAGTTAATCCTGGCATTTATGTCTTTTACTCCGCTTCGCCAAGCTCGCCTGGCGCGATAATGCTGCGCAAAGGCATGCCGGGGCGGTGTACATCTATCAGAGCATGCATGGAAATTACTTGTCTTCTACACGCTCCAAAAACAGGTTCCTCGGACTTCAGGGCTTCTTATGGCCCCTGGTTTCACCTGAGATGATCTATCATCCCAGGTAGCGGCCTTGAAACCTCTTCTCTGCAGTTGTAAAAGCTTTTCTCTCGGGGTATTATAATCGTTGTTCTATAAAATCAGCCGCCGACATCTTAAATGAAAAAAATTACACCTTTGAAATCATTCCAACTTTCAAGACTTTATGCATAATCCTGTCTAAATTGCTTGGCAGGCTGTGGGGGTCGTAATACCGGATGAAGGATATAGATGTGGTGATTGTTCCAGGGAAATTTTCATGGAAAATGGAGTTTTATTTACCTGCAAAGACCATTTCCATCTCTTTTTCTTCTTGAGCGTAATTCGGATGTGGAAGCTTTTCTTTAACCTTTATTCCATTTCTATTTACAATCATCCCCGGCGCACCGACCACCGTGCAGTTATCGGGCACATCGCGATTGATGATAGCTGTTACAGCCCCTACCTTCACATTATTACCCACCCGGATCGGACCCAGAAGAGTGGCGCCAGTGCCGACTAGAACATTGTCGCCTAATGTGGGATGACGCTTGCCGGTGTGGTGGCCCGTTCCTCCCAGGGTCACCCCGTGAAACAGAATGCAGTTGTTCCCAATCTCGACTGTCTCACCGATTACCACCCCTGTACCATGGTCTATAAAAAATCTTCGGCCGATCTTAGCTGCGGGGTGTATCTCCACTCCTGCCCAAAACCGTCCAAGCACGGAAAGAAAACGCGGTATGACCGGTAAACCCAGCTTATGAAGAAAATGAGCCACCCGGTAGAGCACAATGGCATGAAACGGTGTATGGCAAAGGAGGGTTTCCAGCCAGTTTCTTGCCGCCGGGTCGTTAATTTTAATCGCCTTAAAATCCTCTTGTATGGTCCTGAGCATTTAAACTGTCTCTAAGTACATGAATTCATAAATAGTGTAGCGTATTGTTTTAAACCAATTTACAAATTTAGTAAACGTAGTGGCGAGGCATGCCTCGCCCTGTTCGGGCGACCGCCGGTCGCCCCTACGAGTCCGCACAGCGTTGCTGAAAAAAATACGTCACCGTATTTTCGAGTTACAGTACTAAGTAAATTTCTGTCAAGAAATCATACCTGAACAAAATAATGTGCATATATTTTATATTAATCAATTTCCATACAAATGTCAAGTATCTTGACAGCACGATAAGAGCGGACCGGCATCCCTCGTAATTCTCCTGTAGAGTTTTGTATTCTCGGCCAAACGCGCGAGCGCTACGGGAAAGTACCAAGGGTGTTTTTCCTCGACACCTCAGCAGGCGGCCATTATATTTTTTTGAATTCTTAAACTTGCATAAAAGTTCCTCCGTTTTGAACTTATCGTTTCTCTCCTGCCAAGGAATTTCTATTCAGCCCGGAGTGCCAAATGAACCGCCCATTGTTATTTATCTTAGCGTTTTGCCTGGCAGGCGCGCTCGCCTGTTCCTCCCAACCCAAAGCCGATAACGTCCTGGTCCTCGATGACTTCGAGAACGAGTCTTCGCTCGAGCTCTGGAGCGGCCCTGTCTCCCTGTCAGGCGACTATCCCGCCCACGGGAAAAGCTGTCTCAGGCTCGATCTCAAAGATGTGCGCTCACGGTTCCTGGCGAGTGAAAAGCTGCCCGGCGACTGGAGCGGTTACGACCTGCTCAAGTTCGATATCTACAATCCCACTGACCGGGTGCAGCTCGGCTCGATCCAGATTTACGACGGGCTGGGCTCGGACATGGATGCGGAAATCCAGGGCCAGTCATACAGGGGCAATAAAATTTTTCTTAACCAGGGCTGGAACCATTTCGAGTTTCTGCTTCAGAAAGCCATGGTGGAAGACGGGAACAGGCCGCTGGCCCTGGATAAAATCCGCAGATTCCGCCTGTATTTCGGCCGCCTGGACAGCCCGCTCTACCTGGACAATCTCCGTCTGGTCAAAGGCGAGGAACCCCCGGGCACGGCATCAAAGGTCGATCCATGGGATTGCCGGGTGGTGATAGAAGACCGCTATGTTTACCCTGCCCTGGCGGGCCCTGTCGAAAAGCTCAAACCATCCCCTGAGATCAGGCGGCTGAGAGCCAGGGCAGCCGCGGAGGTGAGCCGTCTCAAACGCGAGGTGGAGCTGGCCGAGCTCCAGGGCTACAAGCCCCTGTACTGGAAAATCCCCCTGATCACCGCGGATATCGGGCTGGGGATCAGGAGCAAGCTGGTCTGGTACCAGGGCGAGAAAGCGCAGAAAGAGATCCTGGAATATGTAATCTCCTCCTGTGCCGAAGCCGCCGACAATCTGAATGGGATTCTCGGGGCCCAGGACCGGCAGGTGATCGAGGAGCCTGAGGACGATGTCAACCCGCATTACCTTTACGTGCCCCCTTATCCCAGGCTGGGAGGGCTGAAACAGCAGGACGGTTATTTCCGCAATGCGAAAGGCGACCCGGTGATTGTTTTATCCATGCTGCTGGTTGACAAGGGGCCGCTGACTGATTATTTCGCCACGTTCAACCACCGTCTGGAAAGCTACACAGTGGGCGGAGCCTCCCGTTATGACACCGAAACCTCACCGGTCTACGAGGCATTCCACAAGTACCCGGATACCCACCGCGTGGGCTGGGACGGCTGGTGCGGCCACCTGATCAAGGACAGATGGTCAATGGGCGGCAAAAAGGAGAACGTGGTGATCTGCCTGGAAAGCCCCCATATCCGGGAGGCCGTGCTCAAGTATATGGAGCGGCGCTACAACGAATGGAAAGAGAACCCGGAGCTCCTGTACAATATCATGGCTTACGAGCTTATGTATATCTGCTACTGCGAGAAGAGCCAGGAGATGTTCCGCGGCTGGCTGGAAAATAAGTACGGGTCGGTCATGAAGCTGAATGAGGTCTGGGGGACAGGCTACCGCACTTTTGCAGAAACTACCGCCCCTGCGACTTACAACGCCGCGCCGCTTCCGGATATTAACCGTGCGGCCTGGTATGACTGGGCGATTTTCAACAACAGCCGCTTTACGGATTACCTGAAGTGGAACAAAGCCCAGATCCGCAAGCTCGACCCCAATATTCCGCTCTGTGCGGGCGGCACCTCGAGCATGCTCTCCTCAGCCAACAGCACCACCGGGATCGATGAGGAGCTGATTATCAACGAGGTCGATGATGTGATCCTCAACGAGTCGGGCAGCTCGCAGATCTTCTCTGACCTGCTCCTGAGCCTGAGCGAAGAGAAAAAGGCCATGGTGGAACCTGAGATGGGGGGAGGAGTGCACGGGATTCTGCTCCATTTCCTGCACGGCAAGTCAGCGATCGCCAAGTGGTGGTGGGCGCGGACAATCAGCCGGGAAAACCACTCCATGGACGAAAGCTCCATTCCGCACAGCTGGGATATTTCCCTGGCCGAGGTGGCGGAGGTGCTGCGCCTGGGCCTGGATGTGAGACGGCTGAACAGGGAAATCGCCGAATTCACCAGGCCTGAGCCAGAGGTGGCCATCCTCTATTCCAAGAGCAGTATTGTCCAGGTCCCGCCCCGCCTTCACCGGGCAGGACGCGCGCCCTATCTCAGCGCAGTCTACTCGGCCTGGGAGGGTTCCCGTTTCCTGGGCTGCCGCGTGGGATTTGTGAGCGAAAAACAAATTCTAGATGGTAAGCTTTCGCGCATCAAGCTTCTCCTGGTCCCGGCAGTCAAGTATACCACCCCTGAGGTGGCAGACGCGGTGCTAGGGTATATCGATAAGGGCGGCGTTGCCGTAATGCTCCCTGAATCTTTCCTTTTCGACCAGTATGCCAGGGAAAACGACCGCCTGGTGGATTTAGGTCTCAAGATCAAAGATGTCACCCTGCCACAGGTCCTGGGGCAAGGGGAGCTCGAGCAGAATTACGACCAGAGCCTCAGCCAGTCTATTGTCTACGGAGAGGTCAACAGGAAAATCTCGACCGAGGGCAAGGATATATTCACTGGCCGCCAGCCGGTCCTTCATTCCGCAGGGCTGATTCAGACTGTGGAAGCAGGGGATAATGAGGTGCTCGCCCGCTTCGAGGACGGCGGAGCGGCTGTGGTGCTTGTGCGAAAAGGCCCGGGAAGGATTTACTACCTGGCTGCGCCACTGGCTGCCGAGGACTACCACGGGCTCCTGGAACCCCTGGCTGAAGACCTGGGCCTGAACCGTCCCGTACTGGGCATGGACAACGGCGGCAGGCTGGTATCAGGAGCCGAGGTCCGCTCGGTCGAGCGGGAGCGCGACTACCTGGTGTATGCAAGCAACCTGGGCCCGGAGCCGGTCGAGTTCGATCTCAAAGGGCAAGGACCGCTCGGGGCGGTCGAGGATTTACGCGGCTTCCGGACAGTGACAGGCAGGCATGTGAAGCTTGCGCCTTACCAGGAAACGATTCTCAGGGTAGAGAAGACTGTCAGCCGTTAACGCGGTGCAGCTCGAATTGTGCCCGCAAAAAAGCGCTTTTTCAATATAGCAAATTCCATTCCGGCGGGGGAATGCCCTGACAGCGCCCCTGCCGGATTTCTATCACGGGTTATCCCACTTTCTCGGTCAAGTTTATATGGTCTGCCTGGAGGGTTAAATGGACCGTTCCCTGTTCTTTCTTCTAGCTCTTGGACTGGCGAGTATGCTGGTCTGCTCCCTGTCGCCGAAAGCCGGCAATGTCCTGGTGCTCGACGATTTTGAAAAAGACTCTTCACTTGAACTCTGGAAAGGGCCTGTTTCCCTTTCCGGCGATTATCCCGCTCACGGGAAAAGCTGCCTCAAGCTCGATCTCTCAGACAGACGCTACCGGACGCTCGAGAGCGAAACCCTCCCCAGGGACTGGAGCGGGTACGAGCTTCTCAAATTCGATGTCTACAACCCCAATTACATGATCCATATCGGCCTGATCCAGATCCTGGACGAACTTGGCTCGGATGAAGAGGCCGAAATCCAAGGCAAGTCTTACAGGGGCCGGAAGGTCTTTCTCAACAAGGGCTGGAACCATTTCGAGCTCCAGCTTCAGAAAGCCATGGTCGAGGATGGGGACAGGCACCTGGCAATCGACAAAATCCGCAAGTTCCGCCTGGATTTCGGCAGCCTGGACGGGACCCTTTATCTCGATAATTTCCGGCTTGTCAAAGGCATTGAGGATCCGGGCACGGCATCTCGAATCGATCCGCGGTCCTGCCTGGTGGTGATCGACGACCGCTATGTGTATACTCAGCTTGCGGGCCCTGCCGATCAGATCAAGCCGAGTGCTGAAATCGAGCAAATGAGAGCCAGAGCGCAAGAAGAGAAAAACCGCCTGGAAAGCGAGGTGGAGAAAGCAAAATCCCAGGGGTACAAGCCCCTTTACTGGCAGATCCCTCTGGTGACTGCCAGAATAGGGCTCGAGATCAGAAGCGGGTTTGTCTGGTTTCAGAACGAAGAGGAAGAAAAAAAGATACTCGAGTATGTGACCGCCTCCTGTGCTGAAGGCGCAGATGAGCTGGCGCATGTTTTTAAGACATTGGATCAGCAAGGAGTTGAAAAAGGCGAAAACGAAAGCTATCGGCAGCTTTTGAATGTCCCTGGCTATCCCCGCTTCAAAGGCTTGAAACAGCGGGATGGTTATTTCCGGGACCGGAACGGCGACCCGGTAATCATTCTCTCCATGTTGAGTATGAACCAGGGGCCGTGGACAGACTATTTCGCCACTACCAGTCACCGGCTGGAAAGCTTTACTGTGGGTGGCGGTTCCCGTAACGATATCGAGAGCTCGCCGGTTTACGAGGCGTTTCACAAGTACCAGGACACCCACCGCGTGGGCTGGGACGGCTGGTGCGGCCACCTGATCAAGGACAGATGGTCGATGGGCGGCAGGAAGGAGAATGTGGTGATCTGCCTGGAAAGCCCTCATATCAGGGAGGCTGTGCTGGAATACATGAAACGGCACGCTAGCCAGTGGAAGAAAAACCCGGACCTCTTGTACAATATCATGGCCTATGAGCTCATGTATATCTGTTACTGCGAGAGGAGCCAGGAGATGTTCCGAAGCTGGCTCGAAAAAAAGTACGGAGGGCCAGGCAGACTTAACGAAATCTGGGGCACCGCTTACGGCTCGTTTGCGGAAATTACCGCTCCTCCTGTGTACAACCGCGTACCGCTTCCGGATGTGAACCGCGCCGCCTGGTACGACTGGGCCTGTTTCAACACCCGCCGTTTCACCGACTACCTCAAGTGGGTCAAAGCCGAGATGCGAAAATTGGACCCGGTGGTGCCGATCAACGCAGGCGGCACCTCGAGCATGCTCTCTGCAAATAACAGCACCACGGGGATCGATGAGGAGATGATCATCAACGAGGTCGATGACGTGATCCTCAATGAATCAGGCGGAACCCACATTTTTTCCGATCTGTTCCTCAGCCTGAGCCGGGAGAAAAAGGCCATGGTCGAGCCCGAGATGGGGGGTGGGGTCCACGGGATCCTGCTCCATTTCCTGCACGGCAAGTCAGCAATCGCCAAATGGAGGTGGGGAAGCACAGTCAGCCGGGAGTATCCGAGTTTTGCCGAAAGCTCGATCCCATTCTCCTGGAATATCTCTCTGGCCGAGGTAGCCGAGGTCCTGCGCCTGGGTCTTGATGTCCGAAGGCTGGGCCGGGAGATCGCCGAGTTCACGCGCCCTGAGCCAGAGATCGCTATCCTCTACTCCAAGAGCAGTATTGTCCAGGTGCCGCCGCAACTGCTCCGCGCAGGCCGCACGCCGTATATCGAAGCCCTGTACTCCACCTGGGAGGGCGCCCGCTTCCTGGGCTGCCGGATCGGGTTTGTGAGCGAAAAGCAGATTCTGGAGGGGAAACTGTCCCGGATCAAACTGCTGATCGTGCCGGCAGCCAAGTATGTGCCGCCGGAGGTTGTGGAGCGGATCATGAAATATGTGGACCAGGGAGGCCGGGCGGTAGTGGTACCGGAATCTTTCCTTTTTGACCAGTACGCCAGGCAGAATGACCACCTTGCCGGGCTGGGCCTGAAAATAAAGGATGTCACCCTGCCTCCGGTACTGGGCGAGGGCGAGCTGGTGCAGAATTACGACCAGAGTTTTACGCAGGAGCTTGTTTTCGGAGAGGTGAAAAGGAATATCCTGACCGGGAACGAGGACCTGTTCAGCGGGCGACAGGTATCCCTGCGCTCCCAGGGGCTCGTGCAGACTGTGGACCCCGGGAACAACACGGTTCTCGCCCGCTTCGAGGATGGGAACCCGACGATTATCCTGGTGAGAAAAGGGCAGGGGCGGATTTACTACCTGGCCTCCCCTCTGGTTACCGAAGACTACCATGAGCTTCTGGAGCCTCTGGCCCGTGAGCTCGATCTGAACCGGCCGGTTGTCGGTATGGACAGCCGGGGAAGGCTCGTCACAGGCACCGAGGTCCGCGCTGTAGAGCGGGAGCGCGACTATCTTGTCTATGCGAGCAACCTGCGCGGAGAGCCGGTTGAATTCGATCTCAAGGGTCGTAAAGAGGCTCCGGGCCTGGTCGAAGACTTGCGGGGGTTTGGGACAGTGTCAGGCGGGCATGTGAAGCTTGGGCCTTTTCAGGAGACTATTTTCAGGGTGGCAAAGGCTGAGGGCCGCTGAAGCGGTAAAGGGACAGAGCGTCCCCGGGCGACCACCGGTCGCCCCTACGGTTGGCTTAAGCGGCTGTTTACCCCGCAGCAAGTTGCGGGGAATTCTTTCCGATTAAAAGTGGAAGGCCTCCGAGTGCAAATCCAGCGATAAAAACCGGGGATTTTCATTTAAACATTCCAGCTCGGATGGTTTACCTGATTGCCGGGGGCTGGGGGCCGGCATCCTTTTTGCTTTATATCAAGGCTGCAGCAATATCCGCCCTGGGTGGTTCTGCAAAAAGGATGCCGGCCCCCAGCCCCCCTGAGCTCCCTCACAGCTCTATTTTTCAGTCAGCACCCCGGCTGGCCGGTCCCGGCAAGGAATGTTTTATTCTAATATCAGAGTCACTTCCGTGTTTTTATTCAGATCCACTGTCTTTTCCTGCCTGCCCACTTTGATTGTGTAAGGCGAAAGGACTTCTTTTTTCTTTCCATCCACCGCGTACTGGAGAAGCTCGACGCTGAAAAGCCCATCCTGGCCTGTCTTGCCTCGCTCAGCCTCCTGTCCGGACCTGTCCATTACCAGCACCCCGGCCTCAGGCACCGGTCTGGCCGAGCGATCAGCCACCTTTACTTTCAGTGTCCAGTACACTGAATAGCTGTGGTCCTGGTCAGTGGCATCGATCCCCCACTCGGCCCCTTCAATCACATTGGAGCGGAACTCGATATTGCGCGCCTTTGCGTCCTGCCTTGGCAGAAAGCCCATCCTGACCGGCTTGAAGTCTCCCGGAGCGCCCGGGGCTTTGATAATCGTGTTGTTGTATATCCTGGCGTTTTCCGCCATGCCGTACCACGAGCCGACCCAGAAAGCGTAGACATTGGTGGTGATCCGGTTATTGTACCACTCGCCCCCGCTGGCCGCCCCGCCGATATAGACCGCAGCGGCGAGGGCCTTGGAGCCCGGGTCCCGGTGCTCGACAACTATCTCGTTGTCGTAAACATAAGTCTCCCCGCCGCTTGCACTATGGAAGAAAGCCCAGGCCATGGGTATATAGTCCGGATACTGCGGGTAGTCCCTGCCGATTATGTGAAACTTGTTGTTGTAGACCCTGTTGCCGTCGCAGCCTTGCGGGGAGCCGTACCCGGCGTCGTAATCGGCGATCCTGACCGCTGTGGTGCTGTATTCCTCATGACCGTACTCGCAGCTCGGGGGGGCGGCCTCGATACGGAATGTGTTGTTATAAATCTCGATAAACTTGTGGCGGAAAATCTCGATCCCTGAGCCGATCTCAGGCTCGAAACGGTTGTCATAGATCCTCGAGCTGTCGCCCCGGGCCATGACACAGTAATGGTTGGTCACTGTCTGGCGGTTGACAAACAGGTTGTCGTGCACCAGGCTCCGCCTGCCGAAAACAGTCAGGCAGCCCTGGCCGCCGATAAACTCGCAGTGGGAAACTATTGAAGGCTCAAGGCTGCGGATCACCACGGCATGCTCGCTCTTATGGCGGTTGATAATGAACGGGGTATCGATCTCGAAGCGGCAGTCGGTGATTTCGGCCTGTGGAATATCCACTGCGTTGGTGTTAATGCCCGAGGCGCTTATTTTAATATTTTCGAGCCTGATTTTCACATCCTTTGCAGTAGACTGGATGCCCCAGGACAGGATCCCCCTGACTCCGCTCCGGATCACCCCGTTCTTTATGGTTATGGTTCCAGCTCCCCTGACCCGCGGGATCGCAGGGACAGGCTCGGAAGCCGATCCCTCTTTCGTGTAATCGAAGAACGCGCAATTATCCCCGGCATAAAGGTTGTCGTTGTGTGCCCAGGGGTAGGTGTCCTCCACTACAGCTATCCCCGCATCCATGGCCGGGCGGATGTCGATATGGTCCACCAGGCAGTCTGTCTCTGCCCGCACGCGGATGCGGTAGGAGCCTGCAGGAAGCCCGTGAAGATGGGCGGTCACAAATCCGCCGCCGAGCCGCGGCGACCTGTTCTGGACCGGGCAGCATACCCGGATACTGTCACCGTAATCCTGCATGCAGCGCACGGGCTTGCCCTTTCCATTCTCAACATACAGGCTCACTTTCATCTCCCAGGTAGCTACTCCGCACATGGCGAAATAGGAGCGCCCGGCAACAGGCAAGCTGACATAACCGGAGACTATCTCATCCCCGGCCCGCAAGCGAAGGATTTTCTTGCCGATAAAGATCTGCACCTTGTCTGTGTCCTCTACCTTTGCGCCTGGTGCCCGAGAGGTATCCCAGCCTTCGAGGTCCTCCTCGAAACCGTAATTCGGCACATGCGAGTATCCGCCAGCGGCATAGGTGATCGTGTAACCGTTGAGGTCCAGGGTCACATCCTTGCCGAGAAATACCGGCGTGACGGCGCTCGAAATATCCCGGGCGAGCACATAGGTGGCGCCGGGCTGGTCGAATCTGCCGGGTCCGGCCACCGGGATAGCTTGCTGAGAAAGGGACCTGTGGGGGGTCTCGGCGTACTCGGCGAAAGCCGGGGAAAGAAAATTTTCCCACAGGCAACACGCTGCTGCCAGAGCCACTAAAGTTCTAAAGTTTTTCATGATTATAATTACCTCTGTAGTAAGAACAACGCAGTGCCTTTACTTTTTACCTGAGGGCGCCGATCACTGCTCTCCCTTATCCCGAAGAGTCGAGGAAACTTTTTCGACTGCATACCAGACACGCAGCAGGTTCCCGCCCCAGATTTTAGCAATTTCCTCCTCGGAATAGCCCCGGCGCAAAAGTTCAGCGGTTACATTCACTGCTTCCGAGGCATCCTTGAAGCCCACAACCCCGCCTCCACCCCCAAAATCGCTGCCGATTCCCACATGATCGATCCCCACAAGCTTTACCACATGGTCGATATGGTCGACAAAATCGGCTACATCTGCCGGAGGAAACTGTTTGGCGATCGACCTGAATTCAGTCTGGCAGCGCTCCAGAAGCTCTTTGTAAGCCTGCTGGTTCTCTTTATACATGGCCAGAATGTCCGTGTAGTCCAATCCTGTCAGACCCACTTTTTCAATCATCGCCTGATAAGCTTCGTGCTGGGCCTGGGGAAACCTGACAAAGCCAGGGACAGTTGTCACCTGGATACACCCGCCGTTCTCTTTAAGCGCTCTCAACTGCCGGTCATCCAGGTTCCGGGTTATATCGCACAGGGCGCGGCAGCTCGAATGTGAAGCAATCACAGGGGCCTTTGAGATTTTGATCACATCCCAGAAAGTGCCTTCGGAGGCATGTGAGATATCAACAATTATACCCAGCCGGTTCATTTCCGCCACCACCCTTTCGCCGAACCGGCTCAACCCATTGTGTTTCGGCTCAGGGGGGATCGGGGTGTAAAGTGTTTCCAGATAAGAAAGAAGCCCGAACAGGCGCTCACCCAGGGGGTCCAGCCGCTCTCCCTCGGGATGGGGCTTGTGCCCGGGGTTGGCCGAGTCGCAGATATCGTTGTGCCCCATGTGGCAGAGCGTTATATAGCGCACCCCGAGGTCATAGTAACTTCTGACCAGCGAGAGGTCCGTGCCGATAGGGTAGCCATTCTCCATGCCGATCACGGCTGTCAATTTACCCGCGGAGGTGATTCTTGCCACCTCATCAGGAGAGGCGGCAAGCTCGATTTGCTCCGGGTACATCTGTTCGCACAGGCGGTGAACAGCCTCGATCCCGTTCATGGCTTCTTTACGGGCCTTCTCATATCCCTCGGGTGTGAGAGGTCCCTGAGAGGAAAAACCGATAAAAAACACACAATTCAGGCCGCCTTGCCTCATTTTGACAAGATCGACCTGGAGACTGTCGTTCGAGATTCCCGGGTCGACTTGTTCTGTGGCGAAATTCCAGGGAATATCCACATGCGAGTCAAGGATGCAATGCCTCTGGTGGATTTCCCGCGCCAGGGTCAGATAATCATCCCCGGCCTGAAGGCCGGTGCAGACAATGAGGGCGGCAAACAGAACCAGCCGCAGGATATAGAATTTTGCTTTATAGATATTCAAATGGCCCTCCAGTCTGCCGATTGCCTAAAAACAAAGCTCTCTGGAATGAATGAACTGCCCCGCGGCAAGCCGCGAGGTATCATAAGGTTGGTAATGATTATTTTCACCTCCCGCCCCCCGGGCGACCGCCGGTCGCCCCTACGGTTGGCTTAAGGGGCCGTTTACCCCGCAGCAAGCTGCGGGGAATTCTTTTCGATTCAGGATCAGGTTCTGATATAAAACAAAATGATTTTATTTTCCCAGTTGGCCTGGATATGGATAAACATCCGGAAGGGTTTTCAACTACCATCCAGAAACTAAAAAAATCAGGAGATGTTTCCTTGTTTTTCGCAGAGAGCTACGGGGCGGGCCGGCAAACTTTTTTCGCTATCCAGGAAATCTC
>Ga0307379_10008842_pt1 | contig 13529 bp, 12 predicted proteins | sample UN2MG_FD_202237 | JGI IMG/M metagenome (GOLD analysis project Ga0307379, IMG submission 202237) | Soil microbial communities from Risofladan, Vaasa, Finland - UN-2 | ecosystem: Environmental > Terrestrial > Soil > Coastal area > Acid sulfate soil | place: Finland: Risofladan, Vaasa | collected...
GACAGCCAGGCGCTTGAAGCCGATGCTTTGCACTTCAGCACCGACGTCTGGAGTTCGGCGGTGGTCATTGCCGGATTGGCGGTCGTCAAGCTGAGCGAGTGGGTGGGAGGGCCCCCGTGGCTGGCCCAGGCGGATGCTGTGGCGGCGCTCGTCGTCGCCGTGATTGTGATCTATGTGAGTGTGAAACTGGGCAAGAGGGCCGTGGATGTTCTGTTGGATGCAGCGCCCAAGGGTCTCGCGGAGGAAGTGCAACGCCAGGTGCAGCAGATCGACGGGGTTCGCGCCTGTCACAAGGTGCGGCTTCGCAGGTCTGGCGCTGAGAACTTCGTGGATCTGGTTCTGGAGATTGACGGGGATATCTCGTTCGACATGGCTCACGAGACCACGGCCAAGGTTGAGGAGGTGGTGGGCGAACTGCTACCTCGGGCTGACGTAGTGGTTCACTACGAGCCGGGTGAGGAAAGCTCGAGTATCGCGACCCTGGTCAGCCGGGCTGCACAGCAAATCGGAGCCCAGGCCCACAGCATCTGGGTGCATCAGATCGGCGACCGATACAATGTGGAACTCGACCTGGAGGTGGACCGGAGCGCGTCGCTGACAGAGGCGCACGAACTGGCCACGCGTCTTGAGGGCCTGGTGCGGGAGGCCCGCCCGGAGGTGACCGAGGTAGTCACTCACCTGGAACCGATCGGTGACTCTGAGAGTTCAAGCACCAGGCTCGAGCACAGAGACTACGCCGAGCTGGAGGCTCAGATCGTGTCCCTCGTGGACGGCGTCGTTGGTGAGGGGGCCTGTCACCACGTGGCCATCTGGGAGGAGGCGGACGGCCTGGCAGCCTCGTTGCACTGCTCGCTCGACGTGGATGTGCCGGTTGAAGAAGCTCACGACTTCAGCGAACGGTGGGAGAGCCATCTACGCGAGCGAATTCCATCGCTGCACCGAGTGGTGATTCACCTGGAGCCCTTCCGCCACACCGCTCCGCGCCAATGAGTGTTCCATGTCTTCCTTCCCCTGAGTCCGACGTGGAGTAGCGGTTGGATCACAGTCATCTCACGGTATTCCGCGTCGCGCCGTAGCCGTGCGGTGGGAGACACCGAATGGATGGGAGCTCTCCCGGATCGGTGTTGTGAGCGCGCAGTACTACTAGAGAGCCGCTACGGAGGCGGGGAAAAGAAATGGGCCACGGGACGGTCATCCCGCGGCCCATTTGATGGTATGAAGGGGTGAACTGAGGGTTCCTATTCGGGTGGAACCTTGTCTGGCGACCAGTACTTCTCGGTCTCAGCCTCAGCCTGCAAGTCGAGCAGCCAGACCTCGAACGCCTCTCTCTTCCTCTGATCCAGCATCTGGGGGTCTAGCTCCCGATCCTCGTCCCGCTCCTCCACGAGGATGATGTGAAATCCGAAAGAGGTCTCGACTACATCGCTGATCTCGCCTACCGCCAGGCTGAATGCCGCCTCCTCGAAGGCCGGGTCCATCCTGCCCCGCGCAAACCACCCGAGGTCGCCTCCTAGCTCCGCGCTCAGTGTGTCCGTCGAGACCTCCGTTGCTAGTAGTGCGAAGTCTTCGCCATCGTCGAGTCTCTCGAGGACGGTTCGAGCTTCCTCTTCTGTGTCCACGAGAATGTGGCGCGCGCGTATCTGAGGTTCGCTGGTGGGTACTTGCTGGCCCACGGAGTCTTGCATCTTCTGGCGCAAGAGTCCGGCCGCCACGATTTCTCTGTACTCAGCCTCCGAGAGGCCAGCGCCTTCCTGCAAGGCACTGAGGACATCACTATACAACTCCTCGAAGCGAGCCCTGGTCATGGGGGGTGATGCCTCAGTGGGAGTGATCTCGCTCGTTGACGTGATGATGCCAGTGGTGGGCGACGGCGCAGGCGTGGGCTCTTCTGCGGAATAGCCGAAGTCCTGCTCGATTCGGCGGTCTATCTCCTCTGGCGACACGCCCAGACCCTCTCGTTGGGCGGCCTGACTGATCAATTCCTCTTCTATCAACTGATCCAGGAAGACCTCGTCGGTGAGGAGTTCTCTTTGCAGCGAGAGTTGCTGGATCTGCTGATCGATGATACTCAGTAGGAACGCGTCCGTCTCGGAATTGTACAGTGACCGCTGTGCGCGCATGTTCTCGATGTTGGCATCGATATTCATCCGCTCCAGGAGGAGTCTCTTTTGATAGCTTTGGGTCGATATGGGGACGCCATTGACCTTAGCTACCGGCGCGGAAGGCTTGGCGACCAGTTCCTGATATGCACCAAATCCCAGGACTCCCAGGATCAGGCAGCCTATGGCGATGGCTACGCCCAACAGGATTAGACGCTGCCGGCGCTCCTTCTCGCGACGAGAGATCTGCTTCCGCGTAAGCGGAACTTCTTTCTTGACCTTTCGTTTGGCCATCTATTCCTCCGCTCCGTCGGGGTTGGCCACCCTGACTCTGGCCATTATAGTTGGGCAAGGGCGTGCGCGGCTACACTTGGGCAAATCGCGCCTGGGGGCGCCAGCAGGCTTCAGTGTGGTGAGTTGCCGCGAGGAGAAAAAGTAAGGGGCATAGAAGCGCTGACTTCGATGCCCCAGTGAGCTCGCCCCATGCCTCAGCTGCCGTGTGTCTGATCGGCGGTGTAGGGCAACAACGCTATGTGCCGCGCCCTCTTGATCGCCGTAGCCAGGCGGCGCTGGTGCCTTGCACAAACCCCGGTCTTGCGTCGCGGCTTGATCTTGCCGCGGTTCGTTATGTGTTGGCGGAGCAGAGGTACATCTTTGTAGTCTATCGCGTCCGCCTTGTTCACGCAGAAGGAGCACACTTTCTTTCGTTTGAATTTGTAGCTCCGTCTGGGTTGCCGTCTCTGTTCTCGTCTTTCAGCCAAGGCTAGTCTCCCTGTAGTTCTTCATCGGTCTCTTCACTGTCCTGTTCCAGGGCAGCTTCCGGCTCGACGACTTCTTCTTCTGGCTTTTCGCCGGGTTCTTCCTCAGGCTGTTCCTCTTCCGCTTGGTCGCTGTCTACTGGTTCTGGTGGGGATACCGCCGGCTCCGCCTCGACTGGCACAGCCTCGACTGGCACAGCCTCGACTGGCACAGCATCAGTCCTGATCAGGAGGTATCTGATCACCTCCTCGGTCAGGCCCAACCTGTCCTTCAGTCCCGAGATGGCCTCTGGATCCATCTGGATATTACCCACTACGTAATGCCCTTCGCGGAATCTCCGGATGGGATAGGCCAGGCGTCTCCTTCCCCACGATTCGAGGCGCACTACCTCCCCCCCACCGTCGACGATCATCTGACCGACTCTGGCCGCCACCTTCTCCAGGTCTTCTTCCTCGACCTCGGGGCTGACGATAAATACAAACTCGTAGTAACGCAATCGACATCTCCTTTCTGCGGGCTTGCCCCCAGACCATGCTGCGGGCAGAAAGCTCTGGACAACTGTGTTGTCCGTACATTATACTACTATATCAGCAAGTGACATAGTAGTCAATTCGCGTCTCGACGGTACGGGTAAGAGTTCGGCAGGCCAACAGGGCGTAGAAGGACTCCCCCTCGTCGCGCCCTACTTCTCAACTACACGGCGTGCGGGGGCGCCGACTATGATGGCGTCACCATTCTCCACGTGCTGCCTCCGGCGGCGTCTTCCACCACGACGCCCAAGTCAGCCAGTCCAGTCCGGATTTTGTCCGCTTGCTCATACTCCTTAGCCGCGCGCAGGCCGCTGCGCACCGAGACCAGCAGATCGATGAGGGTCTGCGCCTCACTCGGCGGTGTGCCGGCCAGGGCATCCAGAGGGATGCTTTCCGCGAGTTCAGGCTTTCCGGCGGCGACCAGTTCATCACGAACGGCAGCTGCCAGTTCCCTGAAGGGCACCGGATCCGCCGCGACTTTGGGCTCCTCGAGGGCCAATCCGAGAAGACCCGCCAGCTCTCGCAGCACATCCTGGCTGCTGGCGAGAGTCGATGCGGGAACACCCTCGTCCCGGGCCTGGTTGATGGCTCGCCCCAGGTCGAAGAGGTGGCCGATGGCTCGAGCGGCGTTGAAGTCGTCGTCCATCGCTGCGATGAACTTAGTCCGCGCCGCTTCTGCGGTCGCCAGCAGTTCCTCCCCGCCGCTGTCCGCGACGACGGGCGCCGGTCTCAGGGCAGTACGCAGCCGCTCCAGGCCTCGATCAGAAGCCAGTATTCCCTCCTCGCTCCAGGTGACTGGGCTCCGGTAGTGAGAGGAGAGGACAAACAGGCGAATGGCGTCCGGATTGAATTTCTCCAGCGCCTCATGGCAGCTGATGAAGTTACCCAGGTGACGAGTCATCTTCTCCTGGTGTGCGCTAGGGCGGAGAAGACCATTGTGCAGCCAGTATTTGACGAAGGGCTCTTTGCCTGTGTAGCTCTCTGACTGTGCGATCTCGTCTTCGTGATGAGGGAAGATGACGTCCTCACCGCCGCCATGGATGTCGATCTGGTCTCCGAGGAACTGCATCGACATGGCTGAGCACTCAATATGCCAACCGGGCCTCCCCTCGCCCCACGGACTCGGCCAGCTGGGCTCACCAGGCTTGGCGGCTTTCCAGAGGGCAAAGTCAAGCTCGTTCTCCTTCCTCGTATCAATGTCCACGCGGGCACCGGCCCGCATGGCTTCGGTCGACTGTCTGGTGAGCTTGCCGTAGTCGGGATCGCTGGAGATGCGGAAGTAGACGTCCCCATCCACCTGATAAGCGTGCCCTTTGTCTATCAACCCCTGGATCATCTCCTGGATCTTGGGGATGACCTCGGTGGCCCTGGGGTAGTGCGTCGCTCGCTGGATATGCAGCGCATCCATCTCTTCGAGAAAACGCGCAATGTATTTCTCTGCCAGTTCCTTCACCGACACGCCCAGCGAATTGGCGGTCTCTATGATTCGGTCCTCGATGTCAGTGAAGTTCTGAACGTGCTTTACCTCATATCCGCGGTATTGCAGGTAGCGCTTAATCGTGTCGAACACCAGGTAGGACATGGCATGGCCTACGTGGGACGGCCCATATACGTTAGGTCCGCAGACGTACATCCGGACCTCTTTGCCCTCGAGGGGTACGAACTCTTCTTTGCTGCGACTTAGTGTGTTGTATACTCTCAAAGACATTTCAGACATTCCCTCCTTGTACCGATGATACGTTGTCTAGTTGGGATGCCGTCGGGGACGGCACCCCTCGAGACAGGTGCAACGGGGTATCATCAGGAAAGGGAGCTGTTCAGTTGGGCTGCTCTTCGTACGCATCTGTTTCTTCCCAGCAGAGCCATCACCGCGGCCAGATTGGGTCCGTGAATGCTTCCGGTCAGGGTTGCCCTGATGGGAAACATGACCTCCCTGGCCCCGAGGTTCTCGCGCTCCTTCAGAAGTGCTCTCAGTTCCTTCAGAATCGTGCTTGCGCTTGAGACATCGAGGTTGTCGAGCGACTGCACCATCTCCACGAAGACAGCCAGGACCTCTCTGGCCTGTGGTGTCCTCAATACACTCGCCGCCTCGCCCGTATAGGCGGGTTCGTCGATGAAGGCGAACGCCGCATGGGTCGGAATCTGACCCAGGTGATCGATCTCTTCTCGCACGTTTTCTACCAGCAATTCGAGCCATGCCTGGGGTGAGTACGCGGTGCCCTCGCTTCGCTCCTCGAGTCCGTACGCCTCTCTGAGGAAGGGCGATGCGGCTCGAGCAACGGTCTCGGAGGGCAGATGGCGTGTGTACCACCTGTTGAACCAATTCAGGCGCTCCACGTCGAAGATGGCTGGGCTCGTGGCGATCCGCTCCCAGGTGAATCTATCCACCAGTTCATTCATACTCAGGATCTCCTGCGTGTCCCCTGGTGACCAGCCCAGCAGTGCCAGGTGGTTGACGACAGCCTCTGGTAGGTAGCCTTTCTGCTTGTAGTCGTCGGCTGACGAGTCGCCATGTCGCTTGCTGAGCTTTCCTCCAGCCTTGTCCAGGATCAAAGGCAGATGAAGGTAGTGGGGGGGATCCCAGTGGAAGGCGTCATAGAGCAACATGTGCAGGGGCGTACTGGGTATCCATTCGTCGGCCCGAAGCACGTGGCTTATCTCCATCAAGTGATCGTCCACCACGTTGGCCAGGTGGTACGTGGGATACCCGTCGGACTTCAGGATGATGAAATCGTCCAGGGAGTCGTTCGGGAAGTCGATCGTGCCGCGTAGAAGGTCGGAAAACGAGGTGTGCCCTTCTCGAGGGACCTTGAAGCGGATCACAGGTTTGATCCCCTGATTCTCATACGCTTGCGATTCCGCTGCGCTCAACGCCCGGCACCGACCGTCGTAGCCTGGTGGCTGCCCGTGCCTGCGCTGCTCCCGGCGCATCTCTTCCAGTCGCTCGGTCGAGCAGTAGCAGCGGTAGGCCAGGCCTGCTTCCAGCAGCCGTTCTGCGTGGGAGCGGTAGATGTTCAGTCGATCCGACTGGTGGTAGGGACCGTGCTGCCCTTCTCTCTCGGGGCCCTCATCCCAGTCAAGACCTAGCCAGAGCAGACCCTCCAGAATCGCACGCTCGGCTTCTTCGCTGCTGCGCAGCACGTCGGTGTCCTCGATCCGCAGGATGAAAACACCGCCGTGGTGGCGGGCGAAAAGCCAGTTGAAGAGGGCAGTCCGTACGTTGCCCAGATGGAGCTCGCCTGTGGGGCTCGGGGCAAAGCGTACGCGGATTCGCTCAGTCATGGTCCTGTGCCGCCAGTTCTTGATAGGCGTCGACGATCATCGCCGCGGCAAGTGACGAGGGTATCTTCCGTGTGTTGATCACCAGATCGTACAGAGTCGGATCAAGCCAGTCGACTCGATGGTACTTGCGCAGGTAGTCCCTTCGCGTCCGGTCGCTGGCCCTTATTGTTTTTGAGGCCTCTTCAGGCGCTATACCTTCGCGCCGCGCCAGCACCGCCGCGCGATGATCGAAGGGGGCAACCACCTGGACGTGGAGAGCCTCGGGCATGTCTTGCAGAAGCACCTGACCCCCACGGCCGGCGATGACCACATCCCCTTCAAGAGCGAGGTTGCGGATTACCATCCCTACCATGTCAACGTAGTCCTTCAGCGTCACGGCAAAGGATGGCAGCGCCAGGGAGAAGATGCCTCCAAAGGGCTGGACCAGCGAAGAGGCGGCTTCCCGCCTCCAGGCCTCGGCACGGCGTGGCACGGGAGGCATGGCGTAGACAGCCCGTAGGATGCGGTTCACCACGTCTATGCGACCTTCGTAGGCGATTTCTTGCAGGGCGATCTTGGGCACGCCTGCCTCCTCCGCCGCTCTGTGGATGATCTCCCGGTCCACGAGTCTGAAACGGAGCAGTCCTGCCACCTGGGCTGCGATCTCGCAGCCTAGACTCGCCAGCTGCCTGGAGACAGTGATCACGCTCATGCTACTCTGGGGCTACTTCCTCGAGTATCGGTTCTGAAGTTGGGCGAAGATCATGCGGCCCTGCGCGGTCTGGAGCACTTTGGTGACTGTCACGTCCACGGTACGATTCAGGTGCCTCCGGCCTTCCTCCACGACCACCATAGTCCCGTCATCCAGATAGCCCACGCCTTGGTTGGGTTCCGTCCCCTGTTGAATGATGCGTACCTTCAGCGTTTCTCCGTGGAGGACAGCGGTCTTCACTGCATTCGCCAGTTCGTTGATGTTCAGTACCGTGATGCCCTGCAGCTGCGCTACCCGGTTGAGGTTGTAGTCGTTAGTGATGATGGGGCAGCCCAGGTTCTTGGCTAGCTGCACCAGTTTTCCGTCGGCATCCCTGATCTCCTCCGCATCCATGTCGGTGACGCGGATGGGCACGATGGAGTCCTGCCGCAGCGTGTTCAGAATGTCCAGTCCGCGGCGACCCCTCTTACGGCGCAGAGCGTCGGAGGAATCGGCTATGTACTGCAATTCGTCGAGAATGAACCTGGGCACCAGAAGAGTCCTCTCGATGAAGCCGGTCTGGCTGATGTCGGCGATGCGCCCATCGATGATTACACTTGTGTCCAGCAAAACGACGTTGTTATCAACCGGTCGAGGCTTCCCCTTGCCGATAGATGTACTCCACAGATGCTGGAAGTCCTCGGCGCGCATGATCATGACGCTCATGCCAAGAAGGCCGAAGATAATACTCGACAGCAGTGGCATCACCGTTCGCAAGTTCGAGGGGAGAAAGGACAGGCTGAAGGCCAGCGGCAATGAGATAACCAGCCCAGTGGCCAGGCCGATAATACCCATAAACAGGTTACGGGCCGGTATCTGCTTGATCCTCCTGCGGCTCCAGAGCGCTGGTCTTATAGTGAACCACGGAGTCACCAGCAGGCCCAGGCCAGCCCCGGCAATGGCCAGCGCCAATGCGGGACGTAGATACGGTACCGTGAGAGCATCGACGGCGCCAGACCTTGTCGCGATGAAATCACCCAAGTTCCAGCCCAATGCGGACAGCACGATCATGCCCACGAGACGAAGTACGAGCTCTGTTCGCTTCATAAGCTACCTCCGAATCGCCTGCGGCTAGGTCCCGTGACAGCAAAAGAGTGTACCCTAGAGTACACCCATGTCAGACAAACACCTGCTGGCGTTGACCGTCTCGCGCTTGTCGTCCCTACATGGACACGGTACAGACTATGAAAGAGATGAGTCCTTGCGCCAGCGCTCCCTCGCGGGGAAGCCCAATCCTCAGCGCGGATTCCGGTCACGCTCCCCAGGTGCCACTCATGACATGCGGTGCTCTCTTGGTGTTGCCGGGGACCGGCGGTAACGGTATTCGATACCAGAGACTGACTGTGGCGTAATAGTACCAAATTACTAGTGAGGTGTCAAGGATGTCTTGCGACCGATGAGCGGAATCGTCTCTGGAGGCCAGCGCTGGGCTCACCACGAGTGGTTGACGCACGACACATTGCAGGACTACCAAAGGAAGATGATCAAAGAGTCGTTGGGATGAAGGATCCCGCACCATGGGCCGCCAGCGCATATTATAAGGAGTATCAGTCTTCGCCAGCATCGCTGGGCAGGGTTGGCGTTTTCCTTCCAGCAGCAGTAGCGTGTGGCCTGACCCTGGCTCTGCGCGTCTCTCCAGCGCCCGCAGGCAAGCAGCGGTACCATTGGGCCACCAAAACTGCTATAATGGTGGCGGTGTGTCACTGGAGGGGACGTGCGGATAGCGATTACGGAGACGAAGCGTGCATGACGCGGTTGACGAGGCGATATTCCAGCTATTCCCCGACTACATCAGGGCCATTGTCGTGGTCCAGGGGATTGACAACCAGGGCGTGTTGCCAGAGGTAGAGGAGTTGCTGCGCGAGGCCGAAACCCAGTGCGAGGCTCTCTTCGCCAGGGAGAATCTGACCACGCACCCCCGTATCGCCAGCTGGCGAGAGGCGTACAAGACGCTGAACATGAAGCCTGGCAAGAACTACTCTTCAGTGGAGGCCCTGGCCCGGCGGGCGCGAGGAGGTTCTCCGCTATCCTACATCAATACCCTCGTGGCCCTGATGAACTCTTTCTCTCTCCAGCATCTGGTGCCGTGCGGAGGGGATGACCTGGACGCAGCTCGAGGTGATCTGGTGCTGCGTCTGGCTAACGGCGATGAGAAGTTCGTGCCTCTGGGCAAGAAGGAAGCGGAGCACCCGGAACCTGGCGAGGCTGTGTACGTGGACGCAGGGCAGGTGCTCTGCCGCCGGTGGAACTGGAGGCAAGGGGACGGCACCAAGCTAGCCTCGTCTACGCACCATGTGCTGGTGAACATCGATTGCCTGCCCCCCGTGGGCGGGGAGGAAGCCCAGAGACTGGTGATCGAACTGGCCGCCCTCGTGGAGCGTTTCTGCGGAGGTTCTGTTCGTCATTTCCTGATCACTGCCAGCGAACCCGCGGTGGGGTTGGGCTAGCATGCAGGAGCAGCCCCTGATCTCCGTTGTCATCCCCAACTGGAACGGAGCCGAGCATCTGCCCACCTGTCTGAACTCGCTGCGACGGCAAACCTACCCCCGAGTCGAGGTCATAGTTGCGGACAACGACTCTCACGACGGGTCCCTGGCATTGCTGGAGAGACAGTACCCCGAAGTGAAGGTGGTAGGCCTCGATGAGAATCGAGGATACGCAGGGGGTGTCAACGCCGGGATAGCGGCTGCCGAGGGCGAGATCCTGGCCATCTTGAACAACGACACCGAGGCGGATCCCAGGTGGTTGGAGGAGTTGTGTGCCGGGTTGGAGAGACATCCCGAGGCCGGCTCGGCCACTTCCAAGATCCTTCTCTTTGACAGAAGGAAGATCCTCAATTCCACTGGGGATCTGTTCACTACAGAAGGCGTTCCCGTGAACCGGGGTGTATGGGAAGAGGACGAGGGCCAGTTCGACGAGGAGGACAAGGTCTTCAGTCCCTGTGGCGGAGCGTGTGCCGTCCGCCGGTCAGTGCTGGAGGATCTGGCGTCGCGGGGTCAAGGGGAGCCCTTCGACGAGGATTTCTTCGCCTATTGCGAGGATGTGGACCTGGGTTGGCGTTCACAGTTGGCGGGCTATCAGTGTCTCTACGTGCCCACGGCGAAGATCTACCATAAGCTGAGCGCCACCGGCGGAGGCAAGATCGCCAGCTACTACACAGGTCGCAACTTCATCTACGTTCTGGGCAAGGACTATCCAGCATCGTTGTTCAGGAAGCACTGGCTACGCGTTCTCCGCGCACAGTTGAGGATCACCTGGGAGGCACTGAGAGCCTGGAGGGGCGACGCGGCCAGGGCCCGGATTCGAGGACAGCTTAGCGGGCTGTGGAATCTGCCCCGGATTCTGCGCAAGCGACGGGCTATCCAGGGCAGCCGTGTGGTCTCTGACGCGTATTTGGAGTCACTACTCATCAACTAGGAGCGACAGCGGTCATGGAGCATCCCTTTCTGTCTATTGTAGTCCCCGCATACAACGAGGAGGCCAGACTGCCGCAGACTCTACCGCGTATCGTGGACTTCCTGCGGGCGCAGGACTACGCCGCAGAGCTCGTCGTGGTGGACGATGGCAGCACGGATGGGACCTGCAGGATCGTAGAGGACATCGCCGCCACTGTCCCCTTCGTGAGGCTGATCCGAAACGAGCATCGGGGCAAGGGGTACGCCGTAAAGACGGGGGGCATGGCCGCTGCCGGCGACTACATTTTCTTGTGCGATGCTGATCTCTCCATGCCCATTGAGGAGGTGGCCCGCTTCCTGCCCCCTGCGCTGGAGGAGTATGACGTGGCCATTGGCTCGCGCGAGGTGGAAGGGGCCAGAAGGTACGACGAACCCGGCCTCCGGCACCTGATGGGCCGGGTCTTCAATACCCTCGTGCGACTGCTGGCCGTGAGAGGCTTCCAGGATACCCAGGCGGGCTTCAAATGCTTCGCCCGCGAGGCGGCCCGCGAGATGTTTCCCTACCAGACCATGGACGGCTTCGGTTTCGACGTGGAGATCCTGTTCATCGCTCAGAAGCGAGGTTTCCGCATCGTGGAGGTCCCCATCAACTGGTACTACATGAGCAACAGCCGCGTCAGTCCCGTGAGCGACTCGGTGCGCATGTTTCGTGAGATCCTGGAGGTGCGTATGAACGACTGGCGGGGGCTGTACGACCGGCGCTGAAGCGACTCTTCCGCGGTGAAAGCCACCGCCCTCCAAACTTGTGACCCCGGGTGTACATAGCCCTATGTGTCTCGATGGATGATCCGGGCTCTCTGCATACATCGCCCATGAGGTTGACAAATGAATCTAAAGGACAAAGTTATCGTCGTTACCGGCTCCACCCGGGGAATTGGCCGGGCCATTGCTGAGGCCTGCGCCAGGGAAGGCGGTCGGGTGGTGATCTGCTCGCGCGATGCGGGAGCGGTGGAGCAGGCTACGGACGAGCTCACGCAACAGGGTTTCGAGGTGTCCGGGTTGGCGTGCGATGTCTCCGCTCCCGGCGACGTGGAGAGGTTGCTCCAGCATGCCATCGAAACCTGGGGAAGGGTGGACGTGTGGGTCAACAATGCCGGGTTGTCGGGAGGCTATCTCCCCCTCGATGAGATGAGTGCAGAGGAGATCGCGGAGATAGTTGACGTCAATCTCACTGGCACTCTCAGAGCCTGCCGCATCGTCATCCCCCATTTCGTCCGGCAGGGGGGAGGCGTCCTGATCAACGTCAGTGGCAAGGGTGGAAGGGGGGACGCCTCGCCCTTCACGACTGTCTACGCAGCGACCAAGGCTGCCGTCTCCAGTCTGACGAAGAGCCTGGCCGTGGAGAACAAAGACTATCCCATATCCATCCATTCGGTCTTGCCCAGTATGGTGGAAACCGACCTGCTGACAGATGTCAAGACCAGCCCAAAGTTGGCCGACTCCGCAGAGACTCTGCCGTATGTCTTGAAGGCCATTGGTGTCCCCGTGGATGAAGTGGGACGCTCCGTGGCAGGGATCGCTGCTCAGGAGCCTGGGAAGGTGACGGGCAAGAGCTACTCCGTCCTCAAGGGGCGGCGACTGATGCGAGGCATCGCACTCCTCACGTGGTACAGGCTCACGGGGAAGATCAAAGGTAGTGGGTGACAGAGCAGGCTGACGCGACCGTGGAGGTGTGGGGTGGAATACGAAGACATACTGGATGATCTCGCGCCGTGCGGCCTGAGTTGTCGCAAGTGCTTCGCCAACTCGGGCGGCCACATCGCCACGCTCAGCACGCAGCTACAGGAGCGTTTGGGATCATTCGACGTATATGCCGAGAGGTCTAGCGCCTTCCTGCCAGCGTTCGAGGAGTATCCCTCCTTCAAGGGGTTGCTGGCCTACCTGGCACAGGGACAGTGCGAGGGGTGCAGGAGGGGTACCTGCCTGTACCCCAATTGTGGAGTCACTACCTGTTATCAGGACAAGGGTGTGGACTTCTGCTTTCAGTGTGATGAGTTCCCCTGTGAAAGGACCAACTTCGACGCCCACCTGGAACGCAGATGGGTCGGGATGAACGAGCGGATGGGGGAGATCGGGGTCGAAGCCTCCTATGAGGAGACGAGGGACCAGCCCCGGTACAGGTGAGGCCAGGATAGATGGGCCGCGCGCGGTGTGAGGCGTGCGCTTCTGGTGTTGATTCTGGCAGCAGAGTCACCAGCCGCTGGCGCAGACCCTACCGAAGCTTGACAACCGATCAAGAATCTGCTATACTGCTGCAAATCAGAATACCATCAAAGACAACGATCAGGAGTAGTAGGCGCCTAAGCGGGGTGCAGAGAGTCGGGGGAAGGTGCGAGCCCGATACCAGCGCAGGAGCTGAATGGACCTGGGAGTCGCAAGCCGAAATAGCCGCTCTAGGCAGCTAGAGTAGTACTTGCCGGATGTCGCCACCGTTATCATGGCCGAGGGTATCGGATCGAGTCCTGATGGTCTTCGCTCCCGTACCTGCTTGAGTGAGGCTGGCTCACGGAACCACCCTGTCATCACGGCAGGGTTTTTGTTTTCTGGGCCTGCCTAAGGAGGGTGGCACCGCGCGGGTCCACGAGACTCTCGTCCCTTTGGGGACGGGGGTCTTTTTGTTTGGGCAGAATGGGTGCCCCAGAGAGAGAAGCGCTTACTGTAGGAGGTGTCTATG
>Ga0307379_10008845_pt1 | contig 13528 bp, 22 predicted proteins | sample UN2MG_FD_202237 | JGI IMG/M metagenome (GOLD analysis project Ga0307379, IMG submission 202237) | Soil microbial communities from Risofladan, Vaasa, Finland - UN-2 | ecosystem: Environmental > Terrestrial > Soil > Coastal area > Acid sulfate soil | place: Finland: Risofladan, Vaasa | collected...
CCAATAACCAATGTGGTCCTTCTTCGCTCCCGCGAAAAGTTGCCGCCATTGGTCGTAGAGCGGATTGTCCACTACCGGATGCACAAAGCTCCTGTGGGTTCTACACCGCACGGTTTTGCGTAGAACCAATACAAAGGCGCACTTTCCGCCATGTAGAAAACGGACGCGCCCTGTAGAGGAGACACATGGCTACCATGACCAAAGACGATCTGAATCGCGCAGTTGCGCAACGTGATGCCAAGTGTGCCCTCACGGGTGCTCCGGTTGCCAAAGACGAGGAGTGCTTTTGGGTGATGGGCGTTGGCCTGATCCGGGGGGACCTTGATCCCGACGAGCTTCTGACCAAGCTGGAAAATTTCACCGCCAAGTTTCCGCCCCGAAATACGCCCGACTTCATCCTCGCCCAACGCATGAAGATCGACGCCGGAGAGGTTTCCTACCAAGACCTGTGCGAAGTCATCGCCTGCGAGTTGGAAGAGGCCCTGACCGAGTTGAAGCGCAGGGGCATCGACTACCACTACGACACCGACGGTCTCATAGAGTACCGCGACCTGCACCCGCGGCAAGACTCCTAGGACGACAAGACCATGTACCAGTGCAAGCATTGCAAGCGTCCCGTCCACGACTACACCACCAAAGGCATCAACGAGTGGATGCAGGATGCCGTCGTGCTGATGGAAGACGTGTCTCGTCTCGTTGGTGAGTTCGACAGCGAGCATGGTCACAAAGTCGGAAACCGCGAAACCGGCTCAGGCGGCATGTGGCTGCACAAGGTCTGTTGGGAGGCTGCGGGGCGTCCCGAGTTCGACGCCTACGAAAGACCCTCCAAGCGAGTGGACGAGTTGTCCTACAAAGATGAGGAGTTGTGGGTAGTCAGCCCGGAAATCACCGACAAAGCCGAACGTGAGCGAGTCCTGGCCGAAGGCATCGCAGCCCACGAGCAGCGCCTCTTCGACGACAAGGCCAACCGAGTGGACGATTGGGTGGAGCAAGACCCCGAGTGGGAGACCGAGCAACAGCGGGAGCGCCCCTGGGAACAGCGGTTCCAGGTCTACACCTACCCCAAGCAGGATAACACCGTGCAGATCCACGACGCTCTGGACGACACGGCCGTTCGCTACGAGGATTTCGACGGCACCGAGGAAGAGGCCGAAACCGAGTGCAAACGACGGTGGAACGAGTGGCTGCTGTCTGATGAGTTCAAGGCTCTCCGCGCCCGTCGCAAAGAGTTGGAGGCCCAGTGGGAAGCCAAGCACATGGCCGAGTTGAAGGAAAAAGGCCGGTTCGATGTCGGCTACCGTCCGAGCAAGAAAGGCGGTGACGTGATGGATGGCCGTAAGATGGGCCGCACCATGTTCTACGTGAAAGACCGTCTGACCTACGAGGACGTGATTGAGTTCGACTTTTCCGACGAGTTGGCCCCCAAAGAGTACGAATCCGATCCTGCGTTCGACGGGAACCAGAGCGCCGAATGGGAAACTCGTGTCGAGGAGTTCCGTGCTGAAACCGGACGCATCCGGGCTCTGGCCGACACCGCATGTGCTCGTCTGAACGCAGCCTGGGCCGAGGCGGGCTACCCTGGGAAGGATTGGGTCTGGCACCCGGTTTAGGCCGAGCGCGGCATAACCAAGGAAAAAGGGACATGGAGCGCAAGTTCGTAACGACCAAAGAAGCGGCCAACGCCATCTACGACCTGTTGGTGAAAGTAGGAGGCGCCTACGAAGGCGACCGATCCTCGTTTGTTTATCACCATTCCACATATCTGCCAACGGAGTGGCGCTTCCAGGGTCTCTTGGGCTTTGGTGGGAAGTTCTACACCGACCGTGAACGGTGGCGGGTGGGCTGCTACCGGGAAGATGACACCCCCGAGCGTGAGCGCATCATCGCGGAAATGAACAAAGCACTGGAGGGGTTGTACGAAGTACACCGGAGCGAGCCATGACGAAGCGACAGATCATCGTCTATGTCTCCGACAACGAGAAGGAGTTGGAGATTCTCTGCAAAGCCATCGAGGCCATCACGGGAGTTGACCGTGTGGAGTCCATCGAGATTGAAGAGGAGCCTGAGCCCGAGAAGCTCTTTGTCGTGCGGCTCTACGATGGGTTCGATCATCAGTGGATGGACGTGTCCGGGCCGTTGCCCAAAGCCGAAGCCGATAAGGTTTGGAACGAAAAAACCAAGAACGGCACCAAGAAAACCCGCTACGGCGACATCGACTACTACGCCATCTACCCCGCCGACACCCGCATGATTTACAGCGACGGATTCGGCGCTCACGATTAGCGCGTACAATGGGGAGGGAGTCCGTCACAAACGGTCGCCCTTCCAACCTCCAACCACGAAGAAGGTGACGTGTTCAAATTCACATCGCACGCCATACAACGCTACTGTGAACGGGTCGAACCTGGGCTGCGCTACAACAAGGCGCTCAAAAAGCTAGAAACCCTGGCCGCAGGAGCATCCCCCAAGAAAATGCAGACGGAAGCGGGGCAGCAGCAGTGGCTCGTGAACGACCCCCCATGCGCGCTCGTCGTCAAACGGGTCAAAGACAAATCCCTCAAGTGCAACATCAATCTCGTCGTCACCGTCCTGGGTGAAGACGAGATGGAGAAGTGGGGGGACCCCGAAGAAGACCCCTACGAGTACGAGCGCGAACTGTTGGCCGAATACGAAGCCGACCTCCAAGCTCGCCAGCAGAGAACCCAAGACTCCGCCGTTGCCATGAAAGCCGAAGGGGAGGCTTCCAAAAAGGCTCACGCGAAGAAGGGCTACGACTACGACCCGAGCAAAGCGGTCTTTGCCGCCGACCCGGTGAAAAAACTCAAAACGCAGGCGAATGACGTGAGGTGGACGGAAGTCCTCGCCATGATCGCCTCCGAGCACAAGGCGTTCCTCAAATACGAATCTCACCGCGAGACCATCCGTAAGTCCATGGATGAGACGGCGGATGCCCTACGGGAAGCCCTCAAGACCCTTCACGACATGGCCGGAGGGGGGAGCCACGCCGCCCACGAGTGCCTGGAGAGGATCAGCACCATCAATCCTCGATTCATCAAAACCGGCTATATCTTCAATACGACGATGGAGAATCGGCGTTTTCCGAGGGACTCGTGACAAAGGGCCTCTTTCGCGTATAACCGTTGGCCCTTATGGCTCGACAGTCCAGCATTGACCTTCGCCACGAAGTACAGCGTCTCCACGAAGAGACGCTCGCCGCTGCATTGTCGAAAAAGACGGATCCCCGGAAAGAGTACGGAAAGAACTTCGGTCTGGGTCCTTTCGGAAACCTTCCCAAGAAGGCCCGTAAGATCCTCGACTGCTCGGAGGATTGGGAAGTCCTCCGTCGGATGCTCCGCAACAAGCACAAATGGATTCGTCCCGTAAAAGAATGGAGCCCGCGTGGGAAGTCGATGACCTCCATCCTGACGAGTCTCATCAATCACCTGTTCTGCGAATACAAGATGCCCGCGTTCTGGTTCTCCGTCTGGTACACCCGTGCTCAACACCGGGCGGTTGCCGCTGACGGTGTGATTACCGAACTCGACACCACCCTGCTTCGGGACATCAACTTGTTCATTGAACTCGCCCAAGGGCAGAGCCTCTACAAGTTGGTCAAAACCGAGAAGTTCATCCTCCCCTTCACCAAGAAACAGTGCCACGCTTTCATGGCTCAGCGTGGGGTGAAGAACGTCGTGTCCGCTGCTCGGTGGACTCAGATCCAGACTTTCGGGGGGGACCGTCGGCTGGCCCAAGTGATCTGCAACACAGGATGGGGAGACAGTTTCGCATCTGGGCCTCGTAGTGAGGCTTTCCGGGCTGGTGTGATCCAATGGTTCTGCAACCAGGGAATGATTGATCCCGTGCAGGTTGGTCCGCTCATTGACTTCATCGACCACAGCCGCACGGAGAACCCCGAATGGTCGATGAAGGGCCGTACTGGACAATCCCTCATGCGTGCCATGCAGGATTGGCATGACGGGCTTGCGGCCCAGCGAGCGACCATTCAGGGGGCGGCCCGGAAGCCTCCACCGGAGAAGTTCGACCCCTGTGGGGTCGGGGGCTGGCGTTGGAACAGGAAATCCAAAGACAAACGGACGGGCAAAGTCACCGTCGAACACTGGAAGATTGAGGAAATCCTCACCTACGAGGATCTGCGCACCGAAGGCCGAGATCTTCGCCACTGCGTTGCGTCCTACGCTTGGAGTCTTGCCCGTGGAGACAAGGCCATCTTCTCCTTGCAGTGCAACCACGAACGCCGACTGACCATCGAAGTTCACGTTCCGACCAAGACCATCGTGCAGGCCCGCGGCCTTCTCAACAGGAAGGCTGAGCCACACTACGTTGACCTCATGCGACGTTGGGCGAACGATGAAGGCATTACCCTGGCAGAACGCGCATTGATGAGGGCCTGGTAATGCCGATCAGCTTTTACTCCTCCGGTCCTGGTGGGGCTGTCACGTTTACCGCCGGGGATAGTGGGGATCGCAGTAGCACGGCCAGCCCTGCCGCCAAGGAAGCTGCTCGCCAGAAGATCGCATGGGGTGCTGGGGCTCAGTTCATCGCTGATCTCAAGGGCCTTGCTGGGGGAGCCGCGGAAAGCAACCTCTTTCCCGACAGGGACGTAGACGAAGCCGTTTTCGATAGCCAGCTTCGTGAGGCTCTGGCCGAACAGGGGCTCAACTACGATGAGGAACTCTCCAAACTCAAACGGGGCACCGATGTCCCCGAGTGGGCACCGAAAGCCGAGTTCTATCTCCTCAAGATGGTGCGCAACGTCCCTGATGCTTTGAAGGCTCGGGTCAAGGAAGTTTTTGATGGCACGGACAAGGAAGACTTCAACACCACCGCTTGTCTGAGTTGGGCCGCCACGTATTTCGGCGACTATGCCTCTGACAATGGACTCGTCAACATGGCGACCATCCTGTTGGACTTCGCCTTCGTGCGTCAGGGCATCGACGATGAGTACGTTGCTCAGATCAGTGTTGAAGCTGAACCCAAAGCTCTCCCTCCAGCCACGGAACCCGATCCTCTCGACGACCTTGGGAGTCTCCGGGCGGGGATTCAACACCTGTGGGATGAGGCGCCGGACATTGGGACTCTCTTTGGTCCCGCGCCGTACAGCGCTCGTGATGTCAGGATTGTGGGTCGGGTCAAACCGACGAAAGGGGTCACAGTCCGTGGCACGGACTCCTTCCTCACTCTCGTGCGAAGTCGGTGTGGTGCCTGGAAACCCAAAATTGCCCAACGCATCAACATCGCCAGCGACATCTCGATCTACCGGGTAGCGATGGTCAACGCCGGGCTCGCCACCGGGGACCAAGCAGCCAAAGACGCTCTGGCTGGTTCCCGAAGATTCAAAAGCCAGCAGCCCAGCATCTTTGTGACATTGGGCGTGGCGGCGATGGCTCTGGAACTGACGGACCCGACCATTCCCGCCCACAAGGTCCATACGAAATTCTGCCGGACCTGTGCGGGGGCGTTGCCCAACTGGCACGGGAACGGGTGTTGCCAGATGGAGACGTTTCAGGGCGGTGGGATGGAGACCACAGCACCCAAAGCCGTCTCCATCGACGACATCATGGGCTACCTCGGTGATGGGCAGAAACGCCCCAAGCCGATGGAGGGGGTCAAAATCAGTCAACCGAGAGGGCAACCCTGGCGCGTCAACGTGTTGCCCGTCTGGGGCCCTGAGCGCTGGCAGAACGTCGGCAGCAGGGATGAGGCCGTCGAGCTTGGAAACCGCGTCCTGCGGGAGCACAGGGCCTCTGAGAACCTGGCAGCTTCGACTCCCCGACCCAGACCCAAGCCGGCCCCCGTTCCCAGTCTCCCCGCCATCATCGCCGCTCACGCTGCGGAAAACGTGCTCGTAGACCAGATGGTCACGGACCTGGCCGAATCAACCTCGCAATACAGCCTGGGCCGCAACATCAAATGGGCTGGCCTGGCGACGTGCGCCATACTGCTGTTCTGGACCGCGAACCCGATGTGGCTCGCGTTTGCCGGTGTCGCCTATGTGGCGGGATGGGCGCTCATCGACAAGAAGGGCATCGAGGCCAAGAAGCAGAAGCTCTTGAAAGCGGCAAAAGAGCAGAAGTCTCTGCCGCCAGCTTAGTGCTTGCTGTGGCCCTGGAGCGTCTCAACGATGCTTTCGATGTGGTCGCTGTCCACATCGTCTTCATCGTCCCCGAACGTGAACGGAGCCGAGAGGTTGGGCGGCTTCTCCCCGTGTGCGAACGAGAGCGACGGCAGGTTGGGCTGCGGTGTGGGCTGAAACCGTGAGTTGATCCGTAGCTCCATGACGACTTCGTTGGAGAAGTTCTTGGCGAACCGAAACATCTGCCGGGGTCGGCCATTGGTGTCTTTGAGAACCGGGAGATCGTTGAAGCTCAACTGAGTTCGACGAATCTGCTCCGGTGAGTAGCCCATGCGCCCGGCGACAACATTGGCGGCTTTTCCTGCGGTGTTTGGAGAGTACCCGCCTGCCTTGGCCCCAATGGCTTTGAGCGAATAGAACCCTTCCTCATCGAACATCGGACCCGAAGTGATCCTGAGCGGAGGGAGGGGGTCCCGTTCGACCACGAGCTTGGGCTCTGAAAAAACCGGGGTCGGCATGACGGGTGACGGAGTGCTGACGGTTTTCGGCTGACGCAGATGAGTGAAATCCCTGCCCGTTGCTTCTTCGGCGGCGGCAATTGCGATCTCACGCATGACTGGATCAGTCATCTCTTGAAGTTGCTTCAGGAGAGTCTGGAGCACCTCGTAGTTGAACTTTCGATCCGCCAGGAACTCCGTCGGTTTTGGTGCCGGCTGTTCCCGAACGGTGCTGATGTCCACGGCGAAATCATCGGTATCCACAAACTCGTAGTTGGTGTCTACCTCGATGAAGGTGTCTTTCACGTCCGCACGAAACGCATGGACGTTCGTCTTTGTGGACTTCGACAAGATCTTCTTGAGCCCGACTCCGGTAATGAACAAGTAGCCTCGTTCTGATTTCACCGGGGCCTGCGCCCTTCCGCTGAGATGCCCACTCGCCACAACCCCGGCCTCGTAGCTGCGCAGGGTCACAGAATCATGGACAAGGTAATAGTCGTCCCCTGCTACCAACTCGTACTCCCAGTCCGTGAGGATCTGCTTTCGCAGCGAACTCCATTGGACGTATCCCAGGATGCGAGATAGTTCGTAGGATTCGATGGTGGGGCTGTTGTGGATGTTCCAAACGAACATCGAATCTCGTAGTGCCTTCAGATTGACGACTTTTCCAGTCATGGGTCGTTCCTCCTATCTGTTCTACTCTTTGGGGCCGGACCCTGAATCTAGCTCTACGGTCCACTCTTCGGCCTTTGCGACGGCTTTCTCCAAATCGACGATGAACTTGCTGGCGGTGGCTTCAACGGTGCCGCCGTCCTCCGGGGTGCTGAGATCCCAGTGGTTCTTCTTCTTGTCCCACTTCACGTCGAACTTACGGGTGCCAGATAATTCGGAGGGGACATGGAAAGTGAAGTGCCCAATGTGGCGCTGGGCAATCTCCTGATGGCTCACGGGGAGGTTGCTGGGCCCGACGAGATCCAACATGGCCTGGACAGCCCGAGCCCCTTCGTCGATCTGCTGGAAAATCCCGTGGAACCCCATCTGGAGATAGATGGGATCAGGAGCCCCCACCAGCGTCTTCCACCAACGGTCCAGCTTGAGAGGGTGCAGATCGTTCGCTTTGCCCGAGAAAGCGGTGATTTGGCGAAAGATCTCTAATTCCTCGTCGGTCATCACCCCACTCTACCCAAGCGTCGAAAGCGCGGTTCGTGTAGAAAAACCAGGCCCCCTGTGCAAGCACCATGATCGGCATGACAACCCTGGACTCCCAAGGACGCCCCACACGGCGCAACAGCCAGATCATCAAGCATAAGCCCAAGAGCAAGAAGCGGCTATTTGCTGACCTGGGAGCCCTAGCGCTCCAGAATCCCGATTTCGCCATGTTCACGGACGTGGGATCCCAGGGACTCAAGCATCCCAAGGTGGGCAACGAGACCTACGGGCGCATGTCCTGCATCTACCTCTACACGGGGAGCCATGAGACGCGGATGCGTCTGGAGCGGGCTCTGGATGCCCTGGAGTACCGGATCGAGTGCGAATACTCCCCCGGTAGCGGCACCCTCGAAATCGTCGTCAGCTACTTCAAAGGCCACCACTGGAACGAGTAAACCAAGATGGACCCCATCCACCTTAGCTTCAACGTAGACATGGACGCGCTCAAGAAACTGGGCGTGGACCCCTCCACTTCAGAGGGCAAAGCGGAAATCAAAGCCTTCATCATCACGGCGCTGAACGACGCCAACATGGGAGAAGGGTCCCACTACGAAGGGCGCGAGGAAGCAATGGCGAAGGCACTGCTTGGAGAGGATTTGATCTGATGAGCAAGCACCTGACACCCTGGAAGTACATCTTCCTCTTTGATGTCGATGACAACGGATGCGAGTTCGCGCTGTTCACCAACCAGGAGCACCTGGACGCCTACAAAGCCGGCGACCCTATGGACGTTCGATACGTCGAAGGGGACGTGGCCTACGGAGAAGGTTCCTCATGGAACGAGTTTGGTCCGAGGCTGAAAAACAACCCCTTCTGCGACGACAACATCTTGGCCGAGCGGCAGGACATCGTGCCCTGGAAGTCCAAGGCCGAGTTCGACGCTTTCGTGCAAAGCCTGGAGACATGATGAACGCCAAACTTCTCAGGGCTCTTGAGCCCAACCGTTACATCCACGAAACGCTAGCGGACCCTGATGCCAAGTATGTCGTCATGGCTGAACGGGATCTCCAACGCATGAGGGATCTCGTCAAAAAACTTGGCATCTCCGAAGAGTTCAAAGCACTCGACATCGAAGTGGTGCCCTACCTGATCGACACGGAGGAATAGACCATGAACATCTGCTGGAAAGACGCCGAGACTGAGGAAATCGTAGACACCGAGTACGTGTTGCTCGACGGCTACGGAATCGGCGACCGCTTCTTGGAGGGGGTACAGTTCCGTTGCAAAGCGTTTCTCGACGAGAAAGGGGAACTCGACTTTGAGGTTTCGCTTGGACCGGACGAGCAGGACTACCTCAAGAACAACAAGGCCAGCGTGGCGGACTGGTGCGAAGACATGCGCAAGTACGCGGTCGGCCACGACATCTACACGCACCCCAAGAGCGGTCGGGATTTGTTCTACGACCTGGGAGAATAGCCATGCCTCTTTGGAAAACTGATGAAATCGTGAAACTCTGCTCCGGCATCGAGGGCACCACCGTCACCACCCAAGAGCCTGGCGGTGATTGGGACACCAACGAAGTGGTCATTAAGTTCGACCATTTGAAGGAGGATGAGTACGCCGACTGCCTGCTTCTCCAGGGTTTCGGAGCTTTCTGGCTTTCGTCCACACCCGCGTTCACCGACGAACAGCGGGATGAAGTCGAAGTCGATGATGTCGTGTTCCGCAATCGGATCAGCGACAGCGATGGCGGAATTCAAACCCGCGACCCGAAGGTTGCCGCTGCCGGTGCCCTCATCACGGGTCGCCTCCAAGACGCCGGGTTCCTCATCGCACGGCACTGGAAGCAGTTGAGGTAGCCATGAACAAATCACAGATGCTTGACGAAATCCAAACCTTCTTCGGGAAGGCCGGGATGGACCTTCAAGTCGGTAGCAAAGTCATCAAAGGCAAGAAGCCCAAGGGCCGCAAGTCCGTCACGACCCACGACGGCACCAAGTTCAAAGTCGGGGACGTGATTCAAATGAAGCTCGCCCAGGACAAAGACTGGGGAGAACCCGAAATTGTGACGGACATCTTCACGGACGACGACGGGGCACCCGAGGTCGCAAGCGTTCGCGTGGACGATCCCGAGCGCGTGACCCTCTGGCGTCTGCCAACCCGACTGTGGGGACCGGATTTGGGCCAAGGCGGCTACTTCGACTGGTTCCGCCAAGTGAAGGTGATCGGCCAAAACGACGTGGACCTGTGGTGGCACGAGAACCGCACCCTCAAGCCCGGATGGCACAAGCTCCAGGGCAATCGGCACTTCCGCGTCCACATCGCCAAAGACGGGACACCCGACATCATCGAGCGTGGGCACGATGGTTGTCAGATTGACGAAACGCGACGCATGACCGAAATTCTGACTGGCTACGATCTCACCATCGAGACCCGGTACTGCGACCCCAAGAAACTCCAACGCAAGGTCAAGACGGCCGTCCGCCGGAGCCCTCCGAAAGTGTGACCATGAAATACGAGGAACTCGTCGCCGCCCTGGAAGCCGAGGGACTCCCCATCGAACCGCTCTACATCCAAGACGCGGTGGACATGGGAGACAAATGCACCATCGAGTTTGCGGTGACACTCACGAAGTACCGGGTACTCCTGTCACGAGGGGACGCGACCGAAGATGAGATTCAGGAGATGGAGAAGGAGATGTGCCGTGTCCAAGGACGCAAATGGATTCCTCCACTGACCGACCAGGATCGTCGCAACATTCGGAAAGCCCTCAACGAACTGATCGCCGAAAACGAGGCCAAGGGCAAATGATCTACCTCAACAATCAAACCTACCGCAACGTCGCCCACTGTGCCTTGGAAACGGCTCTCGACCGAGAGACAAAGAAAAGGCCAAAGAACCCGAATTGGATCGAAGATGAACGGCAAATGATGTTTGAGATCGTCAACGAGCGCCGGGAACAGCTTGGCAAAACTCCAATCCCACTTGCGGACGTGGAGAGGGTCGAGCGAACGGCGGTAGGGCACACCGATTACATCCACAAGTTCGCCCTCTACTGTTCCGAACTGGCGGAGGATCTTGCATGATCGTCGTCAAGATTGAGATGTGGCCCCACGGGGACGAGTCCAAGAAACGGGAGATTGGTCGGACGTACATCTACAACGCCGGGGGCAGTCTCATACGGGGAGATTACGAAGCCCGGGTTTGTCGCAAGGGAAAGACCGACTACGAGTTGGAGGATCTCCGTTCTGGCAAAGGCTTCACCCGAACTGGCCGGGTCGAGAACTACCCACGGCTCTCCTACAACATCTGGAGGCTCGTCACCCAAGCGCTCAAGGCGTGCTTCCCCGAGGAGAAGTGACGCCCTTGGATCGGCCCTCGACAATAAGGGCCTCCAGTTCCGAGGCTTCTAAGTTCTAAAAACTATATGATTCGCTTCGTGTTGCGCTCACGGTTTCGTAGTGATACTGCGGACTTGGCAGACGGCTTTCCCAGGGTAGTTCACTGGAAAGCCCGTAACTCCCTGAATTCAGCATGATCAAAGGGGAGTTTTAGAAGCTCATACATGCTTAGAGCCCCTATACCCCGTAGGTAGTCGAATTCGTAGAGTTAGAGCCGCTGGTTGACGAGCGGTTGATCTCGCTCCGATCAAGTGGGTCTTTGGGGTGGCCGCTCCGGTCATGGATCGGGTGGTGGATCGATCCACGCCTACGAGCCTGGCGCGGAGACCACGCGACTTGCCGGACCAGCGGTAGCTCATCACCGGACCAGCTTTTTGCGTACAACAGGTAAGCACTAGGCCGGGCCAGCATAGGTCGGCCACGGCGGGGCAAAGTCTGGAATGGCTGGGCGCGGTTGCCCGAGGCTAGCAGGGGCTACGCAAACCCCGGTTAGGCAATCCAAGGATTCATCATCATGGGCGAAATGGCAGACGACGAGATTCTCCACCAGATGTGTGAATGGGAACAGTGGCATCTGGCCGGGGGAGAAGGTCGTGACGAAGCGGCCTACCAGAAAGAACGGAAAGCCCTGGCCGACGCTCGGATCTGGGTCGGCGGCGACGGGAAAAGGACTCCCTACAAAGACCTGGGACGTGGGCATTTCTTGAACATCCTCATGTTCGTCCGTCGCAAGACCATGGACGACATCAAAGAGGAGACCCAGGAAGAAGACGTGCAAGTGGACTTGCGGGACGCTTGGGCAAACAACAAACCCATCGAGTGGGAGGGCCTCATGGAAGAGGCCGAAAGCCGGGGTGGGATCCTCGCCAGCGCAGCGCGTCACATCGACAACGGCATGGACGATGCCCTCATCCGAGAGAATGTGATGTAAATGGCTACGCTCGACGAAGAACTCTCACTCCCCGATGGTCTTTTCAAGGTCACGCACGTCTGCGAAGACCCCCTCGCCGACTTCATCCACGTCAGCCAGAAGATCCCATCCGAATTTGGTACTCGTCTTTTCGCCATCCCCGCCTCCTTGTGGGACGAGGCCCACAAGGTCCCCGAACTGGAAGCGACTCTGGAACTGACCCGCATGGATGCCGACGAAGCTGTCCATGACCGGGACGAACTGAGAAAGTTCTTCGGCGAAGAGAAAGCCATCGAGGCGCTCCAAGATCGAATCCGTGATTTGGAGCGCCAGTTGGATGACCACAAGAAGCACTACCCCGAGAACTATCTGTGGTTCTGCCTCGACGCCGACGAACGTACCATGTACGTCGAGTGGCGGGACCGTATGGACAGAGAACATCCGGCCGACGATGGGGCTATCGGTGGACGTTACTCCATTGTGTTTTCGCCAACGAGTCTGGGCACGATGGCGAAAGGCTTTGACAGTTTTACCAAAGAGGAAATCTCGCTGACCGATACGAGTCAGTGGTAGCGGCCTGGCGTCGAGAGGCGATGCGCAGTACGGCGGGGCTTTGTCAGGTTAGCCGTCGCATGGTCGGGTAAGGTAAGCCAAGGATTTACCCATGCGCATTGTGTTCTTAGACATGGACGGCGTGCTCAACAGCGTCGCGTTCTTCGACTCCAATCCGAAACTGGACCCGGATACGGCCACCGTTCCTGACGGTGGAAGTGACCAATGGTGGACGCGAATGGTGAATCCCGAGCAAGTCAAACTGCTCAACGTCATCTTGGCGGAGACGGGAGCGAAGGTCGTGCTCTCCTCATCGTGGCGCTACCACGTTGATCCAGAGTGGATGCAGAGGATCTTGGAAGCCCAAGGCTTCGTGGGAGAGGTCATCGCTAGAACACCCCGGCAGAAAGACTCCGGGGAGACCATCATGGTGGCGCAAACCAGAGGCCATGAGATCGAACGATGGATGGTGGAGAACAAGCACCTAGAGATCGAGAGCTTCGTGATTCTCGACGACATGGGGCCTGGAGCGTTCGCCCACATGGCGCCCTATCTGGTGCGGACGAGTTGGGCCAATGGGCTCCAAGAGCATCACATCAAGGCCGCCATCGACATGCTCCAAAACGCGGGATAAGCGCAGTGTAGTTTGCACGTATGTCTTGTCTAGGAGATATGCAACGCAGCGACCTCTCCGTTGGTGACAAAGTGATTTTCGGTTCTCGTCGGGGCGAAGAGACCCTGGGCGAGATCGTCAAGCTGAACCCGAGTCGTGCCAAGGTACGCACCCTGGAAGACCGAGGGCGCGTCCGTCATTCGGCTACGGGTGCGGTCTGGACGGTCCCCTACAGCCTGATCTCCAAGGCCCCCGAAGGTGCGAAGCCCCAAGAGAAGGCGGCTCCCGAGGAGCGTGGCGTTCGTGATTTCG
>Ga0307379_10008847_pt1 | contig 13526 bp, 14 predicted proteins | sample UN2MG_FD_202237 | JGI IMG/M metagenome (GOLD analysis project Ga0307379, IMG submission 202237) | Soil microbial communities from Risofladan, Vaasa, Finland - UN-2 | ecosystem: Environmental > Terrestrial > Soil > Coastal area > Acid sulfate soil | place: Finland: Risofladan, Vaasa | collected...
GTTGTTTTTTTAAGTAGTTCTGTCTGATCTGTCAATATAATTTTCGAGCCACCATAAACAACAAACCATCCAAATTCCTTGACACAGCAGCCTGATTCATATTACTTTTATAAAATTAAAATTACTATAATTTATATTAAACGGAGCTATTTTTATGATTCAGACTGATTTGATCCACATGATGTTTAATGCCTGTCTTATGGTGCAGTTTGTGTTGCTTGTCCTGCTTTTTTTTTCCATTACATCGTGGACTATTATAATAATTAAATATCGATATATCAGAAAGTCATTTAAAGAGTCGGCACGTTTCACAGATTTTTTCTGGAAAAGCAGGGATCTTTCCGATGCTTTTGCAAAGGCGAAACATCTTCAAGGAAGTCCCGTTGCAAGAATCTTTCGTGTAGGATATTCCGAGCTTAAAAAACTAAGCCAGTCAGGTGTTTCAGTAAGATCTCAATCTCAACAATTATCTGAGGCTGAAATCCCATCATTAAACGCCAGGTTCGCAGGCATAGATAATCTCAAGAGAGCTTTGCGACGGGCAATTAATACAGAAACAACCCGAATGACCCATCTTGTCCCTTTCCTTGCCACAACAGGGAATACAACCCCCTTTATTGGTTTATTCGGCACAGTATGGGGCATCATGAATTCTTTTCATGGTATCGGGCTTAAAGGTTCAGCCAGCCTGGCTGTTGTAGCTCCTGGAATTTCCGAGGCGCTCATTGCAACAGCAGCAGGTTTGGCTGTGGCAATACCTGCTGTTATTGCTTTTAATTACTTTATGCAGAAAATAAGAATTATTGAAACCGAACTGCAAAGTTTTTCCGCAGATTTTCTTAATATTATTGAGCGAGACATATTAAGTGAAAAGGAGAGTGGCAAATGACATCCGGCGACCAAAATAAGCTCATGTCGGATATAAATGTAACACCGTTTGTTGATGTTATGCTCGTGCTATTGATCATTTTTATGGTAACCGCACCAATGATGATGCAGGGAGTAGATGTTTCTTTGCCTAAAACAACTTCAGAACCCCTTTCTCCTAAAGAAGATCACATTGTTATTACTATCGACAGCAACAATCAGGTATATATTAATGATTACCACGTAACGCTTGATTTTCTTAAAGAAAAACTTATAAAAATTTTTGAGGGCCGTATCGACCGTGAAATATATCTTAGGGCTGACAAAGGGATCCCTTATGGGGTAGTAGTTCGTGTTATGTCGGAGATAAAAGAGGCGGGGATTGACAAGGTAGGTATGGTGACAGAGCCGATTGTTGATGAGAACAAAAAAAAAGCTAATGGCAAATGAAAGAAAATTTAAACGGTCCTGCTTATTTGCTTTATATGATGGAAGAAGAGCCGCGCGCCCTGTTTTTTACTTTTGCTGTTTCCGCAACATTACATATGATCTTTTTTGCGGCTTTGATTTTTGTGCCCGGCCCAAAGCCATATAAACATTTTTTACCTTCTGTTATAAATGTCAGCATGGTTACATTACCTGGCTTGGAAAAGGCGCCGGGCAACGACAGACCAACCGGTTTTGAGCTGGAAAAGAAAATTGCACAGCCCGAAAAGGAGCAGGTTCCCAAGATTTCATCTAAAATAGCCGCAAAAGCGGATCAAGACACCTCAGAAGCTGTTTCTGTAGCCCCTAAGAGAAGGAGGCTGAAAAAATCGCTCAAGAAAGAGACTTTTAAATCTTCCATGGTTGTAAAAAACGCTATTGAGCGGATCGAAAAGAAGATTGAAACGTCAAGGCCTAATCCTATTGCCGAAGCAATTGACCGCTTAAAAAACAAAGTAGCGACAGGCAGTCAAGAATCTCAAACAGGAACCGGAATTACGTCACCTTCTACCGGGGTACAGGGTGGCTACGGCGCTATCGGGAAAAGAGAGCTCGAACTAATGGATATATATAGAGCACAAATTTCATATTATATTGAAAAAAACTGGGCTTTTTCAAAACAATTAGCCGGACAGCATACTGATTTGGCGGCTGTGGTGGTTATTAGGATTATGCAAAACGGCGAAATTAAAGATGTCTGGTTTGAAAAAAAGTCAGGCAATACATATTTTGATGAGTCTGCCTATAAGGCTGTTATGAAATCGAATCCGCTTCCCATGCTTCCAAAAGCATATTTGCATCCGCATTATAATCTTGGTCTGGTTTTTACTCCATCGGGTTTACGTTAACAGCTTGTTTATAGACATATGATAGTTGATATTAATGGTTGTCCAATGCCTATGCTTAATTTAACATTCTATTTAAAATGCTGTAAGACCTGTATGTTATCAGGGTTTGTTAACATGTTGCGGTCATGCCCTGCTTATATGATTTTCTTGCTTGCAATGGTATGCTTTTTGACTAATCCAGCTTTTTGCCGTGCTGAGTATGATTATATTGATATAAATAATCCTTTCCTGAAAAAGATACCGGTTGCGATTCCATTATTTAAGACTATGGATAAAAGCCTGTCTGAAAAACGCTTGTCTGTCGAGGCTTCTAATCTGCTCTCTGAAACTTTGGAATTTACAGGTTATTTCAAAATGATTGACAGGGATGCATTTCTTGTTGATCCTGAAAAATCGGATATAATTCCTTTAAACATTAATTTTCAAAACTGGACAAGTATCGGTGCCGAACTTTTGATAACCGGATATCTTCAGGTTAAGGATGATATAGTTGTCATAGAGCTCAGATTATATGATACTTTTAAATCAAAATTGCTTATTGGTAAAAGATACAAGGGGTTGATAAATAATCAACGGGAAATGATACATCGTTTTTGCGACGATGTTATTTATTGCTTAACCGGCAAAAAGGGTATTTTTGACAGTAAAATAGCTTTTGTCTCAACAGGATCAGGGAATAAAGAGATATATATATGCGAATTTGACGGTTACAATCCGATCCAAAAAACTCATAATAAAAATATTACCCTTTCTCCGGCATGGTCGTGTGACGGGAAATGGATTGCTTACACTTCTTACAAAAAGGGCAAGCCTGATCTTTATATAGAGCATTTAAAGGAAAAACGCGGCTTTGTGGTTGAAAAAAAAGGCATTAATATTACACCGGCCTGGGTTCCGGGTAAATTTGCATTGGCTGCAACACTTTCATTTTCAGGTGATCCGGAAATTTATATGTTGACCGGAACCGGTAAAATTATTAAGAAGTTAACCAGCAAATTGGGAATCGATGTATCCCCTTCATGGTCTCCGGATGGTAAAAAGATGGCCTTTGTATCAAACAGGTCTGGAACGCCACAGATTTATATCAAGGATATTGATTCTGAAAAGGTAGAAAGATTGACTTTCCATGGTCGATATAATACATCACCAAGCTGGTCTCCAAATGGAGACAAGATAGCCTATTGCAGCGCGGAAGACGGGGTGTTTAATATTTATTTAATTGGTGCTGATGGCAATGATTCGCTTCGATTGACCTTTAATGAGGGAAACAATGAGTCTCCTTCATGGTCTCCGGATGGAAGCCTCATTGTTTTTAGCTCTAACAGAGAAGGTTCTTATAAAATTTATGTTATGAGTGCTTATGGGACAGATCAGAGATGTTTGCTTACCCTGCCTGGTGAGCAGACAAATCCGAGATGGTCGCCAAGCACAGTAAGTAATTAAAATGTGGCAGATTTATAATATAAGGAGGAAAAAATGCGAAAAAAATTATGGATAAGTTTGGTTTTATTGCTGGTAATCCCAGGATTACTGTGTGTTGCTTCATGCGCTAAAAAGGCTGTTAAGTCCGATTCTGCTGGTGTTTTATCTGCTGAGGATGAAGCGGCAAGAAAGGCTGCTGCCGAAGTAGCTAAAAAAGCAGAGCAGGAAGAGCTGGCAAGGCAGCGGGTTATTGAGGAACAGCGCCTGAAAGAGGAGCGGGCGGCGCTTGAGAAGATGGCCGCCAGGAATATGTTTATTGATGAAAATATTTATTTTGACTTTGACAAGTATAATCTTCTTCCTGTGGCCCAGCAGATTTTACAGAAAAAAGCTAAATGGCTGGTGAATAATCCCGATGTCTCCGTGATTATTGAGGGGCATTGTGATGAACGTGGCACCAATGAGTACAACCTTGCCCTTGGAGACAGGCGGGCCGAAAGCGCAAGTGCCTACCTGATCAATCTCGGCATTGCCGGTTCTCGATTGACAACTGTAAGCTATGGTGAGGAACGTTCTGCAGATTCCGGTCATAATGAATTTGCCTGGGCAAAAAACAGGCGAGCCCATTTTGAAATAAAATAAACTAAGGATTCAAGGGGTCAAGGATTCAAGGGATCAAGGGTTCAAGGGATCAAGGGTTCGAGGGATCAAGGGTTCGATGGATCAAGGGTTCGAGGGATCAAGGGTTCGAGTGGCATAATCTGGGGCGGATAAAAATTATAAAGACTTAAAAGTTTGGCAACAGTCTTATCGAATCCTTGAACCCTTTGCATTGAAAGTTTTAATATGTTTGCTATGAAAATTATTATTTTATTTACTGCCTGCCTCGCTGTTTTATGCGGATGCGCCATGCAGCAGGATGTTATAGCGCTCTATGATCGTATAGCTGTTCTTGAACAGCGCAATATTGAGCTGGAGAAGGATGAGGCTCAGCTTAAATCCCTGACGCAGGAATCCATAAAAAAGCAGGAAGAAAAGGAGCATTACTATAGAACCAGGTCTGCAGATATCCATGTCATGTTAGACGGACTCAGAGAGGAAATACGGATATTAAATGGAAAACTTGAAGAGACCGGATACTTGTTAAAACGGAAAATAGCGGTTCTTGAAGATGTGGAAGCAAAGAGTAAAGATATTTTAGGTAAAGTTGAAGAAAGATCGGCTTTAAATTATGATTGCATTGTAAATATACAGCAATATCTTGATTTAGAGTCTCCAGGCTCTGATTCAAAAACCAAGGCTGTGGGCAAAACCGAAAAGCAGTTTTCGGAAGATGAAATTTACGCATCAGCCAAACAGGCGTTTGATCGTGGTAATCTTGAAGTTGCTCGTGAGGAGTTTCAAAGAATAATAAAGCAATATCCAAAGTCTCGGCATGTTGATAACGCACAATTTTGGATCGGTGAAACATACTATCGTGAAAAATGGTACGAAAAAGCGATATTGGAATACCAGAAGGTCATAGAAAAATATCCGAAAGGCAACAAGGTACCGGCTTCATTTTTGAAACAGGGGCTTGCCTTTTTAAATCTGGGAGAAAAGGCAAGCGCCCGTCTTGTTTTAAATGAATTGATTCTAAAACATCCGAAATCAAACGAAGCAGATATAGCAAGGAAAAAATTAAAGGGGTTTAAATAAAAAGCACAGCGATCAAGACCATAGGCATAGATCCGGGCCTGGCATCAACAGGCATCGGCATTGTCAGAGGGACGGAGCTTAAGGTTGAAGCTTATTCCTATGGCAGTATAACTACTTCAAAAAATATTTCATTGCCAAGTCGACTCAACAAAATCTTTTCAAAACTTCTTATTATTTTAAAAGACGAAAAGCCGGATCTTATGGTTGTAGAGGATATATTTTCTCTTCAGAAATATCCCAAGTCCGGTATAACTCTCGGCAAGGTGACAGGTGTGATTCTTCTTGCCGGAAACCAACTTGATCTGCCTGTTATCGAAATACAGGTGCGTGAGGCCAAGCAGATTTTAACGGGCAACGGCAATGCCAGTAAAATACAGCTTGAAAGTGCGGTCAGACATTTTCTAAATTTGACGACACCGATTAGGCCCTACCATGCTTCTGATGCAATTGGTTTAGCCCTTATAGGCCTTTTTAGATACCGGGACGGAGAACTTGGTGTTCGCTCACAATCGGAATAATGGCCTGCTGGGTTGATGGCGCAGAAAAGTATTACAGCAAGTTTTAGAAACTCCGAGACGTGTAATTATATGATAGGTTATATCGAAGGAAAACTGCTGAAAAAAGAGGATGAACGGATACTGCTTCTTGCAGGTCAGGTAGGATATGAGGTCTTGCTTCCTGCATTTGTAATGGACAGGTTTAAGTCAAAGGTGATCGGTGATGAGGTTTCTCTGTATATTTATTACCAACAAACCGAACGTCAACCAAAGCCTGTATTAATCGGTTTTAATCTTGAAGTAGAGAGAGAATTTTTTCAATATTTTATCTCTGTTGAAGATATAGGTTCCATGAAAGCGGTTAAAGCCCTGAGTCTGCCAGTTCGTGAAATAGCCAGAGCTATTGAATCAAAAGATGTTGCCAGGCTTAAGCAATTAAAAGGTATCGGGAACAGGACAGCCCAGAAAATAATTGCAACACTTGCAGGCAAGATGAATAAGTTCGCATTAATCCGCGAAACAGAAAAGGAGCGGGAAAAGATGCCTGTTATGGGGGACTTTTCAAGGCAGGTGTTTGATGTGCTTGTTGGTCAGCTGGGGTACAGGGCTGGTGATGCCAAGCGGATGATTTCTGAAGCCATGAAACGCAATATAAATATATCAAGTCCTGAAGAACTTATTGAAGAGGTATATCACGGCGAAAAAAACTAATAAATATCGTAACCGTTCACGGGTTCAGGGTTCAAAAGTTCAGGGTTCACTGAAAACCCGCCTGCCATCCGTCGGGCAGGTCTAGCCCGTCCCGTCTGCCTCGCAAGCTTGGCAAGCGGGCAGATAATTCGTAAGTTCTAAACTGTCTTGCGCTAAAAGTTCATATCTGGGTTGAGCGGTTCAACGTTCACAGTTGAAGATTTCTAACTGGCTGTTAACAAAAAGAATATCAGTAGACTATAACCTTTGAACCTTGAACTCTGAACCTGAAACCGATCACTTTAGATAGTAAAAATTATGGCAGACAATATACTGATACATTCTTCTGATAAAAACAGCATCCTTTCCAAATCAGGTTTGCCTGTTGATCAGGAACCGGAAATCATGTCATTACGTCCGCAAAGGCTTTCGGAATATGTTGGCCAGACAGAGCTTGTTGAAACCCTTAAAATAGCGATAGAAGCCGCTATGCAGCGTAAGGAACCTATAGATCATGTCCTTTTCCATGGACCTCCCGGCCTTGGGAAAACCACCCTGGCCTATATTATTGCCAATGAAATGGGGAGCAATATTACCGTGACTTCAGGGCCGGCGCTTGAAAAAGCCGGAGATCTGATAGGAATTATGACCCACCTTGAAGAAGGGGATGTCCTGTTTATAGATGAGATTCATAGAATGCCGAAGACGGTGGAAGAATTTTTATATTCTGCAATGGAGGATTTTGCCGTTGATTTTATGTTTGATAAGGGAGCCTATGCCCGTAGTCATAGATACCGTCTAAACGCTTTTACCCTTGTTGGTGCAACTACTCGTGTTGGGCTGTTATCGGCCCCTTTGCGGGACAGATTCGGCATATTAAGAAACCTTGATTTTTATGGAGAAGAGGATCTTGTGAAAATTGTCAGACGTTCCGCAGAATTACTTAAAGTTAGTATTGATGATAAAGGCGCAATTGAGCTTGCAAAGAGATCCAGAGGAACTCCAAGAATTATAAACAGGCTTCTTAAACGTGTAAGAGATTATGTTCAAGTCCGGGCAGATGGAAAAATTACGAAGAAAACAGTTAAGGATGCTCTGGCTTTGGAAGGAGTTGATGAAAAAGGGCTGACTAATCTTGATCGCCGATACATTAAAACAGTAATCGAATTTTATCATGGCGGCCCGGTCGGCATTGAAGCAATTTCCGCAACACTTCAGGAAGAAGCGGATACGCTCGTTGACGTTGTTGAGCCGTATCTTCTTAAAATCGGTCTGATTATAAGAACCCCTTCGGGAAGAAAGGCTACTGAATCGGCATACAGGCACCTTGGTTTTAGTGTCCAGAAACGAGAAGCTCAAAGGTGAAAGCTCAAAGCTCAAAAGGCCAAACTGAACCGCAAAAGCGAGCGCATTCCCCGCTGCTTGCGACGAGGAATCTTCAAAACAACGAGCAAATAGTAACCAGCAATGAGCTATGTCAATAATTACTCTTATTACCGATTTTGGTGTTGAGGATGAGTATGTCGGCGTCATGAAGGGCGTTATGCTTTCCATTAACTCTGCTGCAAATATCGTTGATATTACCAACCATATCGAGCCTCAGGACTTAATCCATGCCGCATATATAATAAAACATTCTTTCAGATATTTTCCTGAAGGAACTGTTCATGTTGTTGTTGTAGATCCTGGAGTTGGGAGTGAGCGTTCAATAATCGCTCTTGAAGTAAAAGGCCATATTTTTCTTGCACCGGATAATGGAGTTTTAACCTTTTTAATGGACAGACCTGATATCGGCTCGATTGTTCGTGTTGAAAACACTCGTTATTTTTTAAAATCTGTAAGCCGAACTTTTCATGGAAGAGATATTTTTGCCCCTGTTGCCGCCCACCTGTCTAATCGGGTTGAAATTAAAGCATTAGGTACTCCAATAAGTAAAATAAATTTAAAAAAGCTGTTTGTCGAACATGCCTCCATTTCAAACAACGGCGAACTTGTGGGAGCAGTTGTATTTATTGACGGATTTGGCAACCTGATTACGAATATAGACGCTAAAAACCTTGATAAATTTTGCAATTTCTGCAAAAAAGAAAAACTAGAATTCAGAATAGGCGAAAAGAAAATTATTGGATTATCAAAAACATATGAAAACGTATTGCCACAAAGTCCTGTTGCCATTATCGGCAGCAGAGGATATCTTGAAATAGCTGTAAATTGCGGTAACGCAAGGCGCTATTTTATGGCTGACAGGTGGGATAAGGTTACAGTTGCATCGAATAACTTATAGGTTTTTTTAAAAGAAGGTGATGGCTCGTTATATCAGGATGCAGATATTTTATATATGGCTTGCGCTGATTATGTTGCCGTTAATTAGCTCCGGAGTTTCAGCATCACAGCATAAGGAGGCCGGGCCGAAGGCTGTTTCAAGCCATCAGCCCGGCTCGGCCAAAGTACCGGATGTGCTTATTTCGTTTGATAAAGACAGCGTTGCAAAATATGCGATGGTGGTTGAAAAGGGTGCTCAGCAATTACTTGTCTATTATTATGGTGATTCCTTTAAGGAAATGTATCGCTTTAAATGTTCAACCGGCGAGGTGGTCGGGAGGAAATCCCGATCCGGGGACAAAAAAACTCCTGAGGGACTCTACTTTTTCACCAATGAGTATAAAAAGAAGGATCTTTCGTCAACCTATGGAACCATGGCCTTTCCTATTGATTATCCTAATTTTTTTGATCGTGTTGAAGGCCGCGAAGGCCATTCAATTTGGCTTCATGGAACCAACCAGCCTATAAAAGCAAGGGATTCAAACGGGTGTATTGTGCTGGCAAATCAGGATATTGATAGACTGGCAAAATATATTGTCTTGCATAAAACGCCTATTGTCATTGTAGACAAGCTTTCGTATGCTTCTTTTGATGATAAGAGCGGGATTAAGAACTCTATCTTTAATTTTCTTAAACAATGGAACAATGCGCTTGAGAACGGTACTTATCATGAATATCTGGAGCATTATACTCCTGAATATTTGCCTGATATTTCCTGGTGGACAGAGTGGAACAAAGTTAAAAAGATTTATTCCGCGTCTAATCTGGATCTATCTGTTGAAATAAAAGGAAGATCGATTTTAAGGCATAATGGGATTTATGTTATCTTGTTTGATCAGTTTGTAAGATCATCAGGCAAGGAATTACATGCAGGAAGCAAAAAACTTTATTTGGCAAAGATGGGAGATTCATTCAGGATAGTCGGCGAAGAATCTCATGGAGCTCAAACAAATCAACAAAATAGCAATCCGCTTGTTTTAGCAGGTCTTAACCTGAAAAAATTACTTGGAGATAAGTATGAAATTACAAACCTTGTTGATGAGTGGTTGAAAGCATGGTCTGCAAAGGATATTAGGCAATACGGAAGTTATTATTCAAGCGATTTCCGTTCTCAGGGAATGAATCTCAAAGCATGGCTTAACTACAAAGACAGCTTGAATCGTAAATACGATTTTATTCGTGTTTCAAGGGATAATCTGATTGTTGAAAAATCAGGAAATAAAACTACAGTTTCATTTATTCAGATTTATACGTCGAACACATTCAAAGCAAAGGGAATAAAAAAACTTATATTAGTACAGGAAAAGGACGGATGGAAGATCTTTCGAGAAACCTGGCAAAAGTTGTAAAAAAATACACACCAACAAAATCGTCAAAAAAAGCCGGTTCCTGGAGTGTTTTGTTTTTAGGAGATCATGGGCGGACAATATCGATAAGAATGCCCCAAAGGCTGGTGATTACATTAGCAATTGTACTGGTTATTGCTATAGTTTCTTTTTCCTGGTTATTGATTGTTTTCAAAAGCACAAGAGAAGATAATAAGAATTTGAGCAATGCTTTGGATATTTCACGCCAGAAGGTTATGTCTTTGCGTGATGAAAAGGATCTGCTGATTGTGCGTCTTGTTGTGGCTGAATCCAAGATTAAAAACAGAGGCGCCGACATATCGCCTGATTCAAATTCTTCTGTTGAAACCGCAGATTCCAAAGCGATTGACAAAATGGCTTCTTTGCCTGACAATAAACAGGTTGGAGAGAAAACAGATCTTGCAGGGCCTGAAAAGCTTCAGAGAACCGCTATGGAGGATTTTAGTATTTTATTTGAACCTGACACCAATGTATTGAATGTTCAATTTAAAATAACAACCACCTCTCAAAATAACCAACTTGTTTCAGGGTATGCATTTATAATACTAAAACAAAACAAAGATGATCAAAGTAGCTGGCTGACATTTCCATCAACATCTCTGGTTTCAGGGAAACCAGCCAAGTTTAAAAAAGGGCAGTATTTTTCAATATTGCGTTTCAAAACCATCAAATTCAAAGCACAGAATGAAGCTGACCCAAAACGATTTAAAACAGCTACGGTATTTGTATTCGCTAGAACAGGTGAACTGCTGCTTGAAAAGAGTTTTCCCGTAGAGATTAAAGAAACTGTTTCAAACCAAACATGATGGCGTCGTAAAAAGTCCAATATTGTTTAAGAAAAACATACAAACCGGATTTTACATGGGCTGCAGAAACATAATTGTTGCGTTTTTAATTATTGCTGTTTTTTTTCTGCCGGGTATTGCTTCAGCACAAAAAAGAATTCATACAATATTTTTTGAGGGTACAGATCATGAACTTCATGTGTACAATATTTACGGTGAAATTCCCGGCAAAACGCTTCTGCTTATAGGCGGCATACAGGGAGATGAACCAGGAGGCTTTCTTTCTGTTGACCATTATGCAGATATCAGCCTGGCCAAAGGGAATCTGATAGTCGTGCCAAGAGCTAATTTTCAGTCCATTGTTTTAAATCGCCGGAAAATAAATGATGATATGAATCGGAAGTTTGCAGCAGAAGACCCTAAAGACAACTATGAAACTAAGATTGTTGAAATTTTAAAAAAATTGATTAATGAAAGTGATTGCCTGCTTAATCTGCACGATGGATCGGGTTTTTATTCTGACAAATGGGAGGGGCCTGAAAGAAATCCAACAAGTTATGGTCAATCGATTATTGCTGATTGTGAGTCTTATGTAAATTCTGAAACAGGGCAGACCATTTATCTTGGTGACATGGCAAGATCGGTAGCTGCGAAGATCAATAAGAGTATAAAGGATTCTGCTTATTACTTTTCTTTCAACAATCACAGAACAATCGAAAAAACCTCGTTGCATAAGGAGCAACGCAAATCTGCGACCTATTATGCTTTGTATAAACGCGGGATACCGGCATTTGGGATTGAGACCAGCAAATCGCTGCCTCTGCAGATGCAGGTGCGGCATAATCATCTTGCGATTAATGCATTTATGGAAAAATTCGGAGTTGTTCCTGAAACGCCGGGCCTGAACCTTGATAGACCTGTGCTTGATTATCTTATTATTTCGGTAAATGATTCTTTTCCGATAGTTGTTAAAAATCAGCAGACACTGAATATTAATTCCGGAGATACTGTTTTAATATCGCACATGGAAGCTAATTACGAGAGAGGTCTTTCTGCAGATATTATCGGCTATGGAACTCGTCACGATATGCGAAAAAAAATCAGCATAACAGGGCCTGCACGAGTTGTCGCGAGAAAAGATTTCTTTTCATGTGGAAACGTTTATATAGCAATTAATAAAAGCGAAAAAAAGATAGCTCAAGGTGTATCAATCACAAAAAGGCAGTTTTTGACCCCGCATATAGACTCCTTTAAAATAAAAATTAATGGCAAGGAACATATATTCTCAAATAATGATCATGTTAAACTGATCAATGGCGATAGTTTTGAAATTGTTGATATAATTGGTGGTCCCGGAGACCCGGCAGATATGATCGTGAATTTTAAAGGCTATGTCGGCAATACCAGCAATAATACCGGAGAAGACAGAGGTTATGTAATTAACACGGCCAGAGATCTCTGGAAACGCTATTCTCTGAACAAAAATGGGATCTCCTATCGGGTGGTAGTTACCTGCAATGAAAAACAGGTAGGCGAATTGATTGTCGATTTGAAAGAGCCTGTTTTACAATAGATACATGGCCATTTTGTATGAGCGTACTTTTATAAGAGTAGCCACTACAAGCTATGGGGGATACACTTGCTTTTATGGTTTAGGAGAGGCGTCATGTGGAACAAATCGGATAATATATCTATTATTGATGAGGGGCTGATAGTTGATGGCACGGTTTCTGTTACAGGGAAACTGGTAATAAAGGGGACCGTGAAGGGAAGCCTTGTCGGAGAAACCTTGATTATTGCCGAAGGAGGGGTTGTTTGCGCTGATACTAAGGTTGCAAGCATAACAATCGGCGGAAAATTTGAAGGGGAGCTCAACGCATCTACCGAGCTGATTATACTTTCAACAGGAAGCTGCAGCGGCAAGGTCGTATGTAAAAATCTTGTGGTTGAGGCCGGTGGAACATTAAATGGTGAAGTAAATTGTATTTCAAAACAGGAACCAATAAAATAAAGAGATTTTTTTAGACTCCATCCTTTTCCCATTTGAATTTTGCATAAACCGGGTAGTGATCTGATGGATGAATCCCATTAATTATATCGTATATTATTTTGCTTTCCTGAGGAATAATCCCGCCGCTATAAAGAATCCAGTCAATATGATTCCCGTTTTTATTTCCTGAAAACCCATGGTGTGTTCCGGGGAAAGGTTCCCTGAAGGTGTTTTTAAAATAGAGCTTATTTGTTGAATTTGATTTTTTATCCTGACCGGTTAATATCTTATAACAAGGAGACGAAGGGATCGCATTAAAGTCTCCCATGAGAATTACGGGTGGTTTAGGCGGCAGGTGTGATAACCGTTCCATAATCAGCTTGGCGCTTTTGGTCTGGACTGCGGCATCAAAATCAAAATGGGTATTTATATATATCAAAACCCGGTTTTTATTTTTGAACATTCCAATAGTGCATTGCCTGGGCCAACGACTTTCACGGGAACGGCTGGGTATCATTGGCGTTTGGCTCAGGAAAAAGTGTTCATTATGAATA
>Ga0307379_10008848_pt1 | contig 13525 bp, 15 predicted proteins | sample UN2MG_FD_202237 | JGI IMG/M metagenome (GOLD analysis project Ga0307379, IMG submission 202237) | Soil microbial communities from Risofladan, Vaasa, Finland - UN-2 | ecosystem: Environmental > Terrestrial > Soil > Coastal area > Acid sulfate soil | place: Finland: Risofladan, Vaasa | collected...
GCTGAGCATATAGTTGATACTGCTCTATTGCATCGGCCAGATCAGATAGGGGTTGAAGATGTTAAGTTTCAATCTCTAGTTGACTTGGTTGAGTTTGTCGTAGCGGAAAAAATACGACATAAAAAAATCCAAGAAGAAGACTTGGATTATGTGAAGTTAATTCACAGGCTTATGATAGAGTTGAAGCCTCATGGAAGGCCAAAGACAGTGAGGATAAAACAATTAACAGGCTTTTTTGAATCTGGGCAAATCCTCCTCCCCCAGACAGGGGCAGAGGACTTGGAAAGAGAATATGAACGTTATCCATCAATCAAGGATGATGTTATGGATTCTCTAGCTTATATACTTGATGTCTATGTTTTTCCTAAGCCCACTGACCCTCCGAAGTTATTTGTACTACCTGATAAATTAAAGATGACCTCGTCAGAACGGATTGAAGAGGAATGGGATAAATATCGCGGTGATGTTTATTTGGACGGAAGTCCAGCAGACGATGAGCCTAATGTAGAGGAAACATGGCTAATGTAAAATTATTTACTCTCCGCGCTTCCGCCGCGACCACGGCGGCTGGCACTGAAGTAGGGGATTGGGTTGATGTTGATGCATTTCACGAATTGTATTTGGCGTTAAACGTTACTGCCTTTGCTTCAAGGGCTGACGAAACCCTTGATGTTACCGTGGAGAGATATTCTCCCATTACAACCGGATATGTCACAGTTGCTACCTTTACTCAAATTGCTGCAACAGGCGCGGATGAAGAAGAGAAATTGATTCATATAGCAGTAAGTCCGTATGTTTTTGGCGGTAAGATTAGGGCAAGATGTATTACGGCTGGAACGTGGTCCAGCAAGAGTATCACTTTCGAAGTGAAAGGGTACAGTAAAGTCTAATGTCAGTGTCGCCATAGCGCACGATTAGATAAGGAGATTATATTATGGCTTGGTTAAAGGGTCAAGAAATTGGCGGGTATGTCAATATTGACAAACGAGTAAAGTTTAATGATTCCGTTATTGCCGATGCATTGAATCAGAATCCGTGGTCAGATGTTTATTACGTTGATAATGACAATGGAACTGATGGGGCATTGTATGGGACTAGCCCAACTAGAGCATTTAAGACTCTGACGTATGCAGTGACACAGGTTGGCTCAGATGACGTAATTTATGTTCGTGCAAAAGGTGCGGAGACAGATGCTTCTGATTATAGTTATATCACAGAAGGCGCACAAGTCACAGTGCCTTATGCGTCTGTAAATTTATCTATTATCGGAGTTACTAGACATTTTAGAAATCCGTATATGGGTGTTTGGTTTCAGCATGGGGCTACAGATGGTGATACAGGATATGTTTTATTGAATTATGCTCCTGGGTTGAGTTTGTATAATCTTGGTTTTTCAGCTAAAGATTATATTAGGTCTTCTTATGGTGCTGTAAGCATGTATGGAGGCCCATACACCACCTATGCTGGTTCTGTCGGATTCTCTGTTTATAATTGTTTCTTCAGAGATGGGCAGTTAAATGTGTGGGGTGGTTATGATAGCTGTACTTCAAATTGTACATTTAAGGCTAGCGGTAGTGCTAATTCAGGATGGTGGTCAACAAGTAATACATATCCTACTGGTGGGCATCAAGTAATCAATTCACACTTTGGGGAAATGTTTGCAGACAATCAGGCACTTCGTTATATCTATTGCGTTGCTGGTGCACAGAAGGATATGTTGTTTCAGAATCTTACAATGGGTTTAGTTCCTGCTGATAATCACTATATGTGGTTTGGTGGTTCAAATACTGGATTAGTTTGTGATATTCGACTTCAAAGTGCTGATGTTACATACGGTACTGACGATACTGATGATGAGCTTTATAGTGCTGATGGTGGAGTTCAGTTCTTGCTGAAAACTATTGAAGACGCTAGCGGTGCAAATCCTGGAACTTAATTATGTATATCATTATCAAGGGAAAAACAAAGATAGGGAAGACCCATTCTGAACAAGAAGAAAACCTTCGTAAAGAATGGGGAGGAACTATGACTGATGCACAGCTTGATAAGATGAAGTATGTCGAAAAACTTGCGAAGGCAAGAACCGGAACTACTGAAAATTTTGCTCAAGTTATTAACTTGGATAAGGTAAAATAAGTTGATGGCTTTGGGGATTGAGCCATAATCAATCCCTATTTACTCTAACAGGAGATGAAATGATATTTTTAGAAGCATTACTTGTCGGAGTATTATTTTGGCATGTTATTAGTGAATTCTTGCATAGACTAGAACGACAGAAATTAGAAGATCGCCTTATGGCTCGTAACTTTCAGGAATTTAAATATTATGAAGAGCAATTTCCTAAAGAATTGAAAGTTGTTACTAAGGCCAGGGAAAAAGAGATGGACAAAATCTTTGAAGAAAAAGAAGTAGAAGATGAATCAGTAAAGAAATTTAAGAATGAAGTAGAAGAAGATTGGTCAACAGAAGCGATAGATAGTAAAAAATTAATGGAGGTGACGGTTGAACCTTAGAAGTATAGAAAAAAAGATTCTTGCTAACAAACAACCATTGGATGATGGCGAAGAAGAATATGTTATCAAAAAGATTAATGGTTATTGGGAGAATCATCCTGATGTTTTAAATCGTTATCCTCGTTGGAGAAAATATATAGCCTGGGTTGCAGGTTATCAAAATTATGACTACAATAGGGTTTCAAAGAAATTAGTTGAAGTTCCCCTTAATAGACAGCATAAGATTATTGTCAATAAGCTAAGGCCATATGTTCGCACATTGCTGGCTAAGCTTACCTCAGAAGTTCCACAGATGAGCATTATTCCTAATACTTCTGAAGATGAGGACATAGAAGCCGCACGTTGCGGAGATGCTGTCATTGCTGGATTGGCTGAAAAGTTGAAATTCACGCAGACAGTTGCGGATGTAAAGCTATGGACAATTATCTGCAATAGAGGATTTCTTCGTGTATATTGGAACGAAAGCGACAGTGGATTGTTAGGATATGAAGAAGATAAGGGCAAAGACAAGGGTGAAGAAAATAGCGAAGAAGGGGAAGATAACCTTGCTTCGGGTACAATTGAACCAACGATTCCATCATCTGAAGGTAGTGGAATATTTAAACCTGTTTATGAAGAAGGGGATGTTGATATTCAATGTGTTCCCCCATTTAATTGCAGGGTTGACCCGCTGTATTATGATAGAGATGATTGGAGATGGTTTGTCTATGGATATGAAGATGATGCAGAAGAAGTAGAATCTAATTACGATATAGATAAGGGGACATTAAAGGAAAAGGATATGACATTATCTCAGGCATATAGCCTTACCCTTAATGATAATGAAGATATCTTGATGAGTGCCCCAGATAAAAGAGAAGACGTAACAGGGCGTACTGCGGTTGTTAAAGAATTATGGACCAAGAATATTTGGATATTTGTGTCGGGGTCTAAGGTATTAGACTATGGTATAAACGAGTATAAAGAAATTCCATTCTTTGTTACAGAAGAAAGGCTGGTTCCTATTGATACCTATGAAAAGGAATTTCAATATAATGAATCTGTTATTAAAGATGTTATTCCCTTGCAAAGAAAATATAATGATATGGTTTCCATTGAGAGTATCGCAATGGATAGAGCCAGCAAGTTAAAGGTAATGACACCCATTGGTTCTCTGTTGAGCAAAAGACAATGGACTAATGATTATGGCGTTTTCATTGATTATAACCCTAGGGCTGGTGAGCCGCATCAATTGAAAACAGACCCATTCCCATTTCAAATGGGGGAATTCAAGGGTACACTTGAGAGGGAGATGCAAGCAGTCATGAACCTTGGGCCAGCATCATTCGGTCAATTGCCGGAACGTGCTAGCCATGCTTCAGGAGCATTGGTCAATTTACTGATTGAACAGGATGATGTTGTCCTGAATCCATTGCTCAATCGTATTAACAATGTTGTTTCAGAGGCTTGGTCATTGGCCATGCGGATTGTCCAGAATAATTATACTACTGATAGATATATTCGATATGTTGGAGAGGATGGAACCAATGAGGTAATGAAGTTCCAGGGCGCTGAGCTTAGGGGTAATACGGATGTACGTGTCATATCTCAATCAGGATTACCCAGGTCAAGGGCGCTAAAGATTGAATATATTATGAAACTTCGAGAAGCGGGAATGCTTCCTGATGACAGGGCAAATTTAGAGATGTTGGAATTTGGTCAGGTGGATAAGATATTCAGGGAACAGATGGTCCATGAAAGAAGGGCACATAGGGAGAATGCCTTAATTCATGATAATCCCAATATAGACCCATCTATAACCCCTGCATGGGTATATCCCCTAGAACCACATGAAGTACATAGGAATATCCATCTACGTGATAGGTTAGGTACGAGATGGAATAGATATAATGAAATGCAACAGCAAGCTTTGGAAAATCATATCCAGGCTACGCAACAGCAAATACAAGAGCAGCAGAAAGCCCAGATGGAGCAAGCAATGGCAATGCAAGCTGCTGCTAAAGGTGTAAGCGGACAGGAACCGCGTCCACAGGCACAGTAATGTATCCTATGGATTGCGGAGACTTCGCCCACTTGAGTGATTAAGGATTTATTATGAGTTTATGGGATGATGCCGAAAAGAGAATGGCTGCGCCGGACTCTACCCCTACAAAGGATGGTCAAGATGTTGATCTAGATGTTTTAGATAACGACAATCTTGATACCGAAGATGATCTTGAATTAGACGATGAGGAGGAAGAGGAAGAAGAAGTAGAAGAAACTGATACAGAGAAAAAAGTACCAGTAGAAGAGAAGAAAGCAGACGACACTGGACTAACGCCTGAACAACAGGTTGCAGTTCAAGCAGATGTACTAAAATATGTGGATGGAAATACCATCCTAAAAGTAAAAGGTGTCGAGCGAAAAGCTAGCGATCTTTCGCCAAAGGAGATGGTTGTCTATTTGCAGAAAGGCATGAACGCGGACCGATTGTTCCAAGAACATGCCGCTTCAAAGAGAGAACTGGAACACCAGCGCGCAATTGTTGAGCAGAGCGCTGCGGCTATTCAGGAAGAATTCCGCAAGCATCAGGCCGGACAAGCCGGTGGTCTAGCTGCGCAAGGAAAAGGACTCGGACTGGTTACGACCTTACCCGATTATCTAAAGCCAAGCGCAGATGATACACCAGAAGTACAGCAATGGAAAGAGTCCCAAGTCCAGATGCTTGATGAACACAATGCTATGAAGATGTATATCTCTGGGACAGCCCAGAGGGAAACGGACTTGAAAAAGGTCAATGAAGTTGTGGCATTGAGGGAAACCTATCCGATGGCAAGTGTTGATGAAGTGCTTGCCGTTAAGTCGATTAGGCAGGATATTGACTCTGAAGAACTTATGAGAGCTTCGCATAATTACTACTCTGGTGGGGTTTTTCTTAAAAAGGCTATGGAAGCCAACCCCACGTTTAAGAGAGAATACGATGCGTCAGTAATCAAAGGTTATATGGCGAAGAAAGGCTCTGCCCCCAAGATTCCTGGTAAGAGAGTTCGCAATGCTAATGTGGATAAGGTATCTTTCGGTGAAAAGCGAAAAAACACCTTGAGAACCTTCGAGGACGCTGATTTACTCTCCAGACAGTATGCAAGGGAACTAAACAGAATGGATAAGGAGAGTTAAGTCTATATAGGATTATAAAGTGGCACAAGAATTTCAATGTGGGATTCTTAAAATTCTCGCTGATTAATGGGGAAGCCTAAACATGATGCATGGTAACCCTCAAGAAGCTTTGGCGTAATGATGTCGAACGTAAATTTTGCTTATGCTGCTGGATTATTTGATGGCGAAGGCTGTATTCAAATTGTTAATGATAAATCACAGGGATGGAATAGTTGGAAATTGATGATACAGATGACCAGCACATCTATTAAGTCTATTAACAAAATGATTGGATTATTTGGTGGCTCTTATCGCGAGCATAGGCGAGGTTACGATTCTGATAATATGATACCACGATTTGTTGCATATCATTGGGCGCTTACTAGCGTCAATGCTTACAATGCTTTGAAGAAAATCAAGCCGTTTTTGGTAGAGAAGAAAGAACAAGCTGATATCGCAATGAAGTTTTTTATGTATCAGAAACATACGACATATGATCGAAAGAACAGACTTCCAATGTCTGTTATTAGGAAACGAGAAGATTTCCTACAGAGGCTAAAGGCCGCAAGGACAGCCTCTTTAACGCCAATTGCACTTGCAGAGACTGAGTGCGAGAACGCCGTAATGGGCGAAGCGACAGTCCTCGCTAATTAGAAATAATTAGATAACGAACAATATATTCAGGATATCCTGAAAGAGTTTTATGCCCCCGCTATTGTTAATCAGGTTTACAAGAAAGCCCCCTTCTGGGCACAGGTTCAGAAGCGCGATAAGGGCATGGTTGGAAAGCGGGTGGTTATTCCGGTGCAGACTGCATTTACGGAAGCCGTTGGCGCACGAACAGCCAATAACTATGCGATTCCTTCCGCTGGTAGAAACCTCTTTGACACGGCCTACATTTACATGAAAAGGAATTATGGTCGTATTCAGGTTGATGGTTTTTCTATCGAATCAGCCAAGGGAAAAGGTGGTTGGGTTGATGTTGTTTCCTCTGAAACCAAGGGTGTTTCCGCCGCGTTTGCATTGGATGTTGACAGACAGAGCATGGGCCGAGGCCTAGGTATTCTAGGGAATTATGTTTCCGGCGCTGGCGCTGCTGATGTTGTTGTGAATGATGCGGGTGGAATTGCTGGCGACACTCCCGCTACAAAGTGGTTTAGAGTTGGAATGGTGGTTGATTCCTATAATTATGGGTCAACCTACGCACAGCTTGACAATAGCTTAACCATTTCAGCCGTTACTCCCTCTACTGATACCATTACACTTTCTGCTGTTTCTTCTAGCTCGTTGGTTGACGATGGTGATGGTTATGTTAGGGAAGACGCCCGTACCTTTGCTGCTGCTCCTACCGATGCTAACACTGGTGAAATGATGGGTATTGATGGAATTATTTCCGATGAAGATTCTCCTGCTGCGTGGGATTTTGAAGGAATTGACCGAGGGGCTAATACGTTTTGGCAAGCCCACGTTGACAGCACAAGCCAGGTTATTAGTGAAAACATTATTCAGGAAACATTGGATTCCATCGAAACTCGGACAGATGGTGAAACTGTTAATCTCGCGCTCACTACTTATGCTCTTCGCAATAAGCTTATTGACATCATCCGTGCTGATCGCATGATTGACACGATGGATTTGAAAGCTGGTTGGAAGGCCATCAAGTATGTTGGCGGAAACGTTGAACTTCCTATTATGGTTCATAGATTTTGCCCCGTTGGTTACATGTACTTTATTGCTCTTCCGCACATCACCTTCTACACTCTTCAGAATTTTGTTTGGGACGACAAGGGTGGTGGAGTCCTTAAACCCGTTGCTAACTACGATGCTTACGAAGCATGGTTCAAAATGTATGGCAACATTGGGACCGATTGTTGCAACGCTCACGGCAAGTTGACTGGATTGACGACCTCTTAATTGAGAGTTAATCTGATATAAGCCCTAGGGGAGAGCCGTAGAAATGCGGTCTCTCCCTCCCCTAGGCATCAAAGGAGAGATACCATGAAAGAACCAGTTTGGTTCACAAAGGAATTGGGATTAGTGAATCCTAAATATTTTGCTATTTATAGCGATAAAAGGGGTAAGTATTATATCCGTAAATGGAATGGCGCTTACCCAAGACCTAGGACATGGCGAACAGATAGTACGCCTATTTGTCAAGTTCCATATCCTATGCTAGATCAGAGAATTATTGATACGCTTCGCAAAGGACTTTATTGGGCAAGGAAGGCTAAGGAGCTAGCCATGCAAGTTGATAAGCATAATGACGATATAGTAGAGCAAGAAGATAGAGAGCAGACTTATATCAATAGATACATGGCAAAGCGTATTTATGAATATTATAGAGAAAAGACACTTGATTTGGGGAATCCTAATTTGGCCCCAAAAGCTGTAGGGTTAGGTGAAGTATAATGAGTTTTTCTACGGCTAATTCAGTTTCTATGGTTCGTAGTCTTATTAAGGAAGCTACGGCTAAGTTTTGGGAAGATGCAGAAATAACGTTATATCTTAGCGGCTCTATGCTTAGTATTTGGGCTAAGTATGCGCCCTGGCTTTACGATCAATATAAAACATGGGCAGATTTTGGAACTACGGCATCTGCGTCATCTTATGTTATCTCCACTGCCATTGGTTCCAATGTCTTTAAGATATCAAAGATTTTAGTTAAAGAAAATGGAGCTAAGCTTCGATATATTCATTCAGATGAAATATATAAATATAGGTCATGGGAAGCAGGATATCCAGTTGGTTGGACTTATAAGGGGAAAACCTCGGTAGAACTTATACCTACTCCTAGTGCTACTGATGCTGATTACCTAGAATGTTATTACATGCCTACATATACAGATATTACATCTTTTCCAGATAGTCTTCAAATGTTGGTTTGCGTTGACGCTGCTATACTAGCTAAGATCAAGGATGAAGACCCAGATGAGGCATTAATGTCAATGAAACAATCTTATGAACAGATTGCCATGCAAGACTTAACCATGTCTTCTATGGACCAAGTCGAGGTATTTCCCGATTTTTGTGAAGAAGATACACTGACATAAGCAATGATTAAAGCAACTGGACAATCTTTCCTGGTGAACGATTTTACGTTTGGAATGGATTGGGGTAGTCCGCCAGCTATGGTTCAACTTGGATGGGTTGTTGATGCCAAGAATATGAACCTCACCTTCTTTAAGGCATTGGAAAAGCGTGGTGGGATGGATTTGCTTTATCCAACAGCATATAATTCTGGTGCATCTATTTCAGGTCTTTATGAATATAAAGCTCCCAATGGAACAGATTATCTTATGGTTTTTTCTGGAACTTCCTGTGGCTATTATGATTCTGGGTGGCATGATATACAGACTGGCCTAACAAGTGGACTGAGGCCATCGTGTGCCACAATGAATGGATATTGTTTCGTATGTAATGGAACAAACGCTAATTGGAAGTTGTATAATACTACTCATTATGATACTGTTGGAATTGCAGCACCAACGGTAACATGCCCAACTCCAGCAGAAGGTACTGGTGTTGTTAGCGGAAATTATTATTATAAGTATGCATACTACAGATCATCCGATGGATTTATAAGTAATCCATCCCCCGCTAGTGCCAATGTTACACCAGATGGTCATAGCATGACAGCTACGTTTGATGCATCTATGTTATCTGGTGATGCAGACGTAACAAATATTTATCTATATCGTACACTTGATTTAGGAGACGAAGACAATAGCGCTACTCAATATTATTATGCGGGGTCAAGGGCCAATACTGCTGGAACTATTGTTGATAATAATTCAGATAATGCCCTAACTGTTTTATTGGAATTAGACAATACAAAACCTCCGTTGGCTAAATTCTGCTTGATTCATAAGGACCGCATGATTTATGCCAATTGTCCAAATGAAACTAGCGGTGGCTCTCTTTTTATGTTTAGTAAGGTTGGCAAGCCGGAAGCAGTCCCATCTACATATTATCAATACTTTGATAGACAAGATGGAAATGATATTACCGGAATTGCCTCGTTGCCTGATTTCTTGCTTATTTTCAAGAAAAATAAGATTGCAGTGATGGAGGGTAATTTTGAACAATGGTACACTATTTCCAATGGTATAGGGTGTATAGCTCCGTGGGCCATTGTCACGCTTTCAGATAAGGTTGCGTTTATATCAGAAGAAGGCTGGAAGTGTACTGATGGCAGATTTGTGTATGACATTGGAAAAAAGATTGCTCCCATTAGCAGGGCGGAATATCTTACTGAATCCGCTGCTGGTGAATATACGGCAACATATTATCCAGAAATTAAACAAATGCAGTTTCTTTTGTATCATGCATCATTCAACAATTTTGTTCTATGTGGTCATTGGCTTTCTGCACTCTATGGAGAAGCATCTGCCGAATTTACCGTCGGGGAAAATTACGTAGGATGGGTTTATCATGAATATGATAATCATGCATTACACACTTTGAGTTCCTTCACAAATGATTCTGGGATTACAAAACCTGTGGCTGGTTCAACTACAGGATTTGTCTATGAATTAGACAGCGGAACAGATGATGAAGGAGAAGACATTGAATTTAGTATTACTACAGGATGGTTCTCGTTAATACAATCTCCAGGGTTGACCAAGACTATCCGGCAACTTAGTACAATATATGCAGCTAATAATACTGGAACAGTAAAATTATACATTGACGTTGACTTTGCCAATAATACAGAATATATAACACTTACTGGTGGAGGCGGAAGCTATGCTGGATATGCCTATAGCAATCTTGCCTATGCCGGAGTTGACGAAATGCAGGTGGAGAATCATGATATTGATGAATCAGCCTGTGGGAAAATGTTTAGATTTAGGTTGACAGATTCATCTGGTAATTCATTTATCTTAATGAGCATTGAGGCTCTATTCAGGGTTGAGGGCATACGATAATGGCATTGCAGCATCTTGCTATCAAGTTCAGGCCAAAGGATAGAGACCTTAACATTGTCCTGAATGATATACGCTTTGTTGTCAACCAACTAGTTGACATTGCTAGTTCTGGCACAATGACTGATTACCTTGTCAAAGTTGGGGCTTCTGGCACTGCTGATTACCTTTCTTCTGATTACTTTTCTCGTAGCGCTGCTGGTCATATTATTATCAAGAACGCTTATACCGCTGGAACAGGAATTGCTGGAGGGGGAGACCTATCCGCTGCTAGGACATTTAGCCTATCTCATCTGGGAATAGAATCATTAACCGACCCAGGCGCAGACAGGATTTTCTTTTGGGATGATGGAGAATCAGCATCCAAATGGTTATCTCCAAATACCGCACTTGAGATTTCTACGACTAATCTTAATGTAAAATATGATAATGTAACAATTAAAGTTGATGGCTCTAACCAGCTATATGCTGCTATAGGAGCAGCGGAATCTGACCCTGTATTTTCTGCCTGGATAGCTGGTCCACCTGATGTTTCAGAATTTACAAATGATGTAGGATACCTTACTTCTGTTACTGCCCATAATTTGTTATCAGCTACTCATGGAGATACCACCGTTGGTACGGTTGTTCGTGGTGACATTATTACTGGACAAGGGGCTACCCCAAAATGGGTAAGATTAGCTAAGGGAACAACTGGATATTTCCTAAAAGCAGATGCTACCGATGCTGTGTGGGCTGCTCATGGCTTAACCTATTCTGATGTAGGGGCGCTAGCCTCTGGTGGAACTGCCGTAGATTCAGATAAATGGGATAGCTACCAGTTTGCCGACTATTTAGATCAGGCAGTTAAGCAAGCCAGCGCTCCTCGGTTTGCCAAGCTTGGAATAAATACCGCTAGCACTGTGGAACGCCTTGTTGAGATTGGTGGAACTTTTGATATTGGAGCAAATGGCGTTATTGGAATAGCTACAAATAACCTTATCTTGTCTCCTGGAGATACAACTAATGCATGGTTTACGGTATTTGGCGGAACAGTCTATATACCAGCAGGAGAGACATGTGCTAATGCATATGGAATGAGCATTGGCGCTGTGGTTAAAACAGGAACTGGTACAATTACTAAGGCTTATGGACTATATGTTGACACGCCAACGGCTGCCTCAACTAATGTCTGTGGATATCTTGCTGGTCCTGTCGGGATTGGAACGATAAGCCCAGGGGCTAAACTCGAATCTTATACGGCTGCCATTGAGTGGGCGATGATAGCTAATGGAGTAGGGGGATATGGCCTACAGGCCGTAGGTTCAACATACGCTGGTTATTTCATTGGGCCTGTTTATGGGACAGGAGATTGTTCTATGCTTTCTTTTACTGATAGACCATAGGGAGAACAACATGGCATATTATAATGGAGATGCATTATCAGAGATTAAAAAGATTAAGGGAAAATCAGATGGACACCTTGACTTTGATACTATGCCTAAATTTGCTATTTCTAAAAACGGCGGTCGAGATTTGGGTGCTATGATTTCTATGCTTACAGTTGCCATACAGCAACTAACTAAAAGAATAGAAACATTAGAAAAGAAGGCATAATATGGGTTTAATTTCTGCTGAATATATAGCTGGATATTTCGATGGAGAGGGCTGTATTACCATACAATTATCTAAAAAAGGAAAATGTTATTCAATCCAAGTTTCTATAGTTAGCACAGATTTCGAGCCATTAAATACTATACACAAAATGTTTAATGGAGTTTTAATATATATCAAGAAAGAAAAACCATGTAATAACATTTGGAGATGGGCAGTGGTTTCTAGGGATGCCTATAATTTCCTTATTGCCATTAAGCCTTATTGTATATTAAAAAAGAAACAGGTTGACTTGGCCATAGAATTTCAAGAATATTTACAAGCAACCAAGAATAATAGAAGGAATAGGCATGGTATTTTTACCGTGTTGTCAAAAGAAGAATTAGACAAAAGAGAATGGTATAGAAAAACTATTTCTTTATTAAAACATAGGTATTAAAATCGGAATTATTGCCGTTTATCACACGTGGACAGATGGCTATATCCCTATGGGCCTTATTAATGCCGAAAGGTTGAATACTAATTTCAGCAGATTATATACCCTGGTTAATGGTAATCTTGATGAAGCTAACATTGAAAATCCTTGTTTGATTTTAATTGGAGACAGGGATTATACTGCTGAAGGTTATACAATTTCTGGCAACTGGACACATTCTGGTGATATAGCATTTAGTGGTGATATAGAATGTAGTTCCAATCTTACTATCTCAGGAACGTTAAATTCTATATGGGCATTGCCAGCCGCAGATGGAATTGCTAATTCTGTTTTAAAGACAGATGGCGCAGGTAATTTAAGCTTTACTACCTTTGCTTTGCCGGAAGCTTGCCTATGGGATAGTGAAACTGATGGTATTTCCACTACATTAAATGTTTCCACCGATAGTCAGTATGTTCAAATTAAAGGAACGCCAGCAGGTTCTATTATATGTGGTTTATCATTTGCAGATAAAAAATGGATTATGGAAATTTTTGATGAAGGAATAGTAGGTGGTTATCAAGCTCACGGATGGATGCTTGTAGTTGGGCAGCAACCTGCCCCTGGAATACCCTATATTACAGCACATGGTAACGGTGCTGTGGCTGACACGCGCCTTGAATTTGTTAGTTCTTATTTTAGTGATTATTTGGTTAAGTCTGGGCCAGGCACGATAACTAATTCTACTGATTCTGGCATAGCGGGAGAAATAGAATGGGATGCAAATTATATTTATATATGTATAGATACGGATACATGGAAAAGGGTAGCCCTCTCTACATGGTAATAATTTAGGAGGAATAGATGGGATTTTTAGGTGGTTTGGGTAATATTCTCAAAACAATCGGCCCTATTGCCAGTATAATCCCTGGTATTGGCACTGC